>Ga0255344_1003748_pt1 | contig 16276 bp, 10 predicted proteins | sample wastewater_treat_5_FD_192414 | JGI IMG/M metagenome (GOLD analysis project Ga0255344, IMG submission 192414) | Wastewater microbial communities from Lulu Island WWTP, Vancouver, Canada - plant18 | ecosystem: Engineered > WWTP > Wastewater > Unclassified | place: Canada: Vancouver, British... | reverse complement strand
ACCATGCACAACAAACGCGCCTTCACTTTGATTGAACTGCTGGTGGTTTTGGCCATCTTTGCCATCCTGATTTCGATTCTGGTACCGGTTTCGATCAAGGCTATCGAGATGGGCAACCGCGCCAAATGCGTAAACAACCTCAAAAGCATCGGTGTGGCGTTCACCGCCTATGCGTCGGAACATGGCGGCGCGCTGCCCCACCACAAGCCGCTGCCGGAAGGTGGCGCTGGTTTCCAGGAAACGCCGGACTTTTCCGCCATTGTCACCAAGGTGTACACCAATGGCTATGTCACCGACTTGCGCGTTTGGGTCTGCCCCAGCGATAAAAAGGATGGCAATTCCGGCGTCTCGGTGGCCAAGGATATCGGCTCGTTCCGTTCACAGCAGGGCAATTGCAGCTATATGTATATCTCCGGCTACCATCTGATGCGCACCCCGGAATCACTTGCCGTGGCGCCCCTGCTTTGCGATGAGGCCAACGCTCGCGAATACGGTCCCGCCACTCCCGGCGCGATGCCCAAAATCGGCCCCGACGACAACCACGGCGCCAACATCCGCAACGTACTGTTTCTGGATGGCCACGTCGTGACGTTCAAGGATGCCGATGCCGCCAACGCCATCTTTGACAACCTGCGGAAGCCGGAACTGATTTGCAGCGTGGACTGATCCCGCCCCTGTGCGCCGCGAAGCCGGGCTGCGTCAGCGGGCCGCCGGGCGGCGCAGCAGAAACAGCGCGCCGCCCAGCAGTGAATAGACCAGCGTAATCAGCACATAGACCAGCGCCAGCGAGAGCGCCTGTTCCCGGCTCGCGCCCGCCTGCGCAAAAAAGAACACGTAGAGGCTGTCGCGCACGCCAATGCCAAAAATGGAAATGGGCAAGGCTTCGCCCAGCGTGATCAGCGGCACGAAAATACAAAAGTAGATGAACGCCACGGGCCAGTTCAACGCTTGCGAGATGCAGAAAATAATCACAATGGCCAGCATCTGGAACAGCAGCGAGGTGCCGAAAACCCGCGCCAACAAGCCGCCGTTGGCGCGGTAGCCCGCCAGCGAATCCAAAAACCGGTGCAAGAAGGCGTCCAGCTTGCGCAGCCGGTGCAACCGCAACGCCTGCCAAATGGCGACCAGCCACGTGCGCTGCACCACCGCAAACACCAGCCCGGCCATCAGCCCGAAAATCAACACCGGCAGCCACAGAATCCGTTTATCCGGCAGCCGCGACCACCCGATGGCCGAAAACACCAACCCCCAAATGGCCAGCGCGAGAAAACCAGTCAGCCGGTCGGCGAAGACCGACGCAAAACTTTTGGCCGCGCCGCCGTGCCGGCTGGCATCCACCACGCGATAGGAATCGCCGCCAATGCTGGACGGCAAAAACAGATTGAAGAAGGTGCCGATCAGATAACTGACCAGCAACGACCGCAACGGCACCCGCACGTCATCCGCGCGCAGCAGTTGTTGCCATTTCCACGCGCTGATGGCGGTGTTGAACAGCAGCAGCGCGTAAATCAACGGCAACCAGCCCCATTGCAAATCCGTGAGCGCCCCCCAAAAGCTCGCCCAGTCCGCCTTGCGATAGAGCAGCGCCAGCAGGCCGCTCATCACCAGCAATTTGCCCAGCAACGTCAGTCGTTTTTTCAACCGGGCACCTGCCGGGTTTTGATGACGCGGGCGGGCACGCCCACGGCGATGGAATGCGCCGGCACCGGCTTGGTGGCCACGGCGCCCGCGCCCAGCACCACGCGGTCGCCCAAGCTGGCGCCATCCAGCACCTTGGCGCCCGCGCCGATCCAGCAATCCGCGCCGATGGTCAGCGGCCCCTTGGTGCAGGTTCCTTTCTGGAAAGCGAATGGCGTCGGGTCGGCCAAATCATATTCACCGCCGCTCAACAGATAGACGAACGCCGCCACCACGCTGTTGGGTTGCAGTGTGATTTGATTGGCCGAAAAGATGACGCAATTGGCCGACAGACTGACATTGGCGCCGATCTCAATGTCGCCATTCTTGCAATAGATAAGTGTGTTGCGGCCCACATACACCCGCTCATGCAGAATGATCCCAGTGTTGCCGGCGCCTTTGGCATCCACGAGACAGTTGTCGTCCAGTACCACGCCATCGCCCAGCACAATTTTGTGCGGATGGCGGATCGTCACATTCCGGCCAAACACCACCTTGCGCCCGCACGATTTGAACAGCGTGGGGTAGAGCTTCATCCGCAAAAACAGCCCCACCGCACCGCCAAGCCCCCCCAAGAGCGTGAAGAGGATTTCCGCCCAGATCACCTTGCCGAGGCTCATGTCGCCATACATCAGCGCCCGGTATGCGCCCGCGGCGGAACCCTGCGTGACTTCCTTAACCTTGTATTCCGCGCCTGTGGTCATCGTCCGTCCCAATCAACCATGCGGGAAATAGCGGCGGTGCCAGATGGCGATATTCATCAGGCCCCACAGCACATGGTTATGGTTGTGCTGCATGTTCAAGTGCTCGGCAATCAACTGGTCCACAAAAGCCAACTCAAAGTCCTCGCGAATCAGCGGCGACTCATGCAGCAGCGTGGTCATGTAGTCCTTGAACTGATTGCGCAATAGGTTCTTCACGGGCAGGCTGTAGCCCTGCTTGCCGCGCCAGATGATTTCCTTGGGCAGGATGCCTTCCAGCGCCTTGCGGAAAATGTACTTGGTGGTCAGGCCGCGCAGCTTGAAGTGTCCCGGCACCGTGCCCATGTATTCCACCAGCCGGTGGTCCAGCAGCGGCACGCGTAGCAGCAGCGAGGACGCCAGGCTCAGCTTGTCGGCCTTCATCAACACGCCATCGGGCATCATGAAGCGCGTGTCCAGATAGGCATGCAGGTTCACCTTGTCGCGGGTGGCGCACTTGGCGCTGTGCGCCCGCACCCGCGCAAACGGATCAAACGCCACTTGCGCCTTGTAGCCCGCGGTGAAGAGCTGCTGCTCAAACCGCGCGTTCATGAAATACTGCCAGCGCACGTGCTCGCCATCTTCAGGCAGCAGCGCGCCCTCCATGAACCGCTTGAACATGTTGACCGGCCCTTTTTTCTCCGGCCGGTCCTTGAGACTGGCCGTCCATTTGCCGATCAGGTTATGCCGCACCCAGCGCGGCAGCACATTCAGGAAACGGGCGATCTTGGCGGCTTTATAGCGGTCGTAGCCCACAAAAACTTCGTCGCCCCCCTCGCCGCTCAGGCAAACGGAAATATGCGCCTTGGCCTTCTCGCACAAAAACATCAGCGGCACGGCGGAAAGATCGGTCATCGGTTCATCCAGATGCCAGATGGACTTCTCCAGCGCGGCCTCATCCATGTCGTCAATGATCAACACTTGATGCTCAGTGCCGAAATGGTCGGCCACGGTCTGGGCATAATTCAGCTCGCTGAAGGTTTTGTCAGGGAAGCCAATGGTGAACGTCCTGACCTTGCCCGCGCTGTGCTTGTGCATCATGGCCACCAGCGTGCTGGAGTCCAAGCCGCCCGACAAAAACGCGCCCAGCGGTCGCGAGGAAACGAGTTGCTCGCGTACGGCCTCATCAATCAGCGCGCGGATACGCTCCACTACTTCGCCCTCGCCGAGGGGCGTGGCTGGCGTCTCCATGCGCAAATCCCAATATTCCTCCACGCGCAACTGGCCATTTTCCAGTGTGGCCCAATGGCCGGCCGGCAGCTTGCGGATATTCTCAAATGCGGTATCCGGCGCCGGAATGAACTCAAAACCCAGATAGGCATACAACGCGGCATGGTTCACCCGCCGCGGAATCTGCGCATCCTCCAGAATGGACTTGATCTCGGAGCCGAACACCAGCCGGGCGTCCTTGAAATAGTAATACAGCGGCTTGATGCCCAGTCGGTCGCGCACCAGCCAAAGCCGCCGCCGCGCCGCATCCCACAGCGCAATTGCGAACGAGCCCACCAGCTTGTGCACCATCGCCGGGCCCCACTCCTCGTAGGCACCCAGCAACACCACGGCGCTTGCGGCCTCGGCCGGCACCCGCCCCTTGGCCGCCAGCTCTTGGCGCACCGCGGCCAGGTTGTAGATTTCACCATCAAAAACCAGGTGTTTCTGGCCATCCGCGCTGGCCACCGGCTGGTTGCCGGCGGCAGAAAGGTCCATCACATCCAGTCGCCGGTGGGCAAGGGTCATGTGGTCATCGCACCACACGCCCTCATGGTCCGGCCCGCGATAGGCCATCACGGACGCCATCCGCTGCCCCAAGTTGAAATCCCGCCACGTGAACCCGCAAATGCCACTCATTACAGTAATTCCTCGAAATTGAGTTTTGCCCCGATACTTTACGGAAAATACCGCCAGCAGGGAAGCACGATCACCAACTGTTTTCTGCTCGCTTCAACCGGTGGTTTCGCCCAGGATTTGGGCCCAACTGGGAGACAGGTATGAAACATGTATTCTTTGGGTTGCTCTTATTGATGGTGGCCATAACCGGTGCGCGGGCGCAAGACATCCGGACATGGACCAGCGCCAGCGGAGCCACCATCGAAGCCGCGTTTGTAAGCCAGCAGGCCGATGTGGTCATCCTACAAAAGCCCGATGGCGAAAAACTCCGCATCCGCCTCAATCAGCTTAGCCCCGCGGACCAACGGTTTCTCGGCGAACGTCGCACTGCGGGTCTGAACCGGAAATCAACCGCCGATGCCGAAGACGCCCCCATCCCACCGGCCCTGCAAGACTTGGTGGGTCGCAAGCTCGTCAATGCCAAGGGCCACCGTGTTTCGCCGGCCACGCTGGCCGGCAAAAAAATCGGCCTCTATTTCTCCGCCTCCTGGTGCCCGCCCTGCCACGCCTTCACCCCCGTGCTCGTCAAGGCCTACAACGAAATGCAGACGGCCAGCAAGCCGTTTGAGGTTGTGCTGATCTGCCTGGACCGCAGCGAGGCCGACATGCGCCGCTATATGGACGAGTTTAATATGCCTTGGCTCGCGATTCCGTTTGGCGACAAAGTAGGCAACGCACTCCAATCCAAATTCCGCGTCAACGGGATTCCCACGCTGATTATCGTAGATGATGCGGGCCAAACCATTGCGGCGGACGGCCGGGGCCAAATCACCTCCCGCGGCGCGGCCGCTTTCGATTCTTGGTAAGCTCCCCGTTTTTCCGCGCAACTTCCCTCTTTTGCCGAATCCGCGCCTGCGGTAATCTGCCCGCATGTTGACACTCCTGAGAGTGAAAAACCTCGCCCTGGTTGAAGAAGCCACCGTGGCCTTTGAGCCGGGGCTGAACATCATCACCGGCGAAACCGGCGCCGGCAAATCCATCCTGATCGGCGCGCTATATCTGCTGCTGGGCGAACGTGCCGATACATCCGCCATCCGCGCCGGCGAAACCCAATGCGTCGTGGAGGCCACGTTTCAACTCGCCGAACCGCAAGTGGTCAACGATATCCTCACCGACACCGGCTTGGAGCCATGCGACCACGGCCTGCTCATTCTGCGCCGCACGGTCAAGGCCGCGGGCGGCGGGCAGGCTTTCGTGAATGATGCCCCCGTCACGCTGCCGCTGCTCAAGCGTCTGGGCGCCCACTTGGTGGACTTGCACGGCCCGCACGATCACCAGTCGCTCTTCCAGCCGGCCAGCCAACTGGACATCCTCGACAGCTTCGCGCGGGCGGATGCCGAACGCGCCGCCTACGCCAACGCTTTCTCGCGGCGTCAAGCGTTGCTGGCCCGCCGCGAGGAACTCGCCGGCGACCGCGGCGATCTGGATGCGCAAATCGCGCTCTACGCCCACCAAGTGCGGGAAATCGAAGAGGCCGCCCCCGTGGAAGGCGAAGAAGACGAAGTCCGCGCCGAACAGCAAACCGCCGGCCACGCCCAGCGCATCCTGGAGTTGGGCCAGCTTATTGTGCAGGCCACCAGTGAAGACGAAAACTCGGCGCTGGCCATCATGGCGCCGGCCCGCAAAGCGCTGGATGAGCTTGCCCGCTTGCTGCCCGCGGCCAAGGAATGGCTGGCCGAGTTTCGCGGCCACACCGATGCCCTCGCCGCGCTCACGGGCGCCATCCAGAGCGAACTTACCCACATCTCCGCCGATCCCGCGCGACTGGAATGGCTCGACCAGCGCCTTGCCACCTACGACAAGCTCAAACGCAAATATGGCCCCAGCTTGGCTGATATCCTTCAAACCCTTGCTGCCGCCAAAACCCGGCTGCAAGATTTGCAGACGCGCGACCAGCAAAAAGCGGATGTTGAAAAAGAACTGCTGGCCGTGGAAAAAGAGCTGCAAACCGCGGGCCGCGCCCTGCGTAAACGCCGCGCCGCCGCCGCCGAAAAACTGGCCCCCGCCATCACGGCTGAGTTACAGGCCCTGGGCTTCGCCCATGGCCTTTTCGCCATCGAGCTAACCCCCAGCGAGGCCCCGTTGGCTTCCGGCCTCGATAAACTGGAATTTGCCTTTGCCCCCAATGTCGGCGAACCCATGCGGCCGTTGCGCGCCATTGCCTCCTCCGGCGAAATATCGCGGGTGATGCTCGGCATCAAGGTGGTGGTGGCCGCCGCCGATCGCATCCCCCTGCTGGTGTTTGATGAAATTGATGCCAACGTCGGCGGCGAAACCGCGCGCGCCGTCGGACAAAAACTGGCCCAAGCCGCGAAACGGCGGCAAGTCATCGCCATCACACATCTGCCCACGGTGGCAGCCTGCGGCGCGCACCATCACGCTGTGCGCAAGGAAGTCCAAGCCGGCCGCACCCATACGCGCGTCGTTGCGCTCGATCACGCCGCGCGGGTCGAAGAACTCGCCCGAATGCTCGGCGGTCGCGAATCCACCAGCGTCACCCTCCGTCACGCCGCCGAACTCCTCGCCACCACGCCAACATCATGATACAGTCCTTCACCCTAACCACAGGCAGCCGCACCCCATGAAAACCACGCTCTTCATCCCCACCCGCAATGAAATCGAAGCCATGCAGGTCATCATGCCGCAAATTGACCGTTCCTGGGTGGATCAGATTTTGGTGGCCGACTATTCCACCGATGGCACCGCCGACTACGCCCGATCACAGGGGTACGATGTCATTGAACAAAAGGGCAAGGGCATCCGCTGGGCTTATATTGAAGCTTTCCCGCATGTGCGGGGCGATGTGGTCATCACCTTCAGCCCCGATGGCAACTCGCCGGTGCGCTCCATCCCCCTGCTCATTGAAGAAATGAAAAAGGGGTATGACATGGTCATCGCCTCACGCTATCTCCCCCCGGCCAAAAGCGAGGACGACGACCCCATGACCGCCTTCGGCAACTGGCTGTTCACGCACAGCATCAATTTGCTCCACGGCCACTCCTGGCGCCGGCCCTACACCGATGCCATGGTGATTTACAGGGCTTATCGCACACAACTTTTTTACGAGTTGGATCTCCACAAGGAAGAGAGCTACACCCCCGAAAAATGGTTCGGCACGGTCTTGGGCATTGAACCATTGCTTTCCATCCGCGCGGCGAAACGCAAGCTCAAGATTGGCGAAATCCCCGAAGATGAACCCCCGCGTATCGGAGGGGAACGCAAACTACAACCCTTCCGCTGGGGTGCGGCCTATATGGCCCAAGTCTGGCGCGAGCTTTGGTTCTGGAAATAACATTCTGCAAACTGTAGCCGGGGGCGGTGACCCCGGATGCGGGCTCAACGAGCCCGCCTACAGGAACAGCCAGCAATCCAAGACCGCAAACCGCGGGCTCAACGAGCCCGCCTACAAAAACAGCCGGCGAGGCGAAGGTTCAAACTGTAGCCGGGGGCGGTGACCCCGGTGTCTTATGGCCTTCTGTAGCCGGGGGCGGTGACCCCGGATGCGGGCTCAACGAGCCCGCCTACAGAAACAGCCGACAATCCGATCCCGCAAACCGCGGGCTCAGCGAGCCCGCCTACAGGAACAGCCGACAATCCAAGACCGCAAACCGCGGGCTCAGCGAGCCCGCCAACAAAAACCTTAAAATGATCGAGAACCCGCGGGCGCGGCTACGGGCCGGCCCCGCCCGTTCGCAGCCGATAGATGCCGAGGGGGCGGTCACGCGGCACCACCACGCGCCCGTTGGTGACGGAATAGGCCTCCGGGGCCAGCGGCTGGAAGTTCCACGCCTGTCCCACGAGATTGGTTGCCAGCTCCACCACGCCATCCCACGCTTGAAAGGCCGGCTCAACGCCCCATTCCACGTTGGTTTCGCTGCTGGCGATGGACAGAATGGTCGCCGGTGTTGCCGCCGAATTATCGCGGCTCAAGCGGCCATTGACATTCACATACCAAGGTTCCGGGTCTCCCGGTGCCGGCGTCACGGTAAACTTGCCATAATAATTGCTTACCACCCACAGGTCGTTGGTCGTCGCGGCGGCCAACATCCATTGGTTGGCTTCATAGATTGCCGGCGTAAGCTGGGCCGCCGGCCCCCGTCCAGACAAAGGGCCGGCTAAAACGATCGGATTCAGGCCATGTGCCATGAACACATCGTTGGGCGGGACAACCTTCCCCCCGCCCTGCCATGTCAGCCAAGCATAGCCATCATTATTATTAAATATGCCACTCCCTTGCGGCGCCGTATTGCTGGCCATCACCGCATTCCCGCCCACCGTCAGGCCAAAATTGGTCGAGCCATTTGCGTATAAAAGCCCTCCTCCTTGGCTGGCCGTATTGCGCACGATTTGCCCGCCCATAAAGTCCATGGCGCCATACAGGAAAACACCACCACCAGCATTAGCTGAATTATCGGCGATCAAACCGCTCGTCACCTCCACCTTCCCCATATACCCCACAATGACATTCCACATCCACTCGGCGCCATCGCTGTAAATTCCCCCGCCGATTTGAGCCACATTGCCAATGATCCTGCCCCCGTACAATCTCACTTCCCCCTTGTCATTGAGGATGCCCGCGCCATAAGGCGCAGCGTTGCTTTCGATGCTCCCGCCTAGCATCTCCACCACCCCGGCAATGCTGTAAATGGCGCCGGCATCCACGCTGTCCAGATTGCGCAACACCACGCCGGGATGAATGGTCAACCAGCCCAACTCCAAGAAGAACATGTTCGACAGGCTGTGTACCCCCTGCTGCCGTGCGCCATCAAAAATCAGCGTTGGTGAATTGTCATCGCCACCGGGCTGGCCCAAAATCAGGGTTCCTTCCATGCCCACCACGGAAATCATGCCATCCGTGCAGTTGGTGCTGCCATAAATAGTCCGCACGCTGCCATCCGAAACCACCGTCAAGGTTTTGTTCGAAATCACCGGGGTGGACTGCAAGGTGTCATTGCCGATCATCACCAGCGTATCGCCATTCGTGGCGGCCGCGATTGCCGTTGCCAGCGACGGATAACGAACTCCTGATGTGGCATTACTGACGACATCCGCCGCGTAAGCCGGCCCGGCCAACATCAGCCCTAAAAACACCCATCGGAACAACTGTTTCATAAACTCCAGTCTACCATCACTGCACTTGAACACCAGCACCAACGCAACCCCGTGCAGGCACGTTTGCCTCGCTCACTCCCGCCAAGGACGGCCGGCCTGATACTCCGCCAGTTGCGCTTGCAGGCGGCCGCGCATCGGCTCATCCCCCGAGGCAGCCGCGAGAGCCAGCGCCCGTTCAGCGGCCGCTTGCGCACTTGCATAATCGCCGGCGTTGGCGCGGGCAGCGGCCAGCGTACCCCACACCGCGGCAATATCGCGGCCGCCATTTTCAATGGCCTGTTGTGCCCAAGCCGCAGCGGCGGCCGGCCACTCCTCCCGGCGTGCGTGACGCAGGCCGTCCGGCCTGGCCGTGGCCACCAGCCACGCCATGTTGTTGAGCGCCATGCCATCCTGCGGCATTCGCCGCGCATAGGCGGCAAAACATTCAAACGCATAACCGCGGGCCCCGCCCTGCCAACGCTCCATGAAGCGCCGCAGCATCTGCGCGCGCCAAACCACCGGCGGGCCGAGACCGATTTCTTGGGCAAACGCGCTGGCCTCTTCGTCCAGCTCCGCCGCCCAATAGCCATACAGCAGTTCCGCCGCCACGTTGACCCGGGTGCGTTCATCCCAGCGGCCCTGCGCCGCCTCATAGTATCGCCGGAGCTCTTCCAACCGCCCAGTAGCCCGCAAGTAAATCCCTGCGGTATCCCGCCAAGAACCCAGCAACAGCCGGTCATTGGTGCGGGTTTCCAGCCACGCCCAAAAATCGGGATCGTCGCGGGAGCCGCCTGTAAGGTCCTCGATCGTCTCGAGACACTTATCCACATCCCCCAGCATCGCAGCATTCCACCAGGCATAATGGATGTCGGCGATCATGTTCTGGGGATGCTGGGCGCGGAAACCCTCCAGAAATGCCTGCCAATCCGCATAGCGGCCGGCTTTATAATAGGCGAGTGCCAAATTGTCGAAACCGTGAACGGATTGCGGATTCCCTTGCAGCACGCGCGGGAACAGGGTCAGGTTGCTCCGCCAAAACGGCAGCAAATGAAGCGTCATTCCGGCATATGCGGCCAGCACCAGGACCAACCCGGCCACCGCCCACGGACGCGCGGCACGCCATCTGGAGCAACCTTGGGCCGCAGCCAAACTCACGGCCAAAGCCAATCCCATGTGGGGGACATACATGAAACGCGTGGCCAACTTTTCGGCCCCGGCCCAAACCCAGCCGCTGAGCGGGAACAAGGCCCCAACGAACCAAACCCAACCCCACAAGGCCCAAGGAGCGGCCTTGCGGTAGCGCCACAGCGCCCACGTGATGCCCCCCAAGAGCCCGCACGACAACACCAACATGTCCCAACGAAAATCCAGATTTCCGAGCAGCACAGACAGCCCGGTCGGCCAAATGGTTTTTTGGAGGTAGAACAGATAATGCTGTGGAATCATTCGGGCCCGCTCAAGGAAGGACGACTCCAACATGGCCGCGGCCTGCTGATGCAGCCAGACCGGCACCACCGCCAAAGCAAACGCCAAGCCCCAAAACGCCCATTTTTCCAGCCCCAACCGCCAGCCATCCCGCCTGATACGGTCCCACGAGGTGCGCTGCAAGGGCCAAATATCCAGCAGCATGAGGAGCGCCGGCATCACAATCAGGATTTGCTTTGTCGCCCCACCCAGCGCCATGAACAGCCAAGCCAGCCAGAGCCCTCCCCGCAATTGACTGCGGTGCGTCTCCACATACGCGCCCAATCCCAGCAGGAGAAACAGGCCGCTCAACACGTCTTTGCGTTCCACCACCCACGCCACGCTTTCCACCCGCGTGGGATGCAGCATCCAGAGCAAAGTCGCGGCCATGGCCACCCCCGCGCGGCCCGTCCAACGGCTGAATAACACGAACAGCAGCCCCGCATTCAAGGCGAACAACACCACATTGACCAGATGAAAGCCCCATGGCTGCAAGCCAAACATTTCCACATCCACCATGAAACTCAGCCAGAGCAGTGGCGCCCAATAGTTTTCACACGATTGGACCCAAGCCGCGCGCGCCGTTGCCCAAGAAAGGCCTTGGTTCACCAACGGGTTCGTGGGGATATATTGCTGGTCATCCAGTAGAATGAAACCATGCCCGACGGTGGTGGCATACAAGCCTGCCGCCAGCGCCATAACAGCCAGCGCCATAGCGACGATACGGACGCTTGGGCGCTTCATTTTTTCCACTCAAACAATGGTTCTTTGGCGAGGCGCTCCGCCCGGGTATCCGGCTCGCGCCAAGGGTGTCCATCCCGATAGGTGGCTTCATAGCCGGCAATCCGCTCCAGCAGCGCCTGGTCATTCGACCGCGCGGCCAAACGCCGGGCCGACTCCAGCGCCGCCAAGGCGCCGCTGAAATCTCCCGCATTCGCGCGGGCAGCGGCCAATGTGGACCATGCGGCAGCCAACTGTTCGCCGCCGCACTCCATGGCATGTTGAGCCCACTGCAACGCCACGGCAGGCCATTCCTCCTCGCCCACATGCCCCAAGCCGTCGGGCTCCGCCGTCGCCAACAGCCACGCCATATTATTCAGCGCCATGCCATCATCCGGATAGCGTTGGGCATATTCCTTGAAGAACGCATAGGCCTGCCCCCGAGCGCCGCCTGTCCAAAAGTTGGCATAATAGGGCAGCAGATCTTTCCACGAGCCAATCACCATGCCACGGGCAGCCAGTGGCCGGGCCATGGCCAAGGCTAAATCTTGCCGCCCGGCGTCGAAACAAGCGCGCAAATATTCGGCCATGGAAAAGGGTGCCGGAGCGGTTTCCCACCGGATAGCCTCTTGGAGCACTTTGATGGCACCGGCATTATCACCCCGGGCGCGCAAAATTTGCCCACGGGTGCCAAGGAGCAAACTGCGCGTTGGGGGCGCATCCGTAAGCGAAAATGCAAACAGATCCAACTTCCGTTCCGCTTCAAACGCCCGCCAGATTTCGGCGGCATTTTCCGTTTTGCCCTGCCAGAGGCGCAGTTGCAGGACATTCCCCAAACATTGTTTTTGCCCCTTCATCATCCCTTGGCCATACACCGCCTCGGCCTCTACCCACCGCCCCCGCCGCAGCAGCCAATCACCGCCATATAGAGAGGCCGTTTCATGCGCTGAATGGTAGGTCCACACCGCGTGGGCGAAAGTATCCCGATCTCCCCAATGGCGGAGCAAACGCTCCGTTTGGGCGAGATAAGCCAAGCATACCGCACCCCCAAGAATTACTGCACTGTGGCGCAACCAGCCGCGGCGGGCCACCATCGCCTCCACCCCCATCCCGGCCAGCAGGCACAGACCGAGGTGTGGCCAGTAGGCAAACCGGGTGGCCAGCCGTTCCTGCCCGGCCCACACCACGCCGGTCAATGGGAACAGCAGCGCCACAAACCACAGCCAGCCCATCAGCGCCCAAGGATAGCGCTCGCGCCAACGCCACAAACTCCAAGTCAACAGGATCAGCAGCAGCAACCCACCTAGAGATACCCATGGACGGAAAGGCAAGTCCGGTTGCAGTGGCATCAAGCCCACCGGCCAGATCAGTTTGCCCAAGTAAAACAGATAGTGCGCGGGAATCATGGACAAACGCTGCGGCCAAGTCACCGCAATGACCGATTCGCTCTCCACATGGAACCAGATGGGCAGCACCGCCAGCACAACCCCCAAAAGCCACAGCGCCCATTTTTCACCCGCCAGCCGCCAGCCACTACGCCAAAGCTCCGACCACGTGGTTCTCTGCAGCGGCCACACATCCAGCAACACCATCGCCGCCGGCATCACAATCACCGTTTGCTTGACCATCCCGCCGAGTGCCATGCACAACCAGGCCCAACCCAGTCCATGCCGCAATTGACGACGCCGGCCGGCCACATAAGCCCCCAGCCCCAATAAAAAGAATACGCCGCTAAGCACATCTTTACGGGCGGTGATCCACGCCACGCTTTCCACCCGCGCCGGATGCAAGACCCACAGCAGGGCAATCGCCAGCGACAACCCCGCGCGGCGGGTCCACTGCCACAACAACAGAAACAGAAGCCCCGCGTTCAACGCGAACAAAATGACATTGGTCCAGTGGAAACCGTGCGGATTCAGCCCCGCCATTTCCACATTCAACATAAAACTGCCCCACAATAGCGGCGCCCAGTAATTCTCCGGCGCCGTGGTCCATGCTCCCTTCACCGCCGCCCATGAGAGCCCGTCGTTGACCAGCGGATTGCCGTAAACAAATCCGCCATCATCCAAAGGCACATAATCATAGCCGAGTGAAGGAATATAGACGGCAAAAGCCAGCAGGGTCACCGCAAAGGCAAGACACCATACCAACCAAGGCAACGAGGGCGAGCGAACCTTCTGATTCATTTTTGGAGATTACTTGCCCGCGCCATCTCTTGCAAGATGCTGTTGGCGGGAGCAGGAGGGTGCGGTGACGCCGGTGTCTTATGGTTTTCTGTAGCCGGGGGCGGTGACCCCGGAAGCGGGCTCAGCGAGCCCGCCGACAGGAACAGCCGACAATCCAAGGCCGCAAACTGTAGCCGGGGGCGGTGCCCCCGGATGCGGGCTCAACGAGCCCGCCTACAGGAACAGCCAGCGATCCAAGACCGCAAGCCGCGGGCTCAACGAGCCCGCCTACAGAAACAGCCGGCGAGGCGAAGGCCTTCTGTAGCCGGGGGCGGTGACCCCGGATGCGGGCTCAGCGAGCCCGCCTACAGGAACAGCCGACAATCCAAGACCGCAAACCGCGGGCTCAGCGAGCCCGCCTACAGAAACAGCCGACAATCCGTGGCCACAAACTGTAGCCGGGGGCGGTGACCCCGGTGTCTTATGGTTTTCTGTAGCCGGGGGCGGTGACCCCGGCAGCGGGCACAGCGAGCCCGCCTACAGGAACAGCCGACAATCCGATCCCGCAAACCGCGGGCTCAGCGAGCCCGCCTACAAGAACAGCCGGCGAGGCGAAGGTTCAAACTGTAGCCGGGGGCGGTGACCCCGGTGTCTTATGGTTTTCTGTAGCCGGGGGCGGTGACCCCGGCTGCGGGCTCAACGAGCCCGCCTACAGAAACAGCCGGCAATCCAAGGCCGTAAGCCGCGGGCTCAACGAGCCCGCCTACAGGAACAGCCAATGAGGCGAAGGCCTTCTGTAGCCGGGGGCGGTGACCCCGGTGTCTTATGGCCTTCTGTAGCCGGGGGCGGTGACCCCGGAAGCGGGCTCAGCGAGCCCGCCTACAGGAACAGCCGATGAGGCGAAGGCCTTCTGTAGCCGGGGGCGGTGACCCCGGTGTCTTATGGCCTTCTGTAGCCGGGGGCGGTGACCCCGGTGTCTTATGGTTTTCTGTAGCCGGGGGCGGTGACCCCGGATGCGGGCTCAACGAGCCCGCCTACAGGAACAGCCAACAACCCAAGACCGCAAACCGCGGGCTCAACGAGCCCGCCTACAGAAACAGCCAACAATCCGCTGCCGCTCACAATTCAAAACCCCGAAAATGACATCCAGAATCATTGACCCCCGGACCTTATTCACGTTACGCTCAAATGCATGAAGCATCGGCCCCATCTCCGCCGATTGGATCGGGTTTGGTTATCTCATCCTGTCTATTTCATCACCGTCTGCACCCAGAACCGACGGGCCATCCTGGACAATCCAAATGCGGTCCACATCTTGCGCGAAGAATGGGGCCGTGCCAAAGAGCACCACGGTTGGCTCGTCGGTCGCTATGTCGTAATGCCCGACCACGTCCATTTTTTCTGTGCCGAACAAAGCGCCGGCAGCCGTTCCCGCCTCGCGCATTTTGTTGGCAAATGGAAGGAGTGGACGGCAAAAAATTTGGTGGCGCAAATGGGCCTTGCGGCACCGGTGTGGCAACCAGAATTTTTCGACCATGTGTTGCGTTCCAACGAGTCCTATTCAGAAAAATGGTCCTATGTGCGCGAGAATCCTGTGCGCGCGGGTTTGGTGGAGTCGTGGGAGAAATGGCCGTGGCAGGGCGCAGTGGATTTTGATTTTCCCGAGTGAGTCGTTGTGGTTGGGGGGGAGAATGCGAAGACCGATAACCGCGGGCTCAACGAGCCCGCCTACAGGAACAGCCGATGAGGCGAAGGTTCAAACTGTAGCCGGGGGCGGTGACCCCGGTGTCTTATGGTTTTCTGTAGCCGGGGGCGGTGACCCCGGCAGCGGGCTCAGCGAGCCCGTCTACAGGAACAGCCGACAATCCAAGGCCGCAAGCCGCGGGCTCAACGAGCCCGCCTACAGGAACAGCCGATGAGGCGAAGGCCTTCTGTAGCCGGGGGCGGTGACCCCGGAAGCGGGCTCAGCGATCCCGCCTACAGGAACAGCCGGCAATCCAAGACCGCAAGCCGCGGGCTCAACGAGCCCGCCTACAGGAACAGCCAAAATCCGATCCCGCAAGCTGCGGGCTCAGCGAGCCCGCCTATAGTCCAACCCACTCCGTACGCTGTAGCCGGTCTCGCTGAGGGCGGCTGTTTCTGATTTCCGCATTCCAACCCGGATGTTTTTGAAGGGCGGGAATGGTTGAGGAACGAAACCTTCCTGCCGGGAAGGCTGGAAGGTCTGCGACCGTTCCAGCTCTATAATCCAGGCAAAAAGCGGCGCGTTGAGCCAACGCGCCCTACCAAGAAAAAGAGCGGCCTTGCGGCCGCTCTTTCGTTTCATCCTGGAATCAGGATTACTTGCTGAGCTTGCGACGGAGCGCCAGCGCCAAGGCGCCGAGGCCCAACAGGCCCATCGTGGCCGGTTCCGGAATCGGGGTAACCGGAACCATGGTGCCTTCGATTGACAAAGCCACCACGGGGGTCCCCGACGGACGGCTGTCCAAACGAACCCAATCGGTTGCCGTGCTACCAGAGCCACCGAAGAAC
>Ga0255344_1003729_pt1 | contig 16358 bp, 14 predicted proteins | sample wastewater_treat_5_FD_192414 | JGI IMG/M metagenome (GOLD analysis project Ga0255344, IMG submission 192414) | Wastewater microbial communities from Lulu Island WWTP, Vancouver, Canada - plant18 | ecosystem: Engineered > WWTP > Wastewater > Unclassified | place: Canada: Vancouver, British... | reverse complement strand
GCCTGGTTGTCGTACTCGTTGCCGCCGGTTAGATTGACGATTTTATTTAAGCCTGGGATATTTGCCGCCACCGTTCCAGCGTTCGGGGTCATGGTTGCGAGCATCTCTAGCTGTTGTTGCGCCGTTAGGGCTTTAGCCTGGTTAGCAGAGAGTGCTTTGCCCTCGGTTTTGCTCGTTGGGTTCTTTAGCTCCTCAATCTTTGCCGCCTGCTGGTAGAGGTCTGCAAGTTGGCTGTAAGCGTTGATGTCGCCTGCGTTAAGAGCTAGAGTCATAGCCTGTTCGATTCTACCGAGTGGGCTTTGCATGGCTTGTGCTTGTGCGATAGCGTTTTCTACTTGCGCTTGCTCCGTATTGTAGCTTGCAAGTGCGTTATCGTAGTCGTTCTGGGCTTGCGATAGGGCTTGTGCATTAGCCATACGTTCCTGCGCATCTCGTGATTGTCCGTAACCGATTTGGCGGTTAGCCTGGTTGGTTAGGTACGTTCCGAGCGTTAAGCCGTCATTTAGGCCGATATTCGATAGAGCTTCGTTGTTGAGATTTGCCGTTGCGTTGTTGATTCTTTCAGCTGCGCCACTTGCGATATTCTTAGCACCTCGTACGATTCCTGCATCTTTGATATTTGCGACTTTTTCTTTGATGCCTGCTAGCTTGCTTGTTTGGATAGGAGCTTCGCCGTCTGCCTGGGCTTGGTACTTTTGCGCCTTTTCGTAGCTCGCTTTAGTTGCTCTCTGTTTGGCCTTGTCCGAGCCCAGAATAGCCTCTGCTGTTGATTCTATTGCCGTTGCTGGTCTGCCAGAAATAAGGGCTTTGCCTGCCTCTACTGCCGCTTTGCCCTTGCCTCCTACTCTCTGTCCATAAGTATTGATGTTATATTCTTCTGCCTGCTTCAGTAGGTTTAGTTTGGTTGCGTTGGCCATAGCGGAGCGTAGGTCTTGTACGGTCTTTGCGTTCTGGGCTAGATTTTCCATTCTCGCTACGTGTTCTGCGTTGTTTGGAGCAATTGCGATTAGCTTATTGAGGTCGATATTTTTTGATACGTCCACACCGTCAGTTGCTTTGCCGATGGCCGCCTCTGATAGCGTAATTAGCGCCTCGCCGTAAGCCTGGTCGGTCGTGTTCTGGTTGCGTACTCCTCTATCGTACTTCTTATAGCCCTCTTTTTCGAGCTCTTTGCCGAGGTCGTAAAGGTCTGTTCGGCTAATCGTGCCATTCTCTGTTGCGTACTTCTTTTGGCGAGCATCGAAGAAACTTTTAATCTTCTTTTGTGCCGCTTCTTCTGCGCCAGATGAAGCGAATACGTCCTCCATAGTAATACCGAGGTTGGTATCGGTTTTGCCTGCATCGTTTAGCGATTTGCGGATTGTTTTTGCGATTTCGCTATCTTTGCCGGTCATTTGCTTTGCATAGTTGTCGATTTCTGCCCTGTCGTATAGTCCGAGCTTGAGCATATCTTCAATTGCGTTCGGTAAGCCCTCGATACGGTCATTTAGACGAGTTGTGCCGTACTGTTCGATAATCCCGCCTATAGCCTCTCTACGAGCCTTGTCTGCCTGGATTTGGGCCTTTTGGCGCTGAATCTGGGTATTGTAATCGACTTCTGGCTCTTGCGTTGCGATTCTCTGTTCTGGAGCGCTTGCGACCGCTCTATTTGCCGTCGTTTCTGTCTCTGGGATATTCTTTACGGTCTGCTGGTTATACTGTTGAGCTGGGATAGTAGATTTGCGGTAGTTGGTGGTCATATCCGTAATATCGACCGGCTGCGCTTGAGTGAGTGCGCTTTCGATTGAGATTTTACGAGTTGGCGCTGCCTGTTCGAGCATTGCTCTTTGCACTCTTGCGCTTAGTTCTGGATCTAGCGATAGCGCATAACCGAAGTTCTCGCTAGTGTATGGGCTTGCCTGGGTCGTGTCCGCCAATTCTTCATAGAGCCTATACATATCTTCTTTGCTCATGTTGTCGCCAAAGACTTCACGCATGATTGACTCGTTGTCTGCGCTTGAATAGCGGCCCTTGCCTGCATCGTTTTTGAGCCTATCTCGCATATAGCGTGGCACGTCTTCAGTCGTTAAGCCGCCATTGCCAGCTCTGCCGATTTTGCCCATATTGTCGTTGTAGTATTCTTGGCGGTCTAGTAGTGGCAAGTCGCCTCTGCTGGTCATGCCATAGGCTGCGAATGGGTTTGTATCGTTTGCATAGCTTCTTGCACCACTCTTGATTGCTGCAAGCTCTGGCTCTCTGACTCCAGATGCCTTTAGCGTGTCGATAATGTCGACACCATCGCCCATGTCGCCATTAGCGATAATCTGCTCTAGTGGGCTATCGAACTGTCTTGTAAAGCGTTGCTCTAGCGTTGGCTTTTGTGCTTCTGGTAGGTTTGCATCGGCTCTGCGTACTACGCTGTCGATATACTTGCCTCTGTTTGCGCCGTTTGCGCCGTTGCGTACGTTGATGGCCTGTTCGCCTGCATCTAGGTCGGTAATTGCGATACCACGGCGAGTGCTTGGGGCTTCTGATTCGATTCTCTGCGCCGTTGGTTGGTCTATACGGTTCTTCTGTACGGTTGTTGTCTCTACTGGCTCAATATCCGTTGTAGGAGCGCTACCAGTACGGCCACGGAACTTGTCGAGCGCCTTGCCGCCTAAGCCCATAGCGCCGGCCATGACACCGCCACCGATACCACCTGCTTTTGCGCCCTCTTTGGCTGCCAGGAGCGCATCTTCGAGGCTTCCGCCGTTAAGATAAGTGCCTAAGCTGCCACCGACTGCGCCTGCTGCTGCGCCGCCTGCAATACCTTTTGCAAGTTGTGTTCCTGCTAGCTTGCCGAGCGCATTAGTGCCTGCCTTGCTTGCGAACTTGCCCATGCCTGCGCCGCCTGCCGAGCCTGCTAGCCCACTTGCTGCGCCTACAATTGCGTTATTACGTGCGTTTTCCCAGTTAAAATCGTTGCCCTCACGTCCTGCTCTCTTGTACTCATCACCGATACCAGATAAGCCACCGCCTGCAATATTAGCTGCTACACCGAGTCCGCCAGGGAGTAGCCCCAAAACAGAGTCGATAGTGTTAAGCGCTTGGCCTTTAGCTTCGTTCGTATTGATTTTCGTTACATCGCCGTAAGAGCCTAGATTCGCCTTGTTGCTCTCTAGTTTCTGCTGGGTCTGCTTGTTCGTGTCCTTAATCTCGTTCCAAAACTCTTGGCTAGCGTTGCCAGAGTTTGCCGCTTCGGAGTAGCTGTTAAAGCCATATTTCTTTGCGATTTCGTTACGGCGCTTGCTATCGTCCTTTTGTACGCTCTTTAGGCCAATCTCCTGCGCCTTGTTGCCAACTGCGCCGACAGCCCATTTACCGATATTATTAGCCGTGTTGAGAATATCCGAGCCACGCTCTTTTAAGCCACCGATAAGGCCAGATAGGGCGCTTTCGAGCGTTGTTTTCTGCTTCTGATTCTGCGCTGCCTGCAAGCCTGCTTGCTTCTGTTGTAGATTTTGAGCAGAGTTCTGTAGGCTTTGGCGCTGTCGCCTTGCCCAATCATCGTAGCTTGTTTCTTTATATAGTGCCATCTTCGCTCCTTACCATAGATAGTCGTATTTATTGCTGACAGGAGTTCTGCGGTTAAACGCTGCCACCGTGTCCGAGCCGACACCCGTAGTAGATACACCGTTGTTCCAAATGTCGTTCCAGTTGTTCCAGTTTGCGCCGTTTGCGCCTGTTTCTTCGAGGAAGCGACCTGCGCTAACTTTCCGGCCGTTCTTGTAGTATTCTGCTTCGCCATATGGGTTTTGCATGACTTGATAGCCACCGCCAAAATCCCACGTCTTGAGGCCGCCTGATCTAGAATTATTAGCAGCATTAAGATATTGAGCGTATGCTGCTTGCTGCGCTCTCTGTTGTGCCATCTGTTCGTTGAACTGGCGCTGCTTTTCTGCCATTTCAGCCTCCCATTGTCTGCGAGCTTCTTCTGCCTGTACTGCGGCATCATAGCGTTGCATACCGTAGCGAGTAGCCTCATCGTTAAGACCTGCAAGGGTCTGCTCAAGGGATAGCCTGTTCTGGTTGGCTTGCGATTCTGCGCTAGATAGGTCGTTAGCCTGGTTGGTCTGCATCTGCGTTACGGCTGGCACAAAGGCCTGCTGGTAGTATTTCTTATTAGCGATTTCTGATTTACCGCCGAAAGAGCCACCATTACGGCTTGCTGCCATGCTAGAGGCTTGGGCTTGCCAGTTACGCTGGTTGTCTAAACTCTTGCCCTGTTGCGCATATTGAGCGTTTATACGCTGCTTCTGCGCATCAAGATCGCCAGATATAGCATTTATCTGGTCGTTTAGAGCTTTTCGGCTGTTGTCGTAGCTTTTGCTCGTTTCAGCCAAAATCTGCTCAAGATTCGCCATATTGCGTTATCTCACGCAACGCCAAAATTACTTCTATTATAGCACGAGCCGTTAAGTGCTTGGCTGGCGCATAAAGTCTATATGGAGCGTGAACGTCTGCGAATTGACAAGCGGGCTAGTATGATCTGTCAAATTGTATACGTCGTAATAGAATACGAGCTTGCCCTTTTTACAGGTTAAGCGTGCAAAGTAGCATATCTCTTTGCCGTTCTTATAGGCACTGATATAGAAAAAATACTGACAGGCTAGATACTGCTTTGGGCCTGAAGTACCCGTATATTCGATTCTGAACCTTGCCCACGCTTGATCGGGAATATCTACAGGGATTTCGATAGTTCCTTCATAGCCGCACTCCTTGCCAGGTATAGTAACCGTAACAGTCGTGCTGCCGGCTCTTGCGATAGTCATAAAGTCGCTATTGTAGATGAATCTCTTTACTCTTGCCATTATCCGTAAACCCTAAAATGTACCGTGTCGTTATAGTTTGGCATACCTGTTCTAGTTGTCCCTACGTTGATAGCGATAGCCATTTTGCCATCGCCTTGTGCGCCTGCGACATTATACGTAGCATATGGCGCTTCTCTAAGACCGTGGCCAGTTTCGAAAAAAATGGTATTAGATTTCAAAATAGTTCTATTAGTTTGTGCCTTAGTTAGCCACATCATCACCATAGGCGCTAGCGGCTCTTGATAGTAGAGCGATATATCGGACGACCTGCCCTCAATCTCGACATAGCCAGTTTCGCCAATAGTTTGCGCTAAGCCTGTTTGTTCGCCTGGAGTGTATGGGTTATCCATTCTTCTAGGTTGAACAGCGCCGGCGGCCAATAGTGGGCTATATTCGTTGTCCGTATCGAATAATAGCGCCGTGTTGGATTGCGCCGTTGGCTTGCAGTCGCCAGTCCACGATATAGGAGCGAAGCCGTATATCTTCATATAGTATTTTGTGCCAGCGCTGCCGCCTGCATCTATATACAGGTTCGTTTCGTCTGATTCGATTTGTACTCTGTTGTCGCAGAGCGAGCGAGTTATCTCGAAGTCCTCGGTAGTGCTATACGAGCCGAATATTAGCGGAGTAAAGCCTAAATTGTGCGCAAAAGAGGTTGGGCTAGTGCCTTTCGTAAACTCTACATACTTGTAGTAGATAATCATATCGAACGGATAGTCCGAGTTCGCTATAAAGTGGGTTGGGTATTGCATTAGTCTATCTCGTTAATGACATCGAAGCCGCTCTTTGTAATCCAGACACCAGGGCGGCCGTCTTTAGGCGCTTGGCCTATCAAGATACGAGGCATGCCGCCATCATCGTAGATAAGCAAGCCGTAGCGGTTATTAGGCAGCTTGCCAAACATAACTTGGTTGTTTCCGCCTTTTTGGACGGTCTTAGTAAAGGCCTCGGCATCGAGCTGCATAAAGTTTTGGTTAATCTGTTGTAATGCCGCCTTAGTGCTTTGTGTGCTTGTAATTGGAGTGAACCTATTAGGCATGATGCCCTCCTATCTTATTCTTTGCGTTTGAATCGTTAGAGTGTGCGAACGGAAGATAACCGGCTCGAACGCTGCGATATGTTGGTAGCGAATCTGACAACGGTAGAACTCGCCGTTTACTTTAGGGGTCGTGGTATGCACGGTCGGAATGGCCGGCACTCCATAATCGCTAGGGTTATCCCATACGTAGTTGGTATTGATTGCAATTTGGCGCTGTAGGTCGATACTGAACGCATATTTTACTTGATCGCTGAAGTCTTGCGAATATCCGCACTCTACCGTATATGCTCGCTCGGTCGTTGCGAACTCTGGTCGCCACTTGGTAATTCTCTTGAGCTGGCTAGTCGTGCCGTAGTGCTGGTAAGCCGTTTCGAGATTGAACGCAATAGGCTGGCCGAGATTGCTATAATCGCCATCTTCGTTGGTCATAATCAATCCGATACGGCTATGGCCGCACAGGAAGCGCCCAGAAGCGTTTTGACGAGCCGAAGTAGCACCGACATAGGTATTAGAGTCAAACGACTCCCAGACACGCAAATTGATATTGTAAACGAAGCACGAGTTTAGCTCGGTATTATTGCTGCTGAAGAATACGTATAGCCTATTCTTGTAGAGGTCTAGGCGGATTGTTTCCTTATTTGGGATAGCATCGTAAGCGTTCTGGATAGTGTTTTGAGTTAGCGACTGTTCGCTAGAGCCATCGAAGATATAGATACCGTTATCGTTAGCGTAGTAAGCGTAGTTGAGGTCGCAGACGACTGATTCTTGGCTAAACGTGCCGCCTTGAGCGTTGGAAGCCTGTTGAGTCCATGAGTCAGCGCTTTGCATATACATTAGGTACTTATTGCGCCTTGTCTGGAAGTAAAGCACACCGGCTAGATTGAACATGGCCGTTAGAGGGTCGCCAGTCTTAATGGCTGGGAAGTTCTGGTAAAAATCTACGTTGAACTTGTCGTAACTTGAGATAGTCTGCGGAGTTGTATCGACAATAGTAACCGTTACATCGCCGCCGCTAATAGCCGTGATTTCTGCCGTTCCAGTTCCTTGCCCCGTAATCCAGTCGCCAATTGCGAAGCCACTAGGGGTGATTGTAGAGCTATTGATCGTGAGAGTGCTGCCAACGTTGCCGCTAATAGTAGCTGTTGTGCTAAATGCTGGGCTTTTTGCGTAAGTGTAGCCATAAGGATACGTCCATACCGCCTCTGTATCAGGCTCGGAAGCGAAGTAAAGCAAGTTGTCGCTAGGGCCGTTCATGATATTAGTAGGAGTTATGCCTAAATTCGTGCCAGTAGCGAGGTCTAGCGTATCAATCTTAGTGTCTGTCCAGTTGTCGTTATCTGGGTCGAGCAAGCGAGGACTCTCTTTGCCGTCTGCATAGCGAATCTGGTTGAGATTCTGGCTAAAGCGTACCGTGCCTGCGCCAGTTGGTAGCGTTCGTATAGCCGTCATCGTGCCATTTGCTGCCATGCGGTATAAAATGCCCTTCTGCGTGAATAAGACGGTTTTAGCGCCATCTATATTGGCCTCGAAGATAGAATCAATGCCGCCGGCTGTGCAAGTCAGTAACGAGCCTGCTAGTGCGCCCGAGTTTGCGGATATATAGGTATCATTCGCCGTGCTAGAGGCGGAGTTTGCTTGTGCTGTCGCTGTAATCGTTACAACATCGCCTTTCGTAATATCTGGCGCTGCGTTGAATAGAATATCGTAGGAGTCGTCCGTAGTTTCTAGGTCGCTAGGGTTGATACAACTCGTATCCGCTAGCTCATCGTTGATATAGAGCGATAGTTTCGCAATAGGGGCTTTTGTGGCATCGCCAACGAGCTTTGCGCTAAGCCTGAAGCCGCAAATACGTGCAGCTGCCGTTGCTGTGTATGTGTATGCGCTAGAAATGGTCGCTAGGCTTGCTGTAGCGCCCGTAGTTGCGCCGTTTGCCGTTAAGCCGATAATATTAGCACTTAATGCTTTTAAGCCTGTTCTAGTGCCATATTCGCCCACTCTATCAAAACGAGCATCTTGCGCTAAGCGTACTTCGTCTGTTCCCATCATGTCATTAGGCTTGTAGGTTGCGACACCTTTTGCGAAGTTGGTTGTAGCTGGAGCGCTTTTGCGTGTTCCGATATTCGGCACTCTTTTGCCTGTAAAATTAGATTTAATAGCCATATTAGCGCCAGTTCCTTACCCATACAGGGAGTTTAGCCCTATTCTCGTTCGCCAACTGACGAGGACAATAGCGCAGTTTCATATTAGTAATTAGTTCGTCTAGCTTGTTCTCATAAACCCCGGCATAGTCGAAGTTATCTCTGCGCCTCTCGCAACGTGCTAGAGCGCCTAGAACGAGCGTTTCGCCAAACTCATAAGGAATTAGTGGCTTGTCGGTTGCGTTGGCCATAGGGAGCGGCTTAGCAAGGTAAAATAGCGATAATTCGTAGAACTTATCCTCGCCAGTTGGAGTTTTATCATTCTCGATATTAGGCAGGCTGTAGAATAGCTGGTTGCCGAAGATGGTATATTTATAGCTCTTTAGGCCATCATCTTTATCTAGTGCAAAAAACTCCTCTTTTGGCATATAGCCTAATGGAAAGATACCTCGCTCATTTTTGGCGGTTAGCGTGAACAGGCTCTGAAAATTGCGAGGTAGTGGCAGAATATCCGAGCCTTGCGTGGTAGCCTTGTAAATCTGCTCTAAGAACTGATACTCCTCATCGCCTACAATATCAAAATAGGCATCGTTTAAGAATTGCGTAATTGTTTCTTCTGGAAACTCTTGATCGTCGAGTTTGTCTTTGATTCGGGCTATTAGCCCCTCAAGATTATAGTTTGAGTCCATTTAATAATGCACTCGCACCGCCATTATCTATATTTTAGCACAATAAAAATCCCCCTCGGCCGTAGGGGGATTGTTTATAGCGATATGTCAGCTAGATATTAGCTCAAAGAGCCAGTACCGATAGCAGCGACAGCGTACTTCTTACCATTCAAGATGAACGAATCGAAGACGAAGCGGCCACGAAGCACCTTGCCATCGACCAATTCGGAGTCGTCAATAATCTTAACGCTCTTAATCTGTTCGACACCGAGCAAAGCGCGCTTGTGGCACATAATTGCGCTGGTATTGCTTGGGAAGTAGCTGGACGGAACTTTCACAACTGGAGTGCCATCGAGTTCGCCAACGAAGCCACGACCGAGAAGCTTGCCGTTATATTCGGAAGCGTTAACGGCAGTAGTAATCTGGGCCTTAATTGCGTTGTAGAAAGCTGGAGTAACCCAGAGGACACGGCCGCTCTGTGGAGCTTTAGCCTCGTCAAGAGCTGCGCTCATCTTCAAGACATCTTCGTAAGCGTGGCCAACAGTTGGAGTGTAGTACTGCGAAACAGCAGCAGCGCCGATAGCAGCCTTGAGCAAGCGGTTAGCATCGACAGTTGGAATAACCTTTTCTTCCATCTGAGCTTTGAGAACTTCGCCAGCTTTCTTAGCGAGTGCCTGCTGCTGGTAGTTGCCCTCGTCAATCGTGAGCTTAAAGCACTTGTCGTTGCTGATAGTGTAAGGGGTTACGACATCTTGGATTTCGTTGTTGCCACCGAAGCGGTCGCCAATATTAGTGCGATCGTAGTTCGATAGTTCGACAGTAGAAACGGTATAGACCTCGACAGTCTTTGCACCGGTGAAATCGTAGTCTTTGTTGATATAAGCATCTGTGTAAGAGCCAGCGGTAAAGAGCTGGTCGAGCTTGCCAGAATACTTGGTAGCCAAGTTAATGGACATTTTAATTTATCTCCTAAAGTATTGAACGGTTAAATTATTCGCCAAACAGTCCAGTTAAAAATGGGTCGTCTTGTTCGGCTTTGCCAAACTGCGTGGAGTTAGTAGCGTTGCTACTCGGTCTTTTAGCAGCTTGTCTAGCAGCCATCTCGTTTTCAATCTCCTTGCGAAGATTTGCCTTCAGGTCATCGACTTGTTTTACGCCACAGCCAGAAAGACGGTAAACGTCATCAAGGGTTAGCACACCGTTATTGACTAGCATACCTTTTGTATATGGAGTATTAGTAAGCGGGTTAATCTTCGGATTTCCTAGGTTATCGACGATAGGCTGGTTGATAAACTCCACCATCTTTTGCTCGTCATCTGCGCTAAGATTGTGCGTAGATTTCCACTCTTTAGTTCCTATTTGGATTTCAAGGGAGCGTACTCTATTGAGCGCCTCTTGGTCAGGTACGGCCGTCTGTTGGTTTTGCTGGGCTAGTTGCCTCTGCAATTGTGCCGTTTGCTGGGCTAGTTGCCTCTGCAATTGTGCCGTTTGCTGCGACTTGTCATAAGCCAACTTTTCAGAATTGCGGTACATATCTGCGATTTTCCGAATTGCGTCCGGCTCGCTTGGATCAATACCTTTTTTCGCTAAGAATTCGTCTATTGCATCGCCAGTTTGTGTCGTAGATTCAACGGCTGGCTCATCTTTAGCGACTTCTTCGCTATCTGTTTGCTCATTGGTTGCCTCTACTGCCGAGCCGTTTTCTTCCTCCGCTTGTTCGTCCGTGGTATCGTTAGCTACCGACTCCATGTCCGAGGCTTCAAAAAGAGCGTCCTCAGTTCCAGTTTGTTCGTCCATGAACTCTCCTAAAATTATTTAATGGTTGCTTTGGTAAGGTTGCCCCTACCAACAGCTCGGCACTACCACATTTGGCGATGCGCCAGCCCTATTTGCTGGATTTTTAAGTAATATTTACTTTGTAGTGCCGATTTGTTGGCTCATTATGCTTAGTCCTGTTGTTAAAGTGCTTGGTCGTGGTTTATTTTACTGTTCTTCGCCGTCCGGCTCGTTTTCTGGCGGTTTAAGCCATAGGTATATTTGTTCTACTGCTTCTGCCGCTGCTACCTTGTTTGCGATATAGTCGTTGCCTTTGCCTTGTAGCCCGAGCTTTGCGCAATCTAAGTGCGCTTGCTCGAACTCCTTAATACAGGCTAGTAGCTTTGCGCCTGTATCGGTACGTAGCCAGCGGTTAATAATCTTCTGCTCCTCTTTAGAGAGCTGGTTCTGCATTTAATTGCTCCTGTTGCATTATGTCTGCGCTCATCATGTCTTGTGCGGCCATATTCTGCATTTCTGGGGTTGGTTGTGGCATTGCTTGCGCCGTTGGGGTAATAATCGCCTGGATTTCTTCTTGCGAGAGGTCTGGCATCATCTTCGGATACATGATTCGCTTCGCTTCGGTCAGGTTGTTGGTTGGGTCTGCAATAATCATCTGATAAGCGTTCGTGTAGGCCTCTTGCTTCTCGCTCTTTTCGAGTTGCGCCTGTACGTCTAGCGTTACCATCGGGGTATAATCTCCGATAAACTTAGACATCTCGACATTCTCGAACTTAATACCATCTTCGCCAACTTTGCGAATCATATACTGCTCGTCTGCGTAGAGTTTTAGAAGTTTAAAGACGATTGTAGCCTCTTGCATAAAGAAACCTTGTGCGAGGTTGTCGGCTTTCTCTCTAATGCGAATATCTGCCTGGCCGAGCATAGCCTTAATTTCGGTCGCCGTGGTCGTGTCGGTGGCCGTAATGCCCTTGCTAATCTCTGATACGCTAGCAGCCTCTCTGATTTCGCCTTTAAGGTTGTTGCGCTCTGCAAATGCGTTAGTTGGGATTGCTGGTGGGTTGTTCCAGTCCATTGCGCCAACTGGTAGTGGATAAACCTTGCCTGGGAATGGGTCGAGATTGTCCAACTTTCCTGCAAACTTTGGATCAATACGGCGCTCTGGGAATAGCTGGTAAAGCACGGCCTCTACGTTGAGTTCGGTTAGCGTATTCAGTAGCTCTTGCTCGTCAGCGATAATATCTACATCGCTAGAGCCGTAGATAAGAGAAACGTCTGGATAGTCGCAACCGTGTGCAAATGGAATTAGCCCTGCGTTGCGCTTATTGAACTCCTCTTGGAACTCGCCAATATCTTTAGCGCCGGCGCTCTGTTGTAGGGTCTGTAGGCGCTGCAAATCCCATTCGAGCTTGCGCTGCTCGAACTTGCTCTTATTGAGCGCATAATATGGGTTTTCTCGATGCTCGATAACTGTTAGTCTGTTGGCAATAACGCAAACTTCTTCATGAGTCCAGATTTCGATAACCTCGACTTGTGCGCCCTTGTCTGGCGATACAGAGCCGAGTGCTGTGTCTTTAATGGCCTTGTCGCTCTGCGCATCTAGTCCGCCGTCTGAAGCGTTTTCTGATACATTTTCGAGGTCTTTATACCTTTTCTCCATTTTACCAGTTTCTGGGTTGTAAATGAGAGTATCTTCGAGCGCTTTTTTGCTGGTAAAGAATCTGCGGCCAACGTATTTTGCATCGGCTATATTGTGCGCATTAGGGTCGAGAATAGCATCACGGATAGGAATAATCTCTTTATGCACGAATCCGCCGTTATCGTCCGGCTGCCATTCGTAGTATGCAAAATAATTGCCAGTTATTACGCCCTGGCGGCCGTTAATCTTATTCTTTAGCGCCCAGCCATCACGGCGAGCGAAGTCTTGATAAACATCGTTTAATATATCCGTTTCTTCGTTTTGGTCGGCACGGTTAGGGATATATTTTACGGTTGGGTTGGAGTTGAACAGACTAGCTACGATAGTGTTTACTGTACTGTTTACCATCGGCACGAAACACTCAATAGCGCCAGGGTGATTTTTCTCTGTTCTAATATTTCTATAGAGTTTCCAGTTGCGCTCCCATGTTTGGTGGTAGTTCTGCTGCGCATAAGTCCAGGAGTCAGTAAAATACTTGAGGAATCTGCTTAAAACTGGATTGTCTTTTTTTGCATCGCTAGATTTTGCGGCTTTCTTTGCCATTATGTCTATCGACACATCGCCATTACCCATATTGTACCACATTCGCAAAAACTACCACCAATTGCCGCTGCTACTGCTAGACTTCGGACGGAACGCTTTAGGCACGTAGGTTTTGAACTTGATATTTATTTGCTGCGCTTCTTCGCTGCACTCTGTAGCGGCCATCATGGCATAGATAAAGGCGCTACTTGCGTGGCTGCTCCAGTCATGCTCGGGCTTGCTCTTTAGCAGCTTGTTTTTCTCGTCATACTCGTAGTGGTAGGCTCTTAGGCACTCTAGCCCACGCTGGCACTTTTCCCGATCAATCCAGACACGGCTAAAGGCTGGACGTGCGATAAGGTTAATATCGTCATCGCCTAGATTGAAGTTTGTAGGGCGCAATACCTCGATATTATGGAAGCCGTTATCCTCGAAGAACTCTACACGGGTCTTGCCAGTCTGGAGTTCTCTCTGTTTGGCATCGTGCGGCAGATAGATAGTCGTATAGTTGTAGCCCTTGTTATGGAGCATGGATATATAGTGGCCTAATTCTTCGCCAGAGTTCTCGTAGTAGTCAATAAGGTGGATTTCTCGGCCAATCATCTGATACCACCATATTGCCGTTGAGTCGCTAATACCTAAGTCGAATACAGCGTACGTTCCGGCGCTTGCATCATAAGGCACATTGCCAATTCTGCCGTCCATTTCTGCCCTTGCAAGTTGATTGCCGAATACAGAGCCTGTTTTGCTTGTTAGCGGTTGTCCTAGCCATACATGAGCGAATAAGTCGGGATTATCTACACGCATAGCTTCTCGTTCTTCGATAATTTCAGGGCTTAGCAGTTCCCCTACGTCCTCGGAGTTGATATGGCACACATAAGCCGTGCCACGAGCCTTATACCTATCTTCTACTTCTGTCTTTACTGGATCATGCTCTGTCAGAGGGTTATACGTCCATATAATCTGGCTACCCTCTTTGCGAATAGTAGGCACGAGCGTATGGATAGAGTCGGCAGACACGCTTTGCGCCTCCTCTACCCAGCACCAATCTACACCCTCGTACGACTTAATAGTCTGCTCGTTGTTGTGCAAGCCCTTAAAGTGAATCTCCGAGCCTGTACGCAAGTTGCGCAGCTCCTTGTCTAGCACTTTCCAATCTCGCATATCGTATTTGGCTACTAGGTCAGCTAGAAGCGCCTTTACGGAGTCGTCCATAGAGTTTTGAAACTCACGAGTGCAAAGCCCCCTTAGCTTCTTCTGTGAGCCTAGAATAAGCCTAGATAGCGCTACTTGATACGACTTGCCAGACGAGCGACCCCCCTTGTATATCAAGTGTCGCCATTGTTGGCTCGGCTGGAATAACTCCCTAAATTGCTCTGGAATCATTAGCTCTGTTTTATCGTTCTTCGCCATCTCTAGCGCTCCTTTTTAATATCGCCCCTGTTAAATCTCTTGCAGAGCGAGTCGGGGTTAGCGTTCCAATCGTAATGATATATAGGCTTGTCGGATAGTCCTCTGTCCTTGCCAGGCACTACGACACGCTGCAACCAGTCTAAATCTTCGGCCACGTTCCAATCTTCTCTAAAGCGCTCATCGCCAATAGTGTGCCAGGTAAACGCATAAGCCCAGACAGCAGCGTTGCCGACTAGATCAAAGAATAGAAACTTTGTATCGCCGCTTCTGTCGTCAATCCACGGAAATACGCAATAATCGTAGCCCCTGTCCATCTCGCTAAAGACCGTGCGGACATAGCCAGACTCTACGTTGTCATCTGAATCAATAAAGGTTATATACTTGCCTGTGCTTGCCATTAGCCCAACATTGCGAGCGTTCGATACTCCCCTATTCGGTTGGTATATATGGCGCACTAGGCCAAACTTCTCTATAACTTCTCTTGAGTTATCCGTGCTACCGTCATCTACTACGATAATCTCTATGGCTCTGTCTATGTTTACCTTTTGCGACATTAGGTTTTCAAGCAGTCTGCCGATAGTTTTACCATTATTCCAGTTCGGAATTATAATACTTAGCTTGTCTTGGCGCTCGCCACGCTTATTGGCTTCGTGCCTTGCCATAAACATATCGTAATCGTTCGGATAGTCTAGGTCGTCCGTTTCATCGCACCAGTATATATCGTGTTCGTCTAGTTCGTTCGGCCTGTAATCGTCTTGGCCTAAGCCTCTCAAGTAACGGTCTATCTGATAGTCTTTCTTAAACTCAATCTCGCCAGAGTCGCATTTCTTGTTAAACTCTGCCATCTTATCTAGCCACCATTTGCGCTGCGGCACTAGGTGGATATAGCCCTCCTCCCATGGGCAGCCAGTCCAGGGGTTGCCGTGTGGGCAATAGTAGTGCTTCCAGCTCTTTACATCTCTGTTAACGGCATCTTTAATAATCGCCTCGGTATAGTAGCAATCGCCTAGCAATATCCCAAAAGCTCCCTTGCTCTTTCTTGCGATACCCTCAAAGGCCTCTCGTTTGCTGTTGTAGCCCTCTAAAACTACCTCGATATTAGTTATGCCGTTCTCTTTCAAAAGTCGCTCTGTGCGGTCAATAAGGCGCTCGCCGTCAATCTTCACAAAGCATTTGTTCTTTTCGCCTTGATAGCCTTGCCATCGTGTGGCGCTTCCGCCTGCTAGAATAAACCAGTTTTTAATCTTCATTTTGTGCCTCTATTCTTTCTTTAGCTATGTCAAAATACTTCTTATCTAGTTCTATGCCGATAAAGCTACGGCCGAGCTTCTTTGCGGCAACTCCAGTAGTTCCTGAACCCATAAAGCAATCTAGTACGACCCCCCCCGGCAAGCTACTGTTAGTTATAAGATTTTCGATAATATTTAGCGGCTTGATTGTCGGGTGTCCGCCGTATCTCTTTTTGTCGGCTACATTAGCCGGAGTTACCCAATATTTCTTTTTTGTATGATAGTTGCCGTATAGTTTTACGCCTCTCTGTCGCACAAATACGCAATACTCTGTGTCGCTAAGGTAGGTATTATAACAAAGCGGCGTTGGATTAGTCTTATGCCAGGTCAATAGGTTTATGGCGCAGCGCCTATCGTCATAATAGTTAAACAGGTCTTGTAGTTGCGACTTACTACACCATACATAGGCGTTTATACGCTCCTGAACTCTGCAAAGCTCGTCTAAAATTGAAAAGTCGAAGCCACTTGTTAGACTTGCAATTTCGAGATGATAAGGGTATTTACCGTTGTTAAACAGGTAAGGCGGGTCAATAATAACTAGATCTACGCTGTTGTCCGGTATATCTTTTATCTTCTCGTAACAGTCGTCGTTATAGAGTTGAATCATGCTTGCTCCTTTAGTGAATCCGGCAAGCTCCCAAAAAACGCCTCGTGCATTGTCTGCTCGAAATCTTTGCGCATAACCTCCGCAAGCCAATCTGTATTATGGCAAAACTCTTTTAGGTCGCTATCTTTTATGCCTGCTTTATTTACCACCATCGCGAAGCGCACCAAACTGTCGGCCGTATATTCCTCTATTCTATCCGTTGGCTCTAGGTCGCTCAATTTTAAGTCTATATTTAGTCGTGCCATCTATAACTCTCCTCTAAATAACTGCTCCCAGCGTTCCGTGTCGCCTTTTCCGTTGCCGAGTATAGGCAAGCAAGCTGGATTCGGTTTTACTTCAAAAATCTTGTCTATCTTCTCGCTATCGACATCTGTT
>Ga0255344_1003721_pt1 | contig 16377 bp, 17 predicted proteins | sample wastewater_treat_5_FD_192414 | JGI IMG/M metagenome (GOLD analysis project Ga0255344, IMG submission 192414) | Wastewater microbial communities from Lulu Island WWTP, Vancouver, Canada - plant18 | ecosystem: Engineered > WWTP > Wastewater > Unclassified | place: Canada: Vancouver, British... | reverse complement strand
CTGATTATGTATCTGTTTTCAGGAGTTTATGATTCTGAAATAGATGACTTAACTAATTTATTTGTGCGGCACTTAGGTAAAAAGATTAGTTTTTATACATAGATCCATTAAAACAAGGATTGAAACATATTTTCTGTTCTTATATAATAAAATCCCGTATCAGTTTTTATACATAGATCCATTAAAACAAGGATTGAAACATTGCTCAAAAAGAGTAATAAAAGAAAAATATGATGTTTTTATACATAGATCCATTAAAACAAGGATTGAAACCTTTTTCATTTTGACCTCCCAGTCAAATTTAATTTTGTTTTTATACATAGATCCATTAAAACAAGGATTGAAACACCTATAGATGCATTTCATATTTTCCATAAACCAGGTTTTTATACATAGATCCATTAAAACAAGGATTGAAACATATAGTTCTCTATAGTTATATATGGGTTTATAATGTTTTTATACATAGATCCATTAAAACAAGGATTGAAACACATATTTCTTGACTTAATTATTTTATGTTTCATAGGGTTTTTATACATAGATCCATTAAAACAAGGATTGAAACTCAAATTCGTCAATGATAACATCAGTTAAGTTCTTGTTTTTATACATAGATCCATTAAAACAAGGATTGAAACAATCTGATAATCAGGGGGTATGTTATCATTTTCCCGTTTTTATACATAGATCCATTAAAACAAGGATTGAAACTCAATATTTCTGCTGTATGCTGAAAATCGGTATTTTCAGTTTTTATACATAGATCCATTAAAACAAGGATTGAAACATTGACCCCTTCTTTTCATAGAGTTTAGCTTATCTGTTTTTATACATAGATCCATTAAAACAAGGATTGAAACTTCTCCTTCAATATATTTTTTTATTTCCATTAAAGGTTTTTATACATAGATCCATTAAAACAAGGATTGAAACTTTTAGAATGAGTATCATATTGAATTTCTTCTTTTGTTTTTATACATAGATCCATTAAAACAAGGATTGAAACGCTTTAATAAGTTTAAAGTTGGGATTGTCTCTATTTGGTTTTTATACATAGATCCATTAAAACAAGGATTGAAACTTTTCCAGTATCACTATTGACACGGGGTCTATTTTTGGTTTTTATACATAGATCCATTAAAACAAGGATTGAAACAAACAAGTAGAGAATATGGGATACTTTCACGCTTCCTGTTTTTATACATAGATCCATTAAAACAAGGATTGAAACAGGAATTTCTTAATCTCTTTCTGTAATTTTTCATATTGTTTTTATACATAGATCCATTAAAACAAGGATTGAAACAAACAGTGAATTCATCATAGGGGGTAATACTGATATTGTTTTTATACATAGATCCATTAAAACAAGGATTGAAACTATTTCCAGCTAATTTTCTGGTTTTTCCTATGATTGTTTTTATACATAGATCCATTAAAACAAGGATTGAAACTCTGCTTAGAATCTGATGGAAATATTAAACCTAATTATGTTTTTATACATAGATCCATTAAAACAAGGATTGAAACATGCCGAACTCGTCAAAGAAACTGTCCATCGTGGGTGTTTTTATACATAGATCCATTAAAACAAGGATTGAAACGACCCTTTTTGTATGCCTTATAAAAATCCGATTGAGGTTTTTATACATAGATCCATTAAAACAAGGATTGAAACAGCTATACAAGGAATTGTTATGAGCATTGCTATTAGTTTTTATACATAGATCCATTAAAACAAGGATTGAAACATTTTCATAAAGTTCACTATTGCTTCCATAATAAGGTTTTTATACATAGATCCATTAAAACAAGGATTGAAACAAAATTCATCGCTAACTTTAGGATGAACTTGATATTTGTTTTTATACATAGATCCATTAAAACAAGGATTGAAACAGCGGAAATGAGAGAAGCATTGACGATAGACCCGAGCGGTTTTTATACATAGATCCATTAAAACAAGGATTGAAACTTTGATTCTGGAGAAAATTCAGGTTTTACCTGATAAGTTTTTATACATAGATCCATTAAAACAAGGATTGAAACAGGAAATATATCCTAAGTTTGAAAAAATGGTTAAATATGTTTTTATACATAGATCCATTAAAACAAGGATTGAAACTATAAATAATGAAAACAATTTAGAATTCTTTGGAAATGGTTTTTATACATAGATCCATTAAAACAAGGATTGAAACTTACCTCCATATTTTGTTTCCTGTAAGATGGTTGGTGTTTTTATACATAGATCCATTAAAACAAGGATTGAAACATAAAACTTTTCAAACTCTCTAAAATAATTGATAGTTTTTATACATAGATCCATTAAAACAAGGATTGAAACTTTAATCATTACCCGCATCCCAAACACCCCGTATTTGTTTTTATACATAGATCCATTAAAACAAGGATTGAAACTTTTCCACTTCGGATTCGGTAAAACTATAACAGGAGCGTTTTTATACATAGATCCATTAAAACAAGGATTGAAACTATTTATCTTTCTTTTTAATAAGTTGGATACTGAAGAGTTTTTATACATAGATCCATTAAAACAAGGATTGAAACAATTCACATTTAATAATTTCATATTTTTGCTTTTTCGTTTTTATACATAGATCCATTAAAACAAGGATTGAAACAATGCTTTTATAATGTTAACAGATTGCATTTCTTCAGTTTTTATACATAGATCCATTAAAACAAGGATTGAAACGCATATTTTCCCCATATGGAGTATACTCCAGAAGAGTTTTTATACATAGATCCATTAAAACAAGGATTGAAACGCCCCTGTTCGTTTCTCACCGTCTCAGGATGCCCTGGTTTTTATACATAGATCCATTAAAACAAGGATTGAAACTCAATATTTCTGCTGTATGCTGAAAATCGGTATTTTCGTTTTTATACATAGATCCATTAAAACAAGGATTGAAACCTTTATTATTTGACTTTATGAGTTGCAAGTAATCTGGGTTTTTATACATAGATCCATTAAAACAAGGATTGAAACTTTATATTATGATTACATCATCAGGGACATCATATCCCGTTTTTATACATAGATCCATTAAAACAAGGATTGAAACTCAATATTTCTGCTGTATGCTGAAAATCGGTATTTGTTTTTATACATAGATCCATTAAAACAAGGATTGAAACAAACCGTTCAGGTAAACGACTATGGGCAGATAGATGTTTTTATACATAGATCCATTAAAACAAGGATTGAAACTATCCAATGTTATTATGAATTTAGTATCCGCCATTTTGTTTTTATACATAGATCCATTAAAACAAGGATTGAAACATTGCTCTAATTGCCCCATTGACGATTTAGCCTTCTGTTTTTATACATAGATCCATTAAAACAAGGATTGAAACTTACCCTTATCTTCATTCTTCTCTGACCCTGTTATTGTTTTTATACATAGATCCATTAAAACAAGGATTGAAACAACGCCTCCACTATTGCCGTCTCATCTCTGCTTCTGTTTTTATACATAGATCCATTAAAACAAGGATTGAAACGGGCACCGCCAGACGCCAGCTCGGGGTCTACGGCCGTTTTTATACATAGATCCATTAAAACAAGGATTGAAACCATTAGAATATAAAAATAACCCATCTAGAGTAACTATGTTTTTATACATAGATCCATTAAAACAAGGATTGAAACTGTTCCATCGTTGAATATGTTAGGCATCCTTCACCTGTTTTTATACATAGATCCATTAAAACAAGGATTGAAACTCAGATGCACCCACAAGACCCCGAAGTGGACAGGATAGTTTTTATACATAGATCCATTAAAACAAGGATTGAAACCTACCGTAAGGGATTGAACGGAGCTAGGGTCTTATGGTTTTTATACATAGATCCATTAAAACAAGGATTGAAACCTCTTGATAAAGGTTATGGCTCCAAGCAAAATATGAGTTTTTATACATAGATCCATTAAAACAAGGATTGAAACTGCGAAAAAGCTGAAAGGTTCATAGAGCGTCAGCCTGGTTTTTATACATAGATCCATTAAAACAAGGATTGAAACATGAAGGATTATCATAAAATACAATCTTATACATTTTGTTTTTATACATAGATCCATTAAAACAAGGATTGAAACATATACTTTCTTCAGTTTCAGAAAAAAGTTCCCAATTGTTTTTATACATAGATCCATTAAAACAAGGATTGAAACCGTTCGACAATGGGTTGTTCCTGCTCCTTCAGAGCAGTTTTTATACATAGATCCATTAAAACAAGGATTGAAACAAATGCTCAAGAAAAGAAGCTCAAATCCTTTTTCAGTTTTTATACATAGATCCATTAAAACAAGGATTGAAACAAATAATCTCTAACTTTCTGAACCTGAGTATATCTTTGTTTTTATACATAGATCCATTAAAACAAGGATTGAAACGGAGGTGAAGGATGCCTAACATATTCAACGATGGAACGGTTTTTATACATAGATCCATTAAAACAAGGATTGAAACAAGAAGAAACTGAGATTGATTTATCTCAATATTCAGGTTTTTATACATAGATCCATTAAAACAAGGATTGAAACTTCTCTTCTAAAACCGCCATACTTATTTGATAATTGTTTTTATACATAGATCCATTAAAACAAGGATTGAAACTCTTTGGATTTGATTTACAGGAATATTTTCAGGATAGTTTTTATACATAGATCCATTAAAACAAGGATTGAAACGTCAATTCATCAATATCTAATTCATTCATTGTTACAGTTTTTATACATAGATCCATTAAAACAAGGATTGAAACTGTTTATAGAGCCTGAAATAAAAAATTAGGAGTAATGTTTTTATACATAGATCCATTAAAACAAGGATTGAAACTGAAAAAATAAAGGAGACAAAAATGCAAAAAACAAAGTTTTTATACATAGATCCATTAAAACAAGGATTGAAACAAAAGTTCCCAAGTGGGACTTCCACTTTCAAGAACTTGTTTTTATACATAGATCCATTAAAACAAGGATTGAAACCATATTATCACAACATAGGAGAAGGCAGATTGCCACGGTTTTTATACATAGATCCATTAAAACAAGGATTGAAACCAAAGAAAACATATGATAAATGTTCTTGAAATGGAAGTTTTTATACATAGATCCATTAAAACAAGGATTGAAACTGGGGGTGGACATTGTAGAGGCATCCGAGGCTATGGGTTTTTATACATAGATCCATTAAAACAAGGATTGAAACTCTAATTTCCTTCCGAGAAGCACGATATTATTCTGAGTTTTTATACATAGATCCATTAAAACAAGGATTGAAACTCATCGGGGTAATGTTCGGAAGCATTACTTCACCGAGGTTTTTATACATAGATCCATTAAAACAAGGATTGAAACTATTTTGAATTTCCTGATAATGTATTTCGCCTATTGTTTTTATACATAGATCCATTAAAACAAGGATTGAAACCAATGCTTTGACCCGTAAGGATAGATTTCATCAGCGGTTTTTATACATAGATCCATTAAAACAAGGATTGAAACAGTCATTATTTCATAAAAGCTGATTAAAATGTATAAAAGTTTTTATACATAGATCCATTAAAACAAGGATTGAAACTGATATGGTTGCAATTTCATTTATTTCTATTTATCGGTTTTTATACATAGATCCATTAAAACAAGGATTGAAACTTACAATGTTGTCAGTGCTCTACAGGCGAAGGATGCGGTTTTTATACATAGATCCATTAAAACAAGGATTGAAACTCAGAAAAAGTTTCAGTAAAATGGAGGAAGTTTCCGGGTTTTTATACATAGATCCATTAAAACAAGGATTGAAACTCCCATTGATTGCTGAAGTATCCAGAGTTCCATAGAGTTTTTATACATAGATCCATTAAAACAAGGATTGAAACTTCTATTGATTGACCAGTGAGGATAGATTTCATCAGTGTTTTTATACATAGATCCATTAAAACAAGGATTGAAACGCCATTGTAATTTACCTCCCATAAGGCATTATTTGTGTTTTTATACATAGATCCATTAAAACAAGGATTGAAACTCTCGGTTTTTCTCGCAATACAGCGTGTAGGTGTATGTTTTTATACATAGATCCATTAAAACAAGGATTGAAACTGACGCCTACAGGAATTACAGTGGTATCGGACATACCGTTTTTATACATAGATCCATTAAAACAAGGATTGAAACAAGTTTCTGGACTGCTAAATATATTGCCACTCAATAGTTTTTATACATAGATCCATTAAAACAAGGATTGAAACTACAAGCTTTTGAAACAGATTGATGTTTTCACTGAACTGTTTTTATACATAGATCCATTAAAACAAGGATTGAAACATGTTGATTCGCAGAAACTTCGCATTGCAACTATACTGTTTTTATACATAGATCCATTAAAACAAGGATTGAAACATATAGATTTCATCAGCGCTTCACGAACCGCCATACAGGTTTTTATACATAGATCCATTAAAACAAGGATTGAAACAGGCGGATAATGTCATTATGCGGTATCAAAAGGTAGGTTTTTATACATAGATCCATTAAAACAAGGATTGAAACCAGAGCCCATTGATTCGCCTGATATAGGATTCGTTGGTTTTTATACATAGATCCATTAAAACAAGGATTGAAACACCTTGGCGCCCGCCCGGCGCCAGCACCGGCACCAGCGTTTTTATACATAGATCCATTAAAACAAGGATTGAAACCTATAAGCCGTTATCTGGAAAATTCCGATAAGGGTGTTTTTATACATAGATCCATTAAAACAAGGATTGAAACATATGACGAAGGAAGGTATGAAATCAGGAATAGTTGTTTTTATACATAGATCCATTAAAACAAGGATTGAAACAAGAAAGTTTTGAGATAAAATTTCTTGATTATCCAGTTTTTATACATAGATCCATTAAAACAAGGATTGAAACCAGTCTAAGGAGAAAGAAGATGGCTAAAGTTCAATATGTTTTTATACATAGATCCATTAAAACAAGGATTGAAACACTAAAATCTGGAATCATGGATCAACTCAGTTCAAAGTTTTTATACATAGATCCATTAAAACAAGGATTGAAACCCGCTAAATAGCTTCAGCTTTAAAAAGCAGCTGTCATGTTTTTATACATAGATCCATTAAAACAAGGATTGAAACACACACATATAATATCTTAGGTTTTGCTGAAAATAGTTTTTATACATAGATCCATTAAAACAAGGATTGAAACGGATAGAGTAAATCTTTCTACAACAGCATCTATTGCAGTTTTTATACATAGATCCATTAAAACAAGGATTGAAACATAGAAAGTGAGTTTTATGATATTCTTCTTAGTTGGGTTTTTATACATAGATCCATTAAAACAAGGATTGAAACAGCTTCTCCATCGTTTAACTCCTTATATTTTTTAAGTTTTTATACATAGATCCATTAAAACAAGGATTGAAACCGTGAGAATGTGGATAGTTCCTAAACCTTCAGAACAGTTTTTATACATAGATCCATTAAAACAAGGATTGAAACTAAACATATTATCTCCCTATGTCAGGTTTCAACTTAGTTTTTATACATAGATCCATTAAAACAAGGATTGAAACTCAATCTGCCCATAATCGTTGGTCTGAACTGTTTCCGTTTTTATACATAGATCCATTAAAACAAGGATTGAAACCTTATGAAGAAAATAAGAGAGATTGAAAACAATCAAGTTTTTATACATAGATCCATTAAAACAAGGATTGAAACTGGTGATAATGACCCGATGTGTCAAAATTATCAGGTTTTTATACATAGATCCATTAAAACAAGGATTGAAACATCGGGTGCGTTCAGGAAGCACGCCTTGACCATAGAGTTTTTATACATAGATCCATTAAAACAAGGATTGAAACACCCGTGGAATACTCTACTTTCACGGCATCAGCGAAGTTTTTATACATAGATCCATTAAAACAAGGATTGAAACGCATATATCTACTCAGTGGAGAAATAACAGGCATATGTTTTTATACATAGATCCATTAAAACAAGGATTGAAACCTCTCTCTGGAATATTAACTTCTGAGCACGAAATGTGTTTTTATACATAGATCCATTAAAACAAGGATTGAAACTCATAATATTGATTATATCCTTTTTTACCTCACCATGTTTTTATACATAGATCCATTAAAACAAGGATTGAAACAAAAGCCTACTGATTATCGGTGCCAATATCAGAACCAGTTTTTATACATAGATCCATTAAAACAAGGATTGAAACTAAGGATAGATAGAGAGATATTAGGAGAGGAAGGGGTTTTTATACATAGATCCATTAAAACAAGGATTGAAACCTCAGTTCTTCTTTTTTCCTTCAGAAAAAACTTCAGGGTTTTTATACATAGATCCATTAAAACAAGGATTGAAACATTGATATTATAGAAAGTTCAGATTACCATTATATGGGTTTTTATACATAGATCCATTAAAACAAGGATTGAAACTGTCTATTTTCTGTTTGCAATCTGGACAATGTCCAAGTTTTTATACATAGATCCATTAAAACAAGGATTGAAACTGTCTATTTTCTGTTTGCAATCTGGACAATGTCCAAGTTTTTATACATAGATCCATTAAAACAAGGATTGAAACTGTTCGCAATGAAACTAAAGACAAAGGCTGTGGTCTGTTTTTATACATAGATCCATTAAAACAAGGATTGAAACCGCTCTTTCAAGCGCCATTTCGGCTTCGTAAAAAAGTTTTTATACATAGATCCATTAAAACAAGGATTGAAACATAATGGCAAAAAGAATTATATGGGGCGCTGGCTACGTTTTTATACATAGATCCAATAAAACAAGGATTGAAACTTGTTCTCAGCAATATCTTATTTTCTTTCATTCCGAGTTTTTATACATAGATCCAATAAAACAAGGATTGAAACCGGTTCTGGCAAATTTTCAATGTCTCCATATTCCAGGTTTTTATACATAGATCCAATAAAACAAGGATTGAAACAACATTTCTATTTGTGCGAGCCTTTTCTTAGCCTGTGTTTTTATACATAGATCCAATAAAACAAGGATTGAAACTCATTATCGGGTCTGGTATCTTAAGGTAAAGCATTCGTTTTTATACATAGATCCAATAAAACAAGGATTGAAACATATTTTTCATTTTCCCTCCTAAAAGACAAATCCAGGGCGTTTTTATACATAGATCCAATAAAACAAGTATTGAAACATTTCGTGAGGTTTTTCTGGTTTCCACGCAATAAGTTTTTATACATAGATCCAATAAAACAAGGATTGAAACAAAAAAACTGCACGGGGATAATTCCCTATGCAGTCTCGTTTTTATACATAGATCCAATAAAACAAGGATTGAAACTATTGTAAGCATTGACAACAAAGTCAGAAAGATAGTGTTTTTATACATAGATCCAATAAAACAAGGATTGAAACGCACCGTATAGATGCTGACAGGCTTAGCCCAATTCTGGGTTTTTATACATAGATCCAATAAAACAAGGATTGAAACCAAGTTTCAATTGATATCCAGAAGAGAAACTGGAGGGTTTTTATACATAGATCCAATAAAACAAGGATTGAAACAGAAGCGAGGGTCTGCCCAAGCCCTTCTATGAAAGCGGGTTTTTATACATAGATCCAATAAAACAAGGATTGAAACACCGATATGAAAATGAAACTTGCAGAAGCTCAACTCAAGTTTTTATACATAGATCCAATAAAACAAGGATTGAAACATTCGTCGGTTCAATTCCACGATAGGATTACCTTCAGTTTTTATACATAGATCCAATAAAACAAGGATTGAAACATGCGAGATTTAATGAGTTCCGATTGGAACTATATCGTTTTTATACATAGATCCAATAAAACAAGGATTGAAACACAATTCTATGCTTCTATGAAAATAACTGCTATTCATGTTTTTATACATAGATCCAATAAAACAAGGATTGAAACTAATAAAGGTCAAAGACGCAGTATGGGACGCATTATAGTTTTTATACATAGATCCAATAAAACAAGGATTGAAACACAAAGTCTATACTATTGATAATCTGGTCAAGCTGGCGTTTTTATACATAGATCCAATAAAACAAGGATTGAAACGATTATGCCATATGTGCTATCGCAATAAGTAAATAGTTTTTATACATAGATCCAATAAAACAAGGATTGAAACAATTACTATCATATATGACTATATCCACCAGATTATGTTTTTATACATAGATCCAATAAAACAAGGATTGAAACTGATAGAGGAGCGAGAGGAACCGGGGCGGTTATAGGTTTTTATACATAGATCCAATAAAACAAGGATTGAAACACTGAAATATTGATTTTCTTGCCAAAAGTTATTGGAGTTTTTATACATAGATCCAATAAAACAAGGATTGAAACCCCTGTATATCCTCGGTCGTCCTTCTCCTAATCCCGTTTTTATACATAGATCCAATAAAACAAGGATTGAAACCGCTCTTTCAAGCGCCATTTCGGCTTCGTAAAAAAGTTTTTATACATAGATCCATTAAAACAAGGATTGAAACTCCTGTAAGTATAGGAAGGTTATTATGCGCATAAGATTGTTTTTATACATAGATCCATTAAAACAAGGATTGAAACGCTACTATTTCTATGTGAAGATTTCCCGTATATAGTGTTTTTATACATAGATCCATTAAAACAAGGATTGAAACATGCGAAGCTTCTCAAAGCCTTCTTCACTTACGGGGTTTTTATACATAGATCCATTAAAACAAGGATTGAAACTGAGAATATTTTTCTGGTTCAAATATTGCTCTTGAGGTTTTTATACATAGATCCATTAAAACAAGGATTGAAACTAAATACAAACTGGACTATTACCCATATTTATGTTTGTTTTTATACATAGATCCATTAAAACAAGGATTGAAACTTTCAAATTCCCTAAAGAAAATGAAACATTGACGATGTTTTTATACATAGATCCATTAAAACAAGGATTGAAACCTCTGTAGTTCACTGAATTTCCTATTTTCCCGGCTAAGTTTTTATACATAGATCCATTAAAACAAGGATTGAAACTATGTCTCTTCTCCTAAATACTGCTTCACATATCTGTTTTTATACATAGATCCATTAAAACAAGGATTGAAACTACGCTATTATGGGACGATGTAATGAATAATAATAGTTTTTATACATAGATCCATTAAAACAAGGATTGAAACATTACAATGGCTAAAGTAGTCTATTCATCTATAATGTTTTTATACATAGATCCATTAAAACAAGGATTGAAACAAAGAGAAACAACCTACACGATTGCTGGAAACAAACCAGTTTTTATACATAGATCCATTAAAACAAGGATTGAAACACCAGATGGCACAATTATTGCTGAATGAAAAAATTGGTTTTTATACATAGATCCATTAAAACAAGGATTGAAACGATATAAAATACTTCACGAATGAAGAACGGGAATATTGTTTTTATACATAGATCCATTAAAACAAGGATTGAAACTAATTAAAGGAAACATAATTTCATATTCCCTCGCTGTGTTTTTATACATAGATCCATTAAAACAAGGATTGAAACACTCTTCATTTAATTTATACAGATTTAGTTAACGGCGTTTTTATACATAGATCCATTAAAACAAGGATTGAAACCGTATAAACTACAGGCTGATTATTTTCTATGGCTTCAGTTTTTATACATAGATCCATTAAAACAAGGATTGAAACGATGATATTGATTTATCATTGATTATGGCAACTGAGTTTTTATACATAGATCCATTAAAACAAGGATTGAAACCTGAAAACCTCACTCTTCGGGTCCATCTTAATCACCGTTTTTATACATAGATCCATTAAAACAAGGATTGAAACTATGGAAATTTTATAGGTTTATCTCGCTTATCCGCTAGTTTTTATACATAGATCCATTAAAACAAGGATTGAAACAGGATAGTGATGACAAGGTAATACTGATTACAGGCTGTTTTTATACATAGATCCATTAAAACAAGGATTGAAACATACATAGTTTTCCCAAAAGTCAATCTCTCTTTCCAGTTTTTATACATAGATCCATTAAAACAAGGATTGAAACAAGCAAAGGCTGTTTTACCCATTGAAGGTCTTCCTGGTTTTTATACATAGATCCATTAAAACAAGGATTGAAACTACCAATCGTTGGAATATATCGTTCCAACTTCTGCTGTTTTTATACATAGATCCATTAAAACAAGGATTGAAACTTGGAATGCTCAGTAGATACTATCCGCTCTAATATGTTTTTATACATAGATCCATTAAAACAAGGATTGAAACCCACAAGACTATATACAAAACCTTTACGAACAATATGTTTTTATACATAGATCCATTAAAACAAGGATTGAAACAACTTTTCTCCTTCATAGTGCTGATGAAGAAGCAAAGTTTTTATACATAGATCCATTAAAACAAGGATTGAAACTTTTCTAACAATTATTTGGTCTTGACCCTCAAAAGCTGTTTTTATACATAGATCCATTAAAACAAGGATTGAAACTAAGATATATCGGGATTATGAACTGGAAAAAGAAAATGTTTTTATACATAGATCCATTAAAACAAGGATTGAAACTCAATATTTCCGCTGTATGGGGGAAATCGGTATTATGTTTTTATACATAGATCCATTAAAACAAGGATTGAAACCTTAGAAGGGCAGGTGAAAACGCTATGTACGGAGGTGTTTTTATACATAGATCCATTAAAACAAGGATTGAAACGCTTTTCTGAGACGCTCATTCTCTCGGTTTCGTGCAGTTTTTATACATAGATCCATTAAAACAAGGATTGAAACTTCTCATTATGGCAATATTATTGTAATCATCTCGCAAACGTTTTTATACATAGATCCATTAAAACAAGGATTGAAACAATACATCCGCTTGTGGTGAGAGACTTCCCTTGCTGAGTTTTTATACATAGATCCATTAAAACAAGGATTGAAACTTTTCCGATTATAATATCCGTATGACAATATGCAAGGGTTTTTATACATAGATCCATTAAAACAAGGATTGCATATAACTCTCACAGATTACACAGATAGCACAGATAAAAGGCTGTTTATATAAAATTGAGAATTAAAATAGAAGCACGCTGATTACGCAGATAACGCAGATATAAATCTACATTCTTTTAACGATTAAAACAAGGATTGAATGTAACTCTCACAGATAACACAGATTACATAGATAAAAGGCTGTTTGTATTACGATGAGAATTAAAAATAGAAGCACGCAGATAGCGCAGATAACGCAGATATAAATCTTCATTCTTTTAACGATTAAAACAAGGATTGAATATAACTCTCACAGATAACACAGATAGCACAGATAAATGGCTGTTTGTATTAAATTGAGAATTAAAATAGAAGCACGCTGATTACGCAGATAACGCAGATATAAATCTACAATCTTTTAACGATTAAAACAAGGATTAAAGAATTTGCTCTCACAGATTACACAGATTGCACAGATATATATTAGGAAGGGGATTAAAATAGAAGCACGCAGATAGCGCAGATTACGCAGATTTGATTATTTATTTAATATAAAAATGTGATAACTGCATTAGATGAATAGGATTATGGATTGAAATGGGCTCTCACAGATAACACAGATAAAAGACTGTTTATATTAGGATGAGGATTGAAAGGAGCTCTCACAGATAACACAGATAGCGCAGATTACGCAGATTTAATTATTTATTTAATAAAAAATGTGATAAATGCATTAGATGATTAGAATTATGAATAGAAATGAGCTCTTTCAGATGACACAGATAGCACAAATAAAATGTTTTTTATAATGGGATGAGGATTAAAATAAAAGCAAGTAGATTTTGCAGATAAAAGGTATTTTAATATGAGGTGTAAAAAGATTAGAGAATAAGAATGTTAGATTATTAGTTTGCATTTAAATTTATTAAATAATTACATAAATATAATAGCTTAAGATAGGAATAGCAAAAGAAAGCAACATAAAATATCTTTATATCGTTCAATATTTTGTCTATAATAAAATCAATCTGGACATTACTCTAACCTATATTATTTATATAAAGCAACTTATTACAGATAATTATAATATCTGATAACTATAAAAATAAGCCAACATTTCTGTTGGCTTATTTTCATTTTGAAGGTAGATTAAAGTGGTTTTTTAGTTCCTACTTTACCACATAGTAAGCATCTACTACCATAAATTTTTGATTTGAACACCCTTTTTTGTCACATCCAACTGCTTCAGACTTTTAACACTCATAAAGGATTACTCCACATAACTGAGTAATTTTTCCAGGACATTTGGTTATCTTTCTTACTTCCTATTATTTCTTAATATATTAACTTGTATTTTTATAAGAACAAAGATTATTTATCTTAAAATTAATCAGATTTATGTTCTTATTACTAAATATTATATCATATATCATAAAAAAAGAGGGATGTAATATTATATTTCATTATTATAGAATTCATATCCGAGAACTACTGGTAATAATCCCGCTTCAATAGCTTGTTTAACGGTTCTGCAAGGCAGGTTATTTTCTATAATGTCTTCACGGGTAAGGGTAGAAAGATCTATAGGGATGCTATTATCTGTAAGAGGAGTACCGTTAAGCGCATAGGTTTTTGCCATTTTCCACATCAATTTAGTGAAGGCATTATACCAATTATTGAGAGGATGCTCCCGGTATTCTTTCTTAGAGTTATAGGCATTGATATAGTTAGTGAGGTCCTGTCGGTATTCTGGAGAAGGAGATAATCTCTTCATATTTTTTGCGATATTGGCATAGAGCTGGTTTTGTGCTGTCTGACGACGGCGTGAATAGTGACGAGCATAGTAGCATTGCAAGCGTGGATTATAGCAATAAATCAGGTCATCAAATTCACCGCTATACGCTTTAATCAGGTTTTTGTAATATACTTTCATTTTGCCCTCCTAAGTATAAGAAATGTTAAAGTATTATGGAGCTGAAGAGGAGCTTATGTCCACTTTCGGACATAAGCTGGACATCAGTTGGACATAAGCTGGTCATCAGCTCTCCATTTAAAGTAAAAAAATTAATCTCTCCATAAATATAGGGATGACATTTATTGGTGTGCAGATGTTAATGGTGTGTGGATGTTAATGGTGTGCAGATGTCCTCATCTGCACCAAGCGGCATCAGTTATGAAGCTATCAATAAGAAAAATGAAAGCGTGATAACTTAAGAGTGATTTCATAATTTAATTATGCATTTAAGATTTTAGTGATATGAGATAATCCTCGGAGCTTGATGCAAAGGAGGACCTTTGCATACCATGGTGTGCAGATGTCCCCATCTGCACAAAGCGGCACCAGCTAAAGGTATATCCGAAAGAAAATGAAAGTATAATAACTTTTGAATAAGTGTTAATTAAACAATTTCATAAGGTTATCACGCAATAGTGAGCTTAGGGAAAAGTGATAGCCATCAGGGTATGATGCAAAGGAGGACCTTTGCATACCATGGTGTGCAGATGTCCCCATCTGCACAAAGCGGCACCAGCTAAAAACATAATAGAAAGAAAATGAAAGCATAATAAATTTTGAATAAGTGTTAATTAAACAATTTCATAAGGTTATCACGCAATCGTAAGCTTAGCAATAAATGAAAGTCACCAGGGTATGATGCAAAGGTGGATCTTTGCATACCATATAATTTAATAATGAGTTAATAATCTTACGAATGGATTAGAGCTGGTGCCGTATAATGCAAAGGTGGACCTTTGCATACCATATAATTTAATAATGAGTTAATAATCTTACGAATGGATTAGAGCTGGTGCTGTATGATGCAAAGGAGACCTTTTCATACCTGTATAAATTCAGAGAAACTTATTGACAAGGTGGCAAAAAGAAATTTTAAGGAATTAATAGAGTAATATCTTAATAAAGGGGTAGTTATGAAATTCGCAGTTGAAAAAAGTGAATTAGTTCAGCACATTCAGCATTTAGCAGGGATTATATCAACGAAGGCTGCTTCTCCAATTTTGACTAATTATTTAATAGAGGCAGATGAGAAAAAAGGTGAAGTTAAGATTACTGCTACGGATTTAAAAATTACTGCAGTAGTAGTTTTAAATGCAGCTGTGAGTGAGAGTGGAATTATTGCTGTATCAGCAAGTTATTTTAATAGTATAATATCTCAGATGCCGGATTCTGTAATCAATATCTGGCAAAATGAAGACCTCTTGATGATTCAATGTAACAAGATTGAATTCAATATTCTTTGTGCTGATTACACTCTCTTTCCTCAGCT
>Ga0255344_1003694_pt1 | contig 16459 bp, 17 predicted proteins | sample wastewater_treat_5_FD_192414 | JGI IMG/M metagenome (GOLD analysis project Ga0255344, IMG submission 192414) | Wastewater microbial communities from Lulu Island WWTP, Vancouver, Canada - plant18 | ecosystem: Engineered > WWTP > Wastewater > Unclassified | place: Canada: Vancouver, British... | reverse complement strand
GTTGATAGTTTTGCCGACCGGCTCTCCTTTTTCTTTAATGCCCACAACGATTTGTTGGAGGAAGTCGCCAAATTCCGCGCGGCACGGCGCATCTGGGCTAAAATTATGCGCGATAAATTCCACGCCCAAAACTCGAAGTCTCTTATGTTGCGCTTTCATACTCAAACTGCTGGTAGTACTCTCACCGCCCAACAGCCAGACAATAATATCGTCCGGGTTGCGATCCAAACATTGGCGGCAGTGCTTGGCGGCACTCAGAGTCTGCATACCAATTCCCGCGATGAGGCTCTGGCTTTACCGTCCGAAGATTCCGTGCGCATTGCTCTACGCACTCAGCAAATTGTCGCCTACGAATCCGGCGTGACTAACTCAGTTGATCCGCTGGGCGGCTCCTATTTGATTGAGAATCTTACCGATCAGATCGAAAGCGAAGTCTGGCAATATCTCGATCAAATTGAAGCCATTGGCGGGATGATTCCGGCTATCGAAAATGGCTTCATCCAGAAAGAAATCCAGGATGCGGCTTACCGCTACCAAAAAGAAATCGAAAGCAACGAGCGCATCATCGTCGGTGTCAATAAATTCACCACCGACGAAGAAACACCGAAAAATTTATTAAAAGTTGATTCCGAACTTCAGCGCATCCAAATCCAAAAAACTGACGCCGTCAAAAAACAACGCAACAATCAAGCAGTTAAGGAAAAACTTGAACTTCTGCGAGAAACTGCGCGCCGAACGGAGCAGAATCTTATGCCTCCCATTCTCGCCGCCGTTAAGGAATATGCCACGCTGGGCGAAATCTGTGGCATTCTGCGCCAGGAATTCGGCGAATACCAGGAATCAATCGTTTTATAAGGATTCAATATGGCTAAAAAGATCAGAATATTAATTGCCAAACCCGGACTGGATGGACACGACCGCGGCGCCAAGTACATTGCCCGCGCTCTGAAAGATGCCGGATATGAGGTAATCTACACCGGAATTCGTCAGACACCGGAAGCCATTGTCAAAACTGCTATTCAGGAAGATGTTGACTTCGTCGGTCTCAGTCTGTTGTCCGGGGCTCACAATGAGCTTTTCCCGCGAGTTGTCGAACTTTTACGTGAAAACCAGGCTGACAACATCATTGTTTTCGGTGGTGGCGTTATCCCAGAAAGTGATATTCCCGGTTTAAAAGCAAAAGGATTAGCTGCCATTTTTACACCCGGGACGCCAATCAAAGCTGTCATAGATTTTATTGAATCCTGTCGGAGTAAAATCGAAAATTGAGCGAATTGGCTGAAAAAATTTTGAAAGGCGACCAGCGGAGCATCGGTCGTGCCATTTCTATTGTAGAAAATGACGGCAGAGACCGCGAACAATTAATTGACGAAATTTTCCCGCACACCAATCGGGCAGTAGTTTGGGGAATCACTGGCGCACCCGGCAGTGGAAAAAGCACTTTGCTGGATGGTCTTATCGCCAATTTGCGGGCTCAAAACCGGACGGTGGCGGTAGTCGCAGTTGATCCCAGTTCACCGTTTACTGGCGGTGCGCTTCTCGGTGATCGTTTACGCATGCAAAGACATGCCACCGATTTAGGCGTTTTCATCCGCTCGATGGCTTCGCGCGGACATTTAGGTGGCATTGCCTCTGCCACGGCTGACACTATTAAAATTTTGGATGCCGCCGGCTATGATTTAATCGTGATTGAGACTATTGGTGTCGGGCAAGCTGAAATCGAAGTCGTCGAACTGGCTGATATCGTTATGCTCGTTCTGGTGCCGGGAGCGGGCGATGAAATTCAGGCGATGAAAGCCGGAGTGATGGAAATTGGTGATATTTTCATTATCAATAAGAAAGACCTCGACGGCGCTCTCAAACTCAAAGCCGAAGTCGAGTATGTCCTCCACCTCAAGTCAAATAGTAATGAATCCGCAATAAATCCGGTTCTATTAACTTCGGCAACTCATAATGAAGGCATATCGGAAACACTCCATACTATTGACGATTACCTTGCCCGGATGCAAGCTGACGGACGGCTGGCAATTCGCCGTCAACAGCGGATCGAAAACGAAGTCAGAAAAATCGTCAACACCAAAATCCACCAAATGGCTGAAAAACATCTGCAAATTGACCAGAAAATCACGCAATGGGCTCAACAAATCGGAAAACAAAAGCAAGCGCCTTATGCCTTAATCAATTCTCAAATTAATCAATTATTAAAGGACCCCTAATTCTATGATAAAAAAACTCAACCACATCGGCATCGCAGTCAACTCTCTTACGGAACATATACCATTTTATCGGGATATTTTGCAATTAAATTTCCTTGGCATCGAAGAAATTGCCGACCAGAAAGTCAAAACCGCCATCTTTCAGGTCGGTGAAGCCCGGATCGAATTACTCGAAGCTACCGCGCCCGATAGTCCAATCGCCCAATTTCTCGAGAAAAGAGGCGAAGGTTTGCATCATCTGGCTTACCAAAGCGACAACATCGAACGAGAACTGCAATTTTTAAAAGAACATAATATTGCCTTGATTGACGAAAAGCCGAGAGACGGCGCACATCATACTCGCATCGCTTTCCTGCACCCGAAATCCACTGGCAAAGTCTTGACTGAAATCTGTGAGGAAAAGAGGTAGTTTTAGACAAGATTAATTAGAAAAGATTAATTAGACAAGATTAACAAGATTTACATGTTGTTTATTAATATTTAGAACTAAGATGGATAATAAAATACACGAAGAGTTATACAAGGATAAAGAATTGACATCCACCATAATCGGTTGTGCTTACAAGGTCTATAAAAACCTGGGATTCGGCTTTTTAGAGTCCGTCTATGAAAAGGCTCTGATAATTGAAATGACCAAAGCGGGTTTGAAATCCGAATCTCAGAAAGCAATTGATGTCTATTATGATGACCAAATTGTTGGACATTTTATTGCCGATCTTTTTGTAGAAGGGAAAATAATCGTTGAATTAAAATCTGTAGCGACTTTGACGAAAAGTCACGAAGTTCAATTAGTGAATTACTTAACAGCTACCAGAATAAATATCGGACTATTAATAAATTTCGGAGAGGAGAAAGTCGAAATCAAACGCAAAATAAGATCATTAAAACAATCAAATCAATCATGTAAATCTTGTCAAGAGGAAAAAAGTCAATCTTGTTAATCTTGTCTAAAGAAAAAAAATCAATCTTGTTAATCTTGTCTAAAATAAAAACAATGTTAATCTTGTCAATAAAATATACAAGGAGCATAAATGAGTCGTCAACGTAAACTACTTGAATTAAAAGATAAAATGGAACTTGCCAGAATGGGCGGCGGTGCGGAAGCCATCGAAAAACAGCATCAGCGCGGCAAGTTAACGGCCCGGGAGCGCCTGCAATTACTACTCGATCCGAATAGTTTTGAAGAAATAGATGCCTTTCGCACTCATTCCTGCACCGACTTCGGTATGGCTGACAAGAAATTTCTCGGCGACGGAGTCGTCACCGGTTATGGTACTATCAATGGTCGTCTGGTATTCGTTTATTCTTTTGATTTCACGGTGTTCGGTGGTTCGCTATCAAAAGTCGTGGCGGAGAAGATTGTCAAAATTATGGAAATGGCAACTAAAGTCGGTGCTCCGTTAATCGGCATCAATGACTCCGGAGGCGCGCGAATTCAGGAAGGGGTCGATTCACTTGCCGGTTATACCGAAATTTTTGTGCGCAATGTGCTATACTCGGGCGTCATTCCCCAGATTAGCGCCATCGTCGGACCTTGCGCCGGCGGAGCAGTGTATTCACCGGCGCTGACCGATTTTATTTTTATGGTTAGAAAATCAGCCTATATGTTCCTGACTGGCCCAAAAATAGTCAAAACTGTTACTCACGAGGATGTCACCGCCGATGAATTGGGTGGCGCCGATGTTCACGCCAGCAAAAGCGGCATTACTCATTTTACCTATGACGATGAACAAAGTCTGTTCGCCGGTATGCGCGAACTGCTGAGCTATTTACCGCAAAACAATATGGAAGAGCCGCCCGCCATTGCACCGACTGATCCGGTTGATCGCATTGATGAGGACTTGAATTATATCGTGCCCGAAAATCCCAATAAGCCTTACGATATGAAGGAAATTCTCGCCAAAGTTCTGGATGACGGACAATTCCTCGAAGTTCAGGCTTTGTACGCCACCAATATGCTAATCGGGTTCGGCCGTTTAAACGGCAAAGTCGTCGGCATTGTCGCCAACCAACCTCGATCGCTGGCGGGCGTCATTGACACTAACGCGTCGAACAAAGCCGCCCGGTTCGTGCGCACCTGCGATTGTTTTAATATCCCTATCATTACTTTCGAAGATGTGCCGGGATTTATGCCGGGCACCGCCCAAGAATTCAACGGGATTATCAAGCACGGTGCGAAATTACTCTATGCTTTTGCCGAGGCAACCGTGCCTAAAATCACGGTCATTACCCGCAAGGGCTATGGCGGCGCATTTTGCGTCATGAATTCGCGCCAACTGCGCGGCGATTACAGCTTCGCCTGGCCCAGTGCCGAAATTGCCGTAATGGGCCCGGAAGCCGCCGCGGAAATCATCTTCGCCCATGAAATTAAAACCGCCGAGAATCCGGAACAGCATTTTAACGAAAAAGTCGAAGAATATCGCGAAAAGTTTGCCAATCCCTACATCGCCGCCTCCAAAGGCTACATTGATGAAGTGATTGAACCTAAAGTTACTCGCTACAAATTGATCAAAACGCTGGAGATGCTTTCTAATAAGCGCGATACTCTCCCACCTAAGAAACATGGCAATATTCCTTTATAGGAGCAAGCAATGAACCCGGAACTATTGAATGGAATCATAATCGGAATCGGTGGACTGATTATCGTATTTGTCGGATTGTTAATTATCGAATTCGTTATCGCTCTGTTCAGCCAGTATTTTGCAAAAAAAGAACAGAAGACCCAAACGGCTGCCGGTTTGCCGTCAATCGAAACTAAAAAACATTCGGCGCAAACCAAACACATCGCCATCCCGGAAGAAGATGTGGTCGCCATCGCTACGACAATCGAACTTTATCGCAAAATCCACTTCGAGCAGTTACCAAGCCAGATTACCTTTATACATGGCAATCAGCAGAGCAATTGGAAAATCGGCTCAATCGCCAGTCAATTCTTGAGGAAATAGTATGAAAGAGAAAAAGGTAGAATTAGAGATAAACGGTCAACCTTACACTGTCATCATCAATGCAATTTCTGCTTACCACGCTTCCGTAACCGTCAATGATCGCACTTACGAAGTTGGCTTAAAAGATCTGGGCTTCGATCAAGTTGCTGACATTAAACCTAAATTAATTAATGTTCCTGAATCAGCCGTACCAACCGCTAAACCGGCAAGTAAGACTCCGCCTACTCAACTGCATCGGCCTAAGTCGGTGATCGACAGCTCCGCGGTGGTAGCACCCTTGCCGGGTCTGATTCAAAATATATTAGTTAAAGTCGGGGATACCGTCCACGCCGGCCAGCACGTCCTGACGATGGAAGCCATGAAAATGGAAAACGAAATCCAGACTAACCGTGACGGGATTATCAAAGACATTAAAGTCCGAATCGGCGATTCGGTCAACGAAGGCGATACCCTCATAATTCTCAATTCAGGGGAGTGATAAATGGATAGTTTCCTGAAAATTCTACAAACGACTGGCTTTGCTAATATTCAGATCGGCAATATTATTATGATCTTTATCGGACTGATTGCCATTTACTTTGCGATAACGAAAAAGTACGAACCGCTCCTGCTTTTGCCGATTGGGTTCGGTATAATTGTCGGCAATATTCCTTCCATACCGTCTATTGCAATTGGAGTCTTCGATACAGTTGAGAATGGCGCGGCGAGTAACAGCGTTTTCAGTATGATTTATTATTTGGTGACTTCGGGAATATTTCCACCGCTGATTTTTCTGGGCATCGGAGCCTTAACCGATTTCTCATCATTAATTTCTAATCCGAAATCACTTCTACTGGGAGCCGCCGCTCAGTTAGGTATTTTCATTACTTTTATCGGTGCGTTGATTCTCGGTTTTTCTGCGCCGGAAGCCGCCTCGATCGGCATCATTGGAGGAGCAGATGGACCAACTTCGATCTTTCTCGCCTCCCAACTCGCGCCCCATTTACTGGGACCAATCGCAATCGCCGGTTATTCGTATATCGCACTCGTTCCATTAATTCAGCCACCGGTTATGAAACTATTGATAACCGAAAAAGAAGCCCGCATTCGGATGAAGCCATCCCGCAGAGTTTCTCGGAAGGAAAAAATCCTCTTCCCGATTATCGTCACAATTTTATCAGCGCTGATCGTACCGGGGTCTATCCCGTTAGTGGGTATGTTGATGCTGGGCAATTTATTGAAAGAGAGCGGCGTCACCGATCGTCTGGCAAAAACAGCCGGAACGGCGATCCTAGATACCTGCACTATTCTCTTATCCTTTACGGTCGGGGCTAGTACTCAAGCCACGCGCTATGTTGATGGCGTCAACGTTGGATTTTTGACGTCTCGCTCACTTAGTATTTTCTTTCTTGGCTTCTTTTCTTTTGTGATCGCTACGGCTGGCGGGTTATTATTTGCCAAATTGATGAATTTGTTTCTGAAGGAAAAAATCAACCCATTGATCGGAGCGGCTGGCGTTTCGGCAGTTCCCGATTCAGCGCGAGTTGTGCATATGTTTGCTCAGCGTTATGATAAAGACAATCACCTGCTGTTTCACGCTATGGGTCCGAATGTCGCTGGCGTAATCGGTTCCGCTATCGCCGCCGGGGTTTTTCTGTCAATATTTTAGTAAGCTATTGTTTTGATTCACTTGGAAATGGAAAATTGTTAAGTTTGAAATAAGAGATTAAAAAAGGAGTCAAGATGAATCAAAATCGTAATCAGCACACAGCCAGCAAGAAGGTCGAGATTTTACGAAAGCACCTGGAGAACCATCCCGAACATTCGGGACATCAGTGAGATAGCCCGTCGCTATGGAATAAATCCCAACTTAATCCATAAGTGGAAGAAGCAGTTATTTGAAGGTAAAGTGGAACAACGACTTGAAGAACGGCAAAAAAGTTAGACCAAGCCGCCAACCCGCCTGCTCCCGACATAGGAGGGCGGGCAGGAAATCGTAAAAATTTATCCTTATTTGAAAAGGGTAAAAATTTCATTTCCTTATGAACCGAGACAGTGGGAGTTACCGTATCGTGAGGTCGTATCGCTGAGTCTTGACAATCGAATAATTAATCGTTAAAATATAGCGTTTATGGAAATATACGGGTTAAGGGAGGAAAGTGTTTGTTTATAGAGAAAGTTTTAAGTTTCTTGATCAAGAAACCTTCCGGAGAAAGTTTCTGCAATGAGAAACAAGTTTCTTAATAGAGAAACCTGTTTGGAAGTGTGAAGTGATGGTTAAATATATGTTAGGAGATAAAAAATATTAACCAATAAAAGGAGACAATATGCGTGATTTAACATTTTTTTTCTTAGGATTACTTTTAATTATTTTTATGATTGGATGTGATAATCCGACAGAATCTAAAAACCATACACCAAATATTATTGAGATAATTACTGATACACAATATATCAAAGCAGATTCATATGTCTATATTACAGCTATTGCAATTGATAAAGATTGCGATTCTTTATCGTACTACTGGAGGGTCTCAGGTGGATCTATACAATATGGTTCACAATCTAATCCAACTCGTTGTTGGCGTACACCATCAAGAGCTGGTCAATATTCGGTTACTTGTACAGTTTCTGATGGACAATCTATTGATTCAGATAGTATTATCGTTTCTGTTGGTTTGGTTTGGTAAAATAACAACTTCTAACCAATGGCTGGAGACAACCCGATGAGCTGTTGCATGATTTCAAGGTTTTCGACTTTTAGAAAGATATTTGATCGTCAAATGATAATCGCTTCGATTCATCGCGTGTCTCAGCCTTGCCGTTATGTGTATAAAAAAAATAACAGATAATATTAAGGATTAAGTTATGAATGATTATTATGACACAGCTAAAATTTGTATTAATGGTCATGTTATAACAGACTCATTAAAAACGGATCCTCAAATAAATCAAAATTTTTGTGATAAATGTGGTGGTTATCTAATAACAAAATGCCCAAGTTGTAATGCAAATATAAGAGGAAAAAAGCATATTAGGGACGTTACTTCTATAACTAATGGTCGTGTATTTCCTCTTACAAAACCCGATCAGTTTTGCTATCAGTGTGGTAAACCATATCCATGGTTAGAATCAAAAATCAAAGCAGCTCGAGAACTTGCACATGAAATAGAAAATATATCAGAGGAAGATATTAATATTCTAACGGATAGTATTGACGATATAGTTGTAGATACACCAAAAACCCAAGTATCCGCATTAAGATTTACAAAAATTTTGTCAAAAACTGGAATAGGTGTAATTAATGCTTTCAGAGATTTGTTAATTGACGTTGCAAGTGAAACAGCTAAAAAAATTATTTGGCCGAAATAGATGACTCATATAACATATTCCAATATTATAGAATACAAGCAAATAATAACATAATCATCTTACTAATAAAATTATGAGGAATATCTCATATGCGTAAAATAAAATTGTTGAACACTAAGCTTGATCATTATCTGTTACTGCGCGAGAAATGTAAGTAAATTTGGAGTAATATGAAAAGTACATTATTAAAATTTATCGATTCTATTAAAGTAAATCCGAAAATCACTACCTATGACGAATCATCAACAAAACAAGCATTAATTCTTCCAATTTTGCAAATATTAGGATGGAATGTATTTGATGTCGATGAAGTAACACCGGAATTTGTTGTTGAAAATAGAAAAGTTGACTATGCTCTAAAAAATGATAATCTAAGTGAAGTATTTATCGAAGTTAAAAATCCAAAAGAAGATTTGGATAAGCATCAAGATCAATTACTAGATTATTCGTTTCGACAAGGTGTTGAACTTGCTGTTCTTACAAATGGTTTGACTTGGTGGCTATATTTGCCTACTCAAAAAGGTTCTTGGCGCGAAAGGAAATTTTACACGATTGATATTTATGAACAGGATTCAGAATTAATATCAAATATTTTTATTGATATACTATCTAAGCAAAATGTTCTGGATAGAGAATCTATTAAAAATGCACTAAGTATATATAGAGGAAAAAGAAGAGAAAAGATTCTTACTTCTACAATACCCGAAGCATGGAATAAAATAATATCTGAACCTGACCTATTATTAATTGAACTATTTATTGAAGTTGTTGAGAAATTATGTGGATATAAGCCAGAATCTGAAATGATAACAGACTTTTTAACAAAGAATTTAGATAAGCTTATGGTATTTCCAGATTTTGAAATTGAAAAACCACCAGCAAAATCCCCAGTTAATAAAAATATTCATAACCATTTATACAATCCTCCGGATAATAGAATTTCTCAGGATGAATTAATACCTTATATAATAGCATTATTGTATAATTTAGGAGGATCTGCAGAAAAGAGTAAAATTGATGATGAGATATATAAAATATTCAAACATCAATTCAGTGATCCATGGTATCACGAGTTAGTTTCTCACGGAGTTGAACGTTGGAAACACAATATTGCATGGGCTAAAGAAAGAGCAATACAATACCATAAGCTAATTAAACCTGCATCTGAATCTGGAAGAGGTATTTGGGAGTTGACTGAACAGGGAAAAGAATATTACCAAAAAATAAGAGGAAAAATAAATATTTAAGCAGATAACCATAGCGTGCACCTAACAGCCAGAGCTGCTCGATGATTTCAGGAATTCGCATCTTCAAAAGATTTATGATAATAGAAAGTACATCGCATTTTTACCTGGCTGTAGGTGACGCATATCCGTTAGGCATGTAAGGAAAAATTATGAGTACTAATCCATATTATGATGATAATAGTAAACCAATAATTCGAGATTCTTTTTGTGCGTATGTAGATATATTAGGCTTTTCGGAAAGGATGGAACATTCATTTCAAAAAGGTAGAGAGTTAAAACTTTTTAATAAAATATTTAGTGCAATTGATAGTAATGTAAATATATTCAAACCAACTTTTCCCAAACTAATAAAAAAAGAATCATTATTTATTAAAATATTTACTGATAATATTGTTATCGGATATCCTATTGAATCGAGTGAAGCTGAATATGAAATTGGAAGTTTAATAACATTAATTTCTTATTTTCAAATATTCATGACTTTAGAAGGATTATTTATCAGAGGAGCAATTGTACGTGGTCCATTATTTATGAATGAAAATATAGTATTTGGAACTTCTATTATTGATGCTTACAATCTTGAAAGTAGGTTTTCGAGTGTTCCACGAATTATTTTGTCAGAAGAAGTATTCAATTTAGTAAAATCACATCTAAGATTTTATTCGGATCCAAAATACTCTCCTCAATATCAAGACATTCTAATTGATAATGATGGATTTGCGTATTTAAATTACTTAACAAATCTTGACCCCGAATATTTATATTGGGATATGGTCAGAAAACATAAAAAATACATAGAATATAATTTGCGCAAATATATAAATAAACCAGATATATGGTATAAATATTTTTGGACAGCGAACTATCATAACTACTTTGTAAAAGGTTATAATAATTATCCGGGATATGATGATAAATATTTAGTTGATAGTGTTCTCTTACAAAATGAGCCAAAAAGAATTTCAAATTAATGTCTAACCATAGTCTTAAGGCAACGAGGTAAGCTCTAACATTCTCTGTATAGTTAATCTTCTTTCGAATCAAGAGATGTTGTGCCCCAGTATAAACACTGGAATTTTGTCGTTAAGACGATTCTGACCGATAATGGCTGGAACTTCCAACCATCCCTATGAACTAACTCTGGAATTGTCCGATATTGAACATCGTAATCCCGCCTGGGCGGGACGCCATCCACAAACCAATGGTTTTGTAGAACGATTCAATCGTACCGTCCTAAATGAATTTTTCCGGCCGGCTTTCCGAACTAAAATGTACGAATCAGTCGAAGCTTTACAAAAAGATCTGGATATATGGCTGAGAGAATACAATGAACAAAGACCCCAACGGGATTACCGCAACATGGGCAAACGCCCAATTGATCGCATTAATGATTATTTGAAAAATATTTCGCCAGAAGGTTAATCATACAATCCGATCATTTACATTTTTGCCTTCGCAATTTAACCCACGGGCACCCCAAACAACGGCTGAATATGTCTTTGGTAGAGATTTTCGGTCACGTTCGGGGCAATAAATTCAGCGTATTTATTGAGAGCCGAAAGGTAGCGCTCGCCCATCTCAGCCGCAATCTTATAGCCGACGTGTAATAGCTGGCGCAGATGCGGGTTATAGGCTTTTTCACTCTGATTATGACGTAAAGCCGATACATACTCGCGAGAAGTCCAGTCATTGACAACCGAAGGCGCCGGCAATTTAGTCCGATCAATGTCCACAACAGTTGCATAGGGCTTGACTAATTCCTCATAACATTCATAAGCACGGCAATAGATTTCACGCGCTATTTCCAAGCCTTCGCCGCCAGCCGCGGCTAAACCAATCAGTTCCTCCAGCCAGGTTGTCCCGGCAGTCTTGAGATGCAGTCCGGCATTAGTTTTTGTAATAATGCTATTAATATGTGGATAGAGTGAGAACTTATCACTGCCGGAGTGAACGCTAAGTTTCAGCCCATCCGGCAAAGAAAATTCCTTGATCGCAAATTTTACCACGGCGACATCCTGCTCGAATTCAACCGCAAATTTTGCCGGGTCGCCGACGTAGTCAACGCCTTTATTGAAACGTCCCGAAAATTTCGGCGCAATTGTAGCCAGCGGTAGCTCCTGCCAAGCCGCCATACTCAGAATGAAAAATAATTCCAGCGGGCTTTGTGGCTTGTCAGTTTCATCAACAGAAAGTTCAATCACATAATCGTGTTGACAATTATGCTGAATGTAGTGATAAGTATCAGCCGCGGCTAATACTGCCGCTAAGTATTTGCGGGCGATCTTTTCGATAGATTTATGATCAACTGCGATTTTCTGCAGAATGCCCGGAATACCAAAAGGTTGCGTATATTTTTCAGCAAATTTTAAAAATTCCCGAATATCGTTTTCATTGGGCGGAACACCGATGGCATCCGCCACATCCAGCGTAAAAAAATCAGAGGATTCGATAAAATGGGGCACGGTTTTGAGATTGATATGATCGGCATCAACAAAATACCCCTTCGACCAGTTCAAAGCCTGGACCGCTTTCTCGGCCGAATGACGCACATCTGCCGGTTGACTGCCGATTATATTATGTTCGCGAAAAGACTTATTCCAGACTGGTGTGATATTGATGCCCTTTTCGGCGGCTTTGATTATCGCGGTTAATTGGGCTTCAGCTTGATGCCCGAAACGATCCCCTATTCCCAGTGAATATTTTTTCAATTTCATTTTGACTACTTCCTTTTAGCAATTAAAATAACCGGTCTATATTTACGAATTCTTACGAATTTAAAAAATGAAAATTCCGGCAATTAATGTTTTCCGATGTTCTATTTTATCGTAATAATTAAATCATTATCCAGCATTGCCACCGTTTCATTCAGATAATCTGCGAACTGGCTTTCGGTCTTAATACCGTCCGGCTCCTGTTCCCAGGCGGCTAAGAAATAATACGTCAATTTTCCCGCCGTCGGTTTCAAAATCACAACATAGCTATTTTCATCATCGGTTATCTGGATCAAATCTTGGCGACGGAAAAGCACCGCCAGCCCTAATTTATCATTCGCCAGACTCTGTTTACCATAGGTGGCAAAGTACATCCAGTCACGATTTTGATCAGTCGAACTAAGTAGCGACACGTTTTCCATTTTCACGATGCCGGTACACAGATTGGGCGGCTCGTCGTTAATTTGGATATCGTGACGGGTCAAGCGACTACCAGCGGCAATCGCAAGTTCGGACACCAAATCATATTTTTGACCTCCAATTTGCCAGCCATAATAACGGGTACGGATGCGCGATTCAAGTATGCCATCCTGTAAAATTTCGCAAATTATACTGTCAGTAACGGCAATCCGCTCGGCTTTCCCTTCATACCACATACCCAACGAACCAAGACCGAGCGATTCACCGACTTTCAGCACATCCATTCCCCAGGGACACATACTATGGTACGATTCAAAGCCATCCTGGCCGATTTCTTGTAAAACCATATCGGGTACTTTCTTACCAAAGACGTCTATGGCATTGCGCCAGTCGAGATAAAAACGATAGCCGACTTTATCGGACTCCCAACCCGGTCCTTCATAACGAATGAACAGCGAATGGTCGGTATGTTCGGGTGGTACCCGCAAATATTTTACATTCTGAAATTGTCCACCTTCATAAATCCGATCGACAAAACGTCCGCCGACTTTATGGGATAATTCCGCCTGCGTGCGCTTGGGATAATTGTGAGTAATCGTTCCATCCTTAGCATAATGAATTGTGAAGGTTTTCTTCTCGGAAGGAGCAAAATCGGTAACGAATAAAATTTCGGTTTTTTCAAAATTCACCTGAGATGGAATTTCCGTCTCCCCAGCGAAAACAGCCCAGGCTTCTGGATTAAAATCCGGGTATTTGGCTTTTACGTCAGTCACGTTTATTCTGACCATAGCGTCTTTACGAACCTGTTTGGTAGGATTTTTTACAATTATTTTAAAGGAAAGTGGTAAGTCTGGGCGCTCTTTACTAGAGCGGTTATTACAAGAAAAAACGCTTGTTAAAAACAGCATTGCTACGATTATCAATCTTGGTTTAGACATTGGTGACTCCCTGATATTATTTTTATTTTTTAACCTAAAATTCATATCTAATTGTTAATAATTCTAAAATTACGAGCTACGCCTCGCTCGGTAACGTAAGCTTGGGAGGCAATTATTTTCCCTTCTACAAGCCTCATTTCACCCGTCAGGTCTTTTGGGGATATTGGCCGCTCTGCAAAAAATATCAAGCGGCAATTGTCGGTAAAACGCTGAGGCATAATGCTAAATTTAAAGCCGGTCTGACTCATAAAAATCGGATTGCCACCTACCGTCACACTTTCACTAAAAGTTAATTCAACTGTTCGACCATTAATGCGATAAGCTGTAACCGTAACAGGCGCGCTTGATTCCGGATCCCAGCGGTCAGCAAAAGTCCAGGCTGGTGTTATTTCTTCCGGTTGCGGTTTTCCAGGGGCTGTCGCGAGATTATTACGATACCAATCGAAAGCTTTGCCCGCTTTCCGGCAATTAAAGAAATATTTACGTTCGCCCCACAAATAAGGATTATTGCGACTGACATCGTCATAAGTTTTCAGATAGATCGGCTGATCCGCCATATTTTCCGAAAAATTACAATTGATAAGGAAAAATTGAGCGTCGTAATGATGGCGTCCCAGCTGAAAATCCGGTACGCCGTCAAAAGTGGAATTTACTATAACGAATTTCTGATCCGGATCGTAATGACCATCATGCCAGATCGTCGCCGAGGTCTTTACCTCGAAAAATTGCGAATCGCGGATAAAACACCAGCCGCGCGGGCAAACCATATCAACCGCCCCGCGAAAATAACAATTAGAATGGTAATACAAACCCTGCTGATAATTCCAGAGCGAAACAGTATCGCCGCCTTTTCCCAGCAGGTTGCAGTTCCGTAAAATTGTGCGAGTTCCTTTTCCATAAATAGCGAAGGCATGCGGTTCAATCTCCGGCTGAGTATTTTCCACCGTCAAATTTTCCAAAATAATGTCGTCGGCATAGATATTGACGACTGCCGGTCCGATATAATCCTTGCTGGCTTCCCAATCAGTGCGTTTCTGACAGAAACGGATAATGGTGCTGTCGCGATTTTCACCGCGAAGAGTGACATAATTCTGGTCTAATCGAATTTTTTCCTCGTAAATACCATTTCGAATAAAAATAACCACCCGTTGATAAGCCATATCCGGTAAAGCCGCCAGCGCCGCCGTGATCGAGGTAAATTGTCCCGCGCCACTTTGATCAACAATCATCAGGTTATCGAATTCTGCGGAGGCAGTTCCGATTTGAGCCAGACAAATCAGCAGAAACGCCAAGGGGACAATTTTTTTCATAAAAGACCTGCAGTTATAACGACGCTACCACTTTTTTCAATTACCAGATTTACCTTCTTCTGAAACATTTTAATAATATAATTTATCCAGACTATTTAAATATTCTTCAAGATTAGTGTAACCGTCACCGTCAAAATCGCCGTTACGGTCGTTCGGGTCGTTGGGATTAAAGCCATTTGCCAGTTCCCAATCGTCTGCCATACCGTCCTCATCGGTATCTTTGATCGGTTCAGCGGAATTTAATAGCGGCCAACTACCAACTTCCTTTTGAGAGTCAATAATGCCATTTTTACCATAGTGAACAATCCCATCACGAACTTCCGCCACCAGACGTTCATCCACCGCATCGCGTTTGGGCAAAACAGCACCGCAGTTTGCCAATACTAATTCGTATGCCACTTCCGCCGAATGAGTAGCGACCGGCGCCGCCGCAAAAGGCTGATCAACGCGCCCAAAATTGCGAAACTCACCTTGCACACCGCCCGCCCAATTATCCACCGTAACGGCTGGAAATCCAAACACAAAATTTTCGGCAACGTACCACTGACCGGTGCTGTCCCATGGCTCGACAATTCGGTCGGGACACTCCGAAGCGGGACCGGCTTTATAATAATTGGCGATAATATTCTGATGGCCACCTTCGCCGCCGTAAGCACTATTAAAACCCCAATTGAAAATCACATTATTACAGAAATCAACGTACTCGGCTTCAGGTTTGTGACTATAGCGACTGCCATTGAAGCGCGGATTGCGACTGGAATTATGCGCAATTAGATTATGATGGAAAGTCGCGCCTTGACCGCCCCAGATGCCGCCATAACCGTGGTCGCCTTTGTGATGAACCGAATGAGTAAGGCTCTCGCTGATTAGGCACCATTGAACGGTGGAGCTGACATTATCACGGATCGAAGCGACTTCATCTGTGCCCCAGCTGAACGAACAATGATCTATGATAATATTTTTCTGGAAAATGGCAGAAATGGCGTCGCCTTCGATATTACATTCGTCACCCAACCTGACACGAAGATAGCGGATTATGACATTATCAGCCGCAATTATCAGAGGGTAATTACGAATACAAATACCGTCGCCCGGCGCCGTTTGACCAGCGATCGTTAGATTGCCATTCTGAATAGTCAGTTCGGATTTTAAAGCAATCGTGCCTGAAACCCTGAAAACAATTGTTCGGGCGCCATTGGTTTCTATTGCGGATCGCAAACTGCCCGGACCTTTATCATTTAAGTTCGTTACGGCAATGACTTTACCACCGCGGCCACCGGAAGTGAATCGGCCAAATCCTTCAGCGCCAGGAAATGCCAAT
>Ga0255344_1003690_pt1 | contig 16482 bp, 11 predicted proteins | sample wastewater_treat_5_FD_192414 | JGI IMG/M metagenome (GOLD analysis project Ga0255344, IMG submission 192414) | Wastewater microbial communities from Lulu Island WWTP, Vancouver, Canada - plant18 | ecosystem: Engineered > WWTP > Wastewater > Unclassified | place: Canada: Vancouver, British... | reverse complement strand
ACGAAGTTTCAGAAGCTTAAATTAAAAAAACTACTATTACTTAAAAGTAATAGTAGCTATGCCGCTGTGTTGGAATAGGTAGACAAACTTGACTCAAAATCAAGCGCTGAAAAGCATGCCAGTTCGAATCTGGCCAGCGGCACCATTTAAGCCCTCTTTATTAAGAGGGCTTTTTATTTTAAGTAGTTTTTTAAATTGTAAAATGATATAATGATTAAAAGAAAGGTAAAGTATCTATGCGTATTCTAAGGACAGTAATTAGAAGAATTGTTAGGGCGGCTAATATTGATTATAAAGGTCGGAAAGGAGAATTCAAGGTTAACGAAATTCTTGATACTCTTTCAGCAGAAGATACTAAGCAAAAACATATTAACAATTTCACACTTTTAGATGAAAAAGACAAAAGTCACCAAATTGATCATATTGTTATTAGAGAAAATGGTATTTTTTGTATTGAAACTAAAAACTTTAGAGGAGTAATTCATGGCAATGAAAAACAAGAAAAGTGGATACAAACTATTCCTAGTAGTGGTAGAAAATATCGTTATTTAAATCCTATAAAACAAAATGCATCACATGTTTATCATTTATCAAAAGCACTAGGAGATAAGTATAAAATAAATTCACTAGTTGTCATGATTAGAAATAATGCTAGTACTATTCAATCTTCAAATGTAATTAATTTAAATGAACTAGAGGATTACTTAAATAACTATAACGATGGTATCCACTATTCAAATGGGGAAATAATTGAAATTTATAATAGCCTTAACGATTTGCAAGCAGATATTACTAATTTAGAACATGTTCAAAACATTAGGCAAACTAAAAGAGAAATAATACAAGGTGTATGTCCTAGATGTGGTGGTGAGCTTGTAGAGAGGGAGGGAAAATATGGTAAGTTTTATGGATGTTCTAACTTCCCTGATTGCAAGTTTACTAAAAATAAATAATTAAAATATGCCCTTATATAAAAGGGCTTTTTTATTTTATTTACTCTTGATTTTTGGGGTGAATTGTTCTATAATAAATATAAGAAAGCACCCCAAAGAAAAGGAGGTTTATATGGAAATTCAATATGGTAAAATCCAAAAGCTATTACGAGAAAGATCTAACTTAAAAGCAAAACTAAAACTTATTCCTTATGATGGTTCAATTGAAATAAAGACTAGAGGAGAAAATAAATATATTTATCTTCGTAAAAAAGTTGAAGGTAAAAACACCTCTAGTTATGTAGATGTATATAGCGAAAGACTATATAACAATATTTCTTTATTACTTGAAGAATCAAAGGAATATAAAAAGAAACTTAGAAAAGTTAATAAAGAATTAACATCATTAGGTTTTGAAGAAAAGGAACTAACTGAAAGAGTATTGATGAATATTGATTTTGCTAGAGCAAATGTAGCAAACTATATTCATAGTCAAGCAATTTTAGAAGGTATCCCAACAACCTTCCCAAAAACTAAAGCTATTTTAGATAATGAGATTGTTAGTGAAATTAGAACTAGTGATATTCTAAAGATAGTAGATTTGAAACGTGCTTGGGAGTTTGTTTTAGATAAAGATGTTATAGCCTCAAAAACTAATTATTATCTATTATGTCATATTGCTAGTATTGTGAATGAAAATTCATTAATTAATGGTGGTAAAATAAGAAGTATTCCAGTAACTATAACTGGGGCAAATTATATACCGCCAATTCCTATAGAGATAGATGTAAAAGAAGCAATTGAGAAAATAGTAAATAGAGAAGATGATGCAATTGATATTGCTATTGATCTTTGTTTATATTGTATGAAGACACAGATATTCATTGATGGAAATAAAAGATCATCAGTGATATTTGCAAATCATTACCTAGTTTCTCAAGGTGAAGGATTATTAATTATTACAGAAGATAGAGTACCTAAATTTGTCAAGCTTTTAGTAACTTATTATGATGGAAAAGATCAAGGCGAAATAAAAGAATTCATGAAAAATGAATGCTGGTATAGGTTTTAAAATTAGGGTGTAAACCCTAATTTTTTACTTATTTTGGCTTGCTAAATGGGATAGGATGCGGTAATAAAAAGTAATTTATGTATAAAAGGCTTGATATATTTTCAACCCTTTTTTAAAACATAGTCAAAAACATTAAAAAATGATATAATTATAAATAAATATAAGGAGGAAAAAATGAAGAAATTATATTTAGTTATGAATACATTTTCTGGAAGTTATTTTGAAGAAAACTATAGTAGGAATATAGGACATGAATGTATTAATTTTTTTATGCCTAATGATATTGGAGAAAAAATTCTTATATGGTTTAATCCTGATGGAAAATTTAATCCCGAGTATAAAAGTGGATATACTATAACATTATTAATGGTTACAAACTATTCAGCTGAAAAAAACAAATATAGAATTTTAGGATTGGCTAAGGATTGCCAAATTATTGAAGGTGTTACTGTGGGTGGCAAGAAAAAAGAAAAGAAATTTGAAAGATATAATATATTTAAGGAAAAATATGGTTTGGCTAAATATGGAAAAAAAACAATAGAAGAAATTTTTCAAGATAATTTATATCACGGGAAAATAGAAGAGAAAGACACATTGGCAACTTTTTGGGTATTACCAGAAAATATGTATGTTCCCAAAAGTAATAAAGAAATAATTAAAATGAAAAAAGAAGATAATGCAAAAGACTTCAATTTAAAAAATGAAATGAATGAGTCTCCTGCAATTAACTTAAATTTAGCTAGAATGAGAAGGTACATAAAAGACACTAAAGATATTAAACAAATTGAAGAAATAATTAATAATATTGAATGGGAACAACTTGTCTTAGAAAAGAAAAACGAATTACCTTACTATCCAAGAAATAAAGAATATTATAAAAATAACACTCTATTTGCATTAACAGGAACCGAAAAAAATGAACACGTTATTTCAAATATGATAGCAAGTAGTTTAAAAAAATCTCCAGAATTGTTAACCAATTTTATCGAGGAACTTAATAAAGCTTTTAAAAAATCGCCAAATGAGGAACATAATAAAAAATCTATTGAAATTATACAAGGCCAAAATGTAGATTGTATTAGAGAAAATAAATATGTTGATTTAACATTGTTAGTTAATGAATATACTATAATAATAGAAAATAAAATAGATTCAAATATTGCTGAATCTGGTTATGATGATTATGAAAAAACAAAAAGACAAATATTAAAATCTCTTAAGGAATTTGATTTAGAAGAAAAGGAAATGGATCAATATTTAATAACAGCAGGATTTACTAAAGAAAAGGTGGAAAAGTATAAAAATCAATGTTGCCAATTGACAAAATATTATATTCAAACACAAGTTGATGCTTTAATAAACGATAAAGATAAAGATAAGATTTTTTATTTTCTGCTATTTCCTAAATATAATGAAAAAAAGTTTGCAAATGATGCAATTAATAAATGGTTATATGGTGATAAATATGTATTAATTTCCTATGAAGAAGTGTATAATGCCTTTAATATTGATGATGATTATTCTTATAAGAGTGATATTAAAAGACAATTAGAATTATTGAAATCTGAAATAGATGATTTTAAACAAAATGAAGAGATTTATAAATTTTTAGCTAAAGCTGGGTTTTAATTACAAACTAATAATCATTAATATAAAAACAGTAGAAAATATTTTCTACTGTTTTTATATTTTTGTTGCAAAGTAGAAAAAAAGGAGTAAAATATATTAGTAATAAAATTAGTTGAAAGGAGAATTTATGAAACTAAAATTATTGAACGATGAAGATCTCACCTTATACAAGAAACTATTGCAAGAAGCATTCCAATATGGTTATGAATCATTTACGGGAAAGCAAGAAAATGAGGTAGTACCAGATTATGAAATTGAGGAAAGCTTACATGAAGCTGATTCTCACGCCTATGTTATGGTGGACGACGAAGATCATATCTTAGGTGGTGCAATAGTTATTCTTTATCCAGAAGCAAAACGTGGATTATTAGATTTTATATTTGTGAAGGTTGAATATCAAGGCCAAGGTATTGGTCAAAAAATGTGGAAAGAGATTGAAACATTATATCCTGAAGTAGAAGTTTGGGAAGCAACTACACCATATTTTGATGTTCGTAATATTCATTTTTATGTAAATAAGTTGAAGTTTAAGATAGTTGAGTTCTATAATACTAAGCATAAAGAGTCTATAGATTTAGCTGACAATTTCAGTGAGAATCTTGATTCAAGAGTGTTTAGGTTTGAAAAAGTAATGAAATAAGTAGTTATATTTTGGAGGTCCTTTTGAAGAAGGGTCTTTTTTTATTAAGAGGTATTTTGAAAAAACTAAAAAATATGTTATAATAACATTACAAGCAACTATCGTTTTGATTAGTTGAAATGTAATTAATTTGCTTTTAAAAGGAGGAAAAAAATGTTGATTAGAAAATTCGAATTTCCAGAAGAAATGGTATGTCCCATGGGCCTTGATTGGAATGATAATATAGTTTATGGAAAAAAAGAAATAAGAGAGCATTCTATAAAAATTTATGATGATAAAGTTGAAATAATGGGTTATGATTATTCAACTAAATTGCTATTTAGTAGTAGTAAAGTTTCATTTGAAAAAATTTATGAGAAAACTAAAGTTACAGAACTTATCTTTAAAGGAGAAATCACGGTTAGAAGCGTTAAAGAATTTTTGCTTAGTGAGGATAAAAAGGTTATTACTATTTTTCATACTGATAGCAAATTTTTTAAAGGCATAAGGTGGACTTTTTATTATACTTCAGAAGCAATGGAATTAATTAAAGAGATAATCAGTGTTATAAAAGATGCTTATAAAAAGTATGTAGAAAATTACGAACAAGAAAAATTGCTTGAAATACTAGAAGAATCAAATAAAAAATTGCTTGAAATAATAGAAGAATCAAATACCCAAACTCCTAATGAAGAACCAATAAAACCGAAAGAAATTAAGACGCAAGAAAAAGATAATTTTAAATTTATAGTTGAAGATAATATGGCAATTATTATTGGATGCATTGAAAATGCAGAGAAAATAGTTATACCAGATAAAATAGATGGTTTTCCTGTTTTTTCAATTGGAGAAAAAGCTTTTTTTGATTGTTCAAGTTTAACAGGTATAACAATTCCAACAAGTGTAGTCAGCATAGGTGATGATGCTTTTTTCGGTTGTTCTAATTTAGCCAGTATAACAATTCCGGACAGTGTAACAAGTATAGGAAATCATGCTTTTTATGGTTGTTCTAATTTAGCCAGTATAACAATTCCGAGCAGTGTAAAAAGTATAGGAGGTGGTGCTTTTGATGGGTGTTCAAGTCTAACAAGTATAACAATTCCAGAAGGAGTAACAAAAATAGAATGGGAAACTTTTTATGGTTGTTCAAGTTTAACAAGTATAACAATTCCAGAAGGAGTAACTAGTATAGACACTTGGGCTTTTTATGGTTGTTCAAGTTTAACAAGTATAATAATTCCAAAAAGTGTAATAAGTATAGGTAAAGACGCTTTTGATTTTGAAAATGAATTTCAAATTTTTATTGAAACTATTGCTCAACCTTCTGGATGGCAATATGGTTGGAGTACATTAGAACCTATTCTTTATTGGGGCGAATCGTGGCGTTATGTCAATGGTATTCCTACACCTAATTTAGAAGAAATGAGTAATGAAGAAATAATTTATGATAAATTTAAATATAAAATAATAAATGATGAAGCAATTATTACTGGATATTTAGGAAATGAAGAGAATATAACTATTCCCAAAAAAATTGATGGTTTTATCGTTACCACTATTGGAAAATATGCTTTTAGGGGTAATAGAACATTAAAATCTGTATATTTACCTAATACTGTAGAAACTATAGATGATCATGCTTTTTATGGTTGTATTAATTTAACTCACGTAGAACACTCTAAGAAAATAAGCCATATTGGTAATTATGCTTTTTATTATTGTAAATCACTTTCTAAAGGGTTTGATGAAATTTACGGGTTAGAGTATATAGGTGATTATGCTTTTGCCAATTGCCAAAAATTACCATTTTATTGTAAAGAATTTGGTAATTTAAAAAGAATAGGTAATTATGCGTTTGCTGATTGTCATAATTTAGAGCCAATGAAAATTCCTTATGGCGTTCAAGAAATAGGAGATTATGCTTTCTATGGCTGTTCAATGAATAGTTTGCATTCTACATTTATTGATATTTTTGACATTCATTTTGATGATATCTTGGAAGAAGAATGGAATGGTTTACTAGAACACATTAGAGAAGGAGAAGATCCACATTTTCCACTTTCTAAAATGATTAATCTTGATTTAGAAATACCTAATAGTGTTACTAGAATAGGAGATTATGCTTTTGCAGGGTATGGCTTATTGAGTAATGTGCATATTTCTAACAATATTAAACATATAGGTGAAGGCGTTTTTCAGGATTGCTCATATTTAAAAACAGTTGATTTCCCAGAAGGATTAAAAAGCATTGGTAAAGAGGCTTTTAAAGATTGCTATTCACTTTCCGACATTGATATTCCTCAAGGAGTTACAGTTATAGGAGAAGGAGCATTTTCTTATTGTGAAGGATTAAAAAACGTGTCAATTCCGAATAGTGTAATAAAGATAGAATCAGAAGCTTTTGCTTTTTGTGAAAACTTAGAAGATGTCTATATCCCTTCAAGTGTTAAGTATATAGGAGATGATGCTTTTCTTAAATGAAAATAATCTAAAAGGAGATTATATTTATGGCAAAAATATATAAACTTAAAGAAAAAGACAAAGAGTTAATAGAATTTTATCTTATAAATTGTCCAGTTGATTATAAAAAGAAGAAGAGTAAAAAACATGTTGTGGTTTCACACAAGGGACCAACGTTTTCTTCCTTAAATTATCAATCTGCAGAAATTACAAAACTTTTGAAAACATTTAATAAAACTATAAATAATAATATTGTATGGTGTTCAAATCATCAAGAAGTTGAAGCAGCAGAAGCAAGAATAAAGCATGATAAAGGGTATTCTGATAAAAATTTCGAGTATGTGGCAATTATTGAAAACACAGATATGTTCCGTACAAGAACATTATTTTATATGATAAGAAATGCTTTGGCTCATGGTTTGTTTGAAAATAAAGGTAATGTATATTATTTCAAAGCTGAAAAAGATAAAAAATTAAAAGCGTTAATGAGACTTAAATATACAACACTCATTGATTTAAAGAATAGATTTTTAAATAAAAATTTTGAGATTGAGAAAATTAAAAAGGGCTGATGCCCTTTTTATAATTATCATTAATTTTTAAATTTGTTATAATATATTATTTAAAACACAAATCTTTTCATTCTCCACCAAACCACAACTAATAATTTATGCAGAAAATTAATTTAAGAATGTTCCATTTTTGTAGATATTATTTATTTTTTGAATTAAGTATTGGTTTTCCGTCTTTACTATAATGCCATAATCCAGCCCAATAAATTGTACTTCCAATATTCTCTTCGGTATCCCAAGTATCTGGTATTTTCGTTGCTTCAGCGTAAATTTCTAAGTTTACGCAATTTTTAAAGGCAGCATTTCTAACAATAGCAACATTTTTTGGAATTACAATTTTTTCTAAACTACTGCAATCCATAAAAGCACCTTCTCCAATACTAGTCACACTATTAGGAATTATAATGTTTTTTAAACTACTACAAGCAAAAAAAGCACCTTCTTCTATACTAGTTACACTATCCGGAATAACAATATTTTTTAAACTACTACAATTCCCAAGAGTACCTCTTCCAATGATTGAAATATTATCGGGAATATTTATATTTATCAAATTTGTACAGCTCAGGAATGCCGCAGATCCAATATCTAATACACTGGCTGGAATTGTAATATTTACAAGGTTAATACATTCACAAAACAACAAGTCTTCTATTGTAGTTAATTTGATATTTTCTTCAAATATTACTGTTGTTAAATTTGTGCAGTCATAGAAAGCACCACCTCCTATACTTGTAACACTATTTGGAATATGCATTTCAACTAAATTTCTACACCCACTAAAAGCACTAGTTCCTATACTTGTAACACTATTTGGAATATGCATTTCAACTAAATTTTCACACCCACTAAAAGCATTATCCTCTATGTTTGTAACACTATTTGGAATATGTATTTCAACTAAATTTTTACAACAACTAAAAGCACTATTTTCTATATTAGTTATGTTATTTGGAATATTTATATTTGTTAAATTTTCACATTTATAAAAAGCTTCTGGCTTTATACTAGTTACACTATTAGGAATTACAATGTTTTTTAAACTTTTACAATTACTAAAAACACCTTCTTCTATACTAGTTATACTATTTGGAATATTTATACTTGTTAAATTTTCACATCCATAAAAAGCTTCTGGCTTTATACTAGTTACACTGTTGGGAATTGTAATGTTTTTTAAACTTTTACAATTATTAAAAGCACCTTTTCCTATACTAGTTACACTATTAGGAATTACAATGTTTTCTAAATTAATGCAATTATTGAAAGCATAATCTTCTATTTCTTCAATGCCATTTGGAATTATAACACTTTTCATAGTAGAATTTATAAAAGAAAAATTAGTTATTGAGTTTAAAATATAGTCTTCAATTTGAAGAGCAATTTTAATTTCAGATTTTGAGAAATTATCTTCTAATCCTATTATATAAACTTTTCCGACATTAGATATTGCATATTTAACAGAATCTATTATTACAGTTTTTACATAACCATATATAGTAGGACAACTAGTATATATTTTGTCTATCAAAGAATTTCTATATTCACCCCAGCGAGATGGCTTTAATAGTAATTCAGTCATTATAATTGTTGGGCTATGATCAAAAGCATAATCACCAACTTCCACAACACTGGCAGGTATTACAATGCTTTTTAAACTACTACAGTTGCTAAAAGTACCTTCTCCTATACTAGTTACACTATTAGGAATAACAATGCTTCCTAAACTTTTACAATTAGCAAAAGCATGATCTCCTATTTTAGTTACACTATTAGGAATAACAATGTTTTTCAAACTACTGCAAGATACAAAAGCCCTTTTTTCTATACTAGTTACAGTATTAGGAATAACAATGTTTTTTAAATTGTTGCATTCATAAAAAGCACATTCTTTTATTTTAGGAATGCCATTTGGAATTGTAATGTTTTCTAATTTGTTACAATTACTAAAAGCACTTTCTCCTATACTTGTTACACTATTGGGAATTATAATATTTTTTAAATTTTTACAATCACTAAAAGCACCATTTCCTATACTAGTGACACTATTAGGAACTATAATGTTTTCTAGTTTACTGCAATTATAAAAAACATAATCTCCTATACTAGGTACACTATTAGGAATAACAATGCTTCTTAAATTTTTACAATCAGCAAAGGCATATTTGCCAATACTAGTTACGCTTTCGGGAATTACAACACTTTTTATTTGGTTATTCTCAAAAAAGCAATATTCAACTATATTTGTAACAGGAAATCCCTCTATTGTATCTGGTATAATTATATTTTTATTTTCACCAACATATTCAATAATGGAAACTTCACCATTTTCAATTTCATATGTTATTCCGGTTTTCGTTGTTCTATAAAATCCCATTTTACCCTCCTTTTAAATGTGTTAAATAAATTATAACATTTTTGATTATTATTATCAATTATTTGTAAAAATTCTTATGCGTTTTTAAAAATAGCAAATAAAATATAGATATTAGCGAAGATAAATCTAATGTATTTTTTATTTTTTAAAAATGCATTACTTGATTACTTTAATTTGCAAATATAGACATTTTGTGTAATTTATGATAAAATATGCATAATAGTTCAGTTTAAAATACATAAAAAAGGAGGAATTGAAAATATGAATAATAACAAAGAGCGCGAAAGAGCAGAATTGCATCGAACTATTTGGCAAATAGCAAATGATTTGAGAGGTGCAATAGATGGCTGGGATTTCAAACAATATGTTTTAGGAATGTTATTTTATAGATTTATTTCTGAAAATCTTGAAAATCATATCAATACAAACCAACATGAAGCAGGATATCCTGATTTTAAATATAGCGAACTTTCAGATGAAGATGCAGAATATGCTAGAAAACAAGTAGTAGATGAAAAAGGATTTTTTATTTTACCAAGCGAATTGTTTTCAAATGTTGTAAAAAAAGCTAAAACTGATAAAGATTTAAATATGACATTAGAAAGAGTATTTAGAGATATTGAAGGATCAGCAGTTGGAACGCCATCAGAAAACAGTTTTAAAGGATTGTTTGATGATATTGATGTAAATTCAAACAAACTTGGCGGAACTGTTGTAGAAAGAAATGAAAGATTAACTAAGTTAATGAATGCTATAAATGGTTTACAATTAGGCAAATATCAAGATAATACTATTGATGCATTTGGTGATGCTTATGAATATTTAATGACAATGTATGCTGCTAATGCTGGTAAATCAGGAGGAGAGTTCTTCACTCCTCAAGAAGTATCTGAACTTCTTGCGAGAATTGCAGTAATTGATTTTACAATTGAGGATAAAAGAAACAAAGAAGTAATTAATAAAGTTTACGATCCTTGTTGTGGCTCTGGCTCTTTATTACTTAAGTTTGCTAAAATATTAGGAAAAGATAAAGTTCAACAAGGTTTTTATGGCCAAGAAATAAATCTTACGACATATAACTTGGCTAGAATTAATATGTTTTTACATGATATATCATTCGATAAGTTTAGTATTGCTCATGGTGATACTTTAAAGAACCCTTATCATGAAGATGATCAACCTTTTGATGCAATAGTTTCAAATCCACCATACTCCATTAAATGGGAGGGAGATTCTAATCCACTTTTCATTAATGATGAAAGATTTGCACCAGCCGGAATATTAGCACCAAAATCAAAGGCAGATATGGCTTTTATTATGCATATGCTACATTGGCTATCACCTTCTGGTACTGCAGCAATAGTATGTTTTCCGGGCATTTTATATAGAGGCGGAGCTGAGCAAAAAATCAGAAAATATTTGGTTGATAATAATTATATAGACACTATTATTCAATTACCACCAGATTTGTTTTATGGAAGCAGTATTTCTACTATCATTATGGTGTTGAGAAAAAACAAATCAAATAATAAAATATTATTTATTGATGCTAGTAAAGAATTTGTAAGAATAGATACCAAAAACAAATTATCAAGTAAAAATATTAAAACAATTTTAGATACAATCAGATTTAGAAAAGAAGAAGATTATTTTTCGAAATATGCAAATCAGAAGGAAGTTATGAATAATCATTACAATCTTTCGGTGAATAATTATGTGTCTATTGAAGACACCAAAGAAGTAATTGATATTTTACAACTTAATAAAGAAATAAAACTAACTGTTGAAAAAGTTAATAAATTAAGAAAAGAAATTGATTTGATTATTGAAGGTTTGGAGAATGGATAGCATGTGTCAAAAATTTAATTTTCGTATTGAAAAAAAGAAATTGTGGGAAATATGTAATTTTGACCGTCGTTTTATAGGTGTAGATAAGAATAAACAAAAAGTTATTACAAACTTTAAACACGTTTCCGCTAAAAACCTTAAAAATTATGAATTATATGACTCAGAAGAAGTTAAAATATTGTCAACAGGAAATTATGAAGGCTATACAAAGTTAGATGAGAAAGATAAAAACATTAATTTCGGAGAAGTAATTACTTTGCCTACTGGTGGAACGGCGAATATTAAATATCACAAAGGATATTTTTTAGATAGTGGTAATATTTTACTAACATCGAGTATTGTCAATTTAAAATATGTTTATTACTACTTAAAAAATATAAATGATTCAATCCAATTGTTTTACAGAGGAGCTGGTGTGCAACATCCAAGTATGAGAGATATAATAGAGATTGAAATTCCACTACCTCCGAAGGAGGTCCAAAACGAGATTGTTCAAGTTTTGGATGAATTTACAGAGCTGGAAGCAGAGCTGAAAGCAGAGCTGGAAGCAAGAAAAAAACAATATGATTATTATCAAAACGAATTATTAAATTTTGAAAATGTAGAATTTGTTGATATAGGATCTATAGCTATGCTTGTTAGAGGAGCATCTCCTAGACCAATTAGTAAATATATTACTGACTCAATTAATGATGGGATTCCTTGGATTAAAATTTCTGATACTAAGGTAGGTGCTAAATATTTAGAAGAAACAAAAGAGAAAATTACACTTGAAGGAAGCTTGAAATCAAGAATTGTTCAGCCTGGAGATTTAATTCTTTCTAATTCTATGAGTTATGGAAGAACTTATATATCAAAAATTACTGGATGTATTCATGACGGGTGGATTTTAATTTCAAATTTTGAAGAACATTATACTACTGATTTCTTATATTATTTATTGAATTCTAAATTTGTAATAGATCGGTTTGATAGTATGGTAAATAGTAGTTCAGTTAAAAATTTAAATATAGATATAGTAAATAGAGTTAAAATACCAGTAGTGTCATTAGAAAAACAAAAACAAATAGTTTCTATTTTAGATAAATTTTCAACACTAGTTAATGACATAAAAGAAGGGTTACCTGCTGAAATAGAATTAAGAAGAAAACAATATGAGTATTACAGAGACAAACTATTAACTTTTGATACAGAGGAGTAAGATAATGAATAAATATAACATTATTATTGAGAACATTGATTCAACTGTTGTTAGTTCATATGAATCAAAAAGAACACGTCCAACTGAATATCAAAGTGAAGCTGATTTAGAAAAGGCACTTATTAAACAACTCATAAGTCAAGGTTATGAGTATTTAAAGGTGCATAAAGCTAGTGATTTATTAGCTAATTTAAAGTTGCAATTAGAAAGATTAAATGATTATAAGTTTAGTGATAAAGAATGGCGCACTATCCTAAATAGTTATCTTGCTAATCCAAAAGAATCGATTGTTGAAAAGACGAGAAAAGTACAAGAAGATTATATTTATAGTCTTACAAAAGATGACGGATTAACGCAAAACATTAGAATCTTAGATAAAGCTAATATTCATAACAACTTTCTTCAAGTTGTTAATCAAGTTGAAATTGAAGGTAAGAGAAAGAACATTTATGATGTTACTATTTTAGTAAATGGTTTACCTTTAGTTCACATTGAACTTAAAAGAAGAGGTGTAACTTTAAAAGAAGCTTTTAATCAAATCAAAAGATATCAAGAAGAATCTTTTTGGGCTGAAAGTGGACTATATGAATATGCTCAAATATATGTTATATCAAATGGAACTCAAACTAAGTATTACTCTAACACTACAAGAGAAGCTGCTACAAAAGACAACATTAGTAAACAAACAAGTAAAAGAAAAACAAGCAATTCTTTTGAATTTACTAGTTATTGGGCTGATGCTACAAATAAAACTATTCCTGATTTAAAAGACTTTACGGCTACATTTTTTGCTCGTCATACATTATTAAATGTATTAATAAAATATTGTGTCTTTACAAGTGATAATATGTTACTTGTAATGAGACCTTATCAAATTGTGGCAGCTGAAAAGATTATTAATGAAATTAATATTAATTTAAATAACAAAAAACGAATAGGTACTGTTGATGCTGGAGGATATATCTGGCATACAACAGGTTCTGGTAAAACTCTAACATCTTTTAAAGCTGCAAGAATTGCATCTGAACTTGAAGGAATTAGTAAAGTGTTGTTTGTAGTTGATAGAAAAGATTTAGACTATCAAACTATGAAAGAATACGATAAGTTTGAAAAAGGTGCTGCTAACTCTAATGTATCTACAGCTGTTTTAAAAAGGCAGTTAGAAGATCCAAATAGTAGAATTATTATTACCACAATCCAAAAACTATCAAACTTTATTAAAGGTAATAAAGGACATTATATTTATAATGAAAATGTAGTTTTGATTTTTGATGAATGCCATCGCTCACAGTTTGGTGAGATGCATAAGAATATTACTTCATCTTTTAAGAAATACATGATTTTTGGTTTTACAGGAACACCAATTTTTGCTGTTAATACAAGAGCTGGAACTAAATTGCCAACACTTAAAACAACTGAGCAAGTATTTGGTAAACAGCTACATACTTATACGATTGTTGATGCAATTCAAGATGGTAATGTTTTACCATTTAGAATTGATTATGTTAACACTACAAAAGCTAAAAAAGATATTGAAGATGAAGAAGTATATGATATCAAAAGAGAGAAAGCTTTACTTGCTCCTAAAAGAATAGAAGCAGTTACTAAGTATATTTTAGAACACTTCCACCAAAAGACTAAGCGTAATGAAAGAGCTTATGATTTTATGAGACTTGTAAACATTGAAGATGTTGCTAAGTATCAAGGGAAAATGGAAGAGATTAAAAAGAAGACTCAACTTACTGGTTTTAACTCTATCTTTGCTGTTGCTTCTATTGAAGCAGCTAAAAGATATTATGCAGAGTTTAAGATGCAACAAGAAAAGTTACCTGAAGAACAAAGATTAAAAATAGCTACTATATATAGCTGGAATCCTAATGAAGGTAGTGAGTTTGAAGATGATGGTTTATATGATGAAAACAATGAGAACACTGACGGCTTAGATCAATCATCTCGTGATTTCTTAGATGATGCTATTAAAGACTACAATGAATATTTTGGTACTAGTTATGATACATCTAGTGAAAAATTTCAAAACTATTATAAAGATGTTAGTTTAAGAGTTAAAAATAGAGAAATTGATTTACTAATAGTAGTTAACATGTTTTTAACTGGTTTTGATGCCACAACATTAAATACTTTATGGGTTGATAAAAGATTAAGACAACATGGTTTAATTCAAGCTTTCTCAAGAACAAATAGAATTCTAAATTCAATTAAAACATTTGGTAACATTGTTTGTTTTAGAAACTTAGAAAAACAAGTAAATGATGCTATTGCTTTATTTGGAAACAAAGATGCTTTAGGTATAGTTTTACTAAAATCATTTAAAGATTACTATGAAGGCTATGATGATTTCCCTGGATATGTGAAATTGGTAGAAAGATTGACTAATGAATATCCTTTGGGTGAAGAAATTATTGGTGAAGAAAACGAAAGAAAATTTATTAAATTATTTAATACTATTTTAAAGGTTAGAAATATCTTGCAATCTTTTGATGATTTTAAAGATAAAGAATTAATTAGTGACTATGATTATCAAGATTATCAAAGTATCTATATCGATTTATATGATAAATATCGTGAGCAAGCAAAAGCTGATGCCGAAGATATTGATGATGATTTAGAGTTTGAATTAGAACTTGTTAGATCAGTAGAAGTTAATATCGATTATATTTTAATGTTAGTTTCTAAGTACTATGATGACAACAGACAAGATAAAGAAGTTGTTGTTAAAGTTACCAAAGCTATTGACTCATCTCCATCTCTAAGAAACAAGAAAGACTTAATCTTAAAGTTTATTGATCAAGTTAATGTCAATGAGGAACTTGATGATGAATGGAAAGCATATATTAAAGAATCAAAAGAACGAGAACTTACGAAAATTATAAAAGAAGAAAACTTAAAATATGATGCAACAATTAAATATGTAGATAAGGCATTTGATACTGGTGAAATGAAATCTATCGGTACTGATATTACTGAAATATTACCAGCGACATCAATGTTTAAAACAAAAGACGGAATAAGTAGAGAAGTTAAAAAAGAAACAGTATTTCAAAAACTATTAGCATTTTTTGAAAGATTCTTTGGTTTATAAAAAAGGGCTTTTGCCCTTTTTTAAATTGTAATTAGAATATAGATTTGGTATAATTATATTATTATAAGAGGTAAATTATGAACGTAGAGATAGATTTAAGCAATGTTGTTTTAAAGACTGAAAGATTAGTTTTAAGGCCTTGGAAAGAGGAAGATTTAGATGACTTTTATGAGTATGCAAGTGTAGAAGGTGTTGGTGTTATGGCTGGCTGGAATAGACATACTAGTATTATGGAATCAAAAACAATTTTGGATCGTTTTATTGCTGGTAAAAGAACTTTCGCTATAGAAAAAGATGGTAAGGTTATTGGTTCATTAGGTGTTGAGCAATATTTGGTAAGTCTATTTCCTGAACTTGACTCTTTAAAGGGGAGAGCAATTGGCTATATTTTGTCGAAAGATTATTGGGGAAAGGGCCTAATGCCGGAAGCGGTAAAGGAAGTTATTAAATACTTATTTGAAGAAGTAAAGCTAGACTTTATTATGATTACATGTTATAAGGATAATCCTCAGTCACAAAGGGTAATTGAAAAAAACGGATTAAGTTTATATAAAGAAATTGAATTACCTAGTGCTAGTGGCAAACTAAAAGAGAGTTATGCTTTTATTTTAAGAAAAGAAAATTATAAATAAAAGCTTTGTAAATAGTTAGTAAAGTAAAGAGTTTTCTTTT
>Ga0255344_1003685_pt1 | contig 16501 bp, 14 predicted proteins | sample wastewater_treat_5_FD_192414 | JGI IMG/M metagenome (GOLD analysis project Ga0255344, IMG submission 192414) | Wastewater microbial communities from Lulu Island WWTP, Vancouver, Canada - plant18 | ecosystem: Engineered > WWTP > Wastewater > Unclassified | place: Canada: Vancouver, British... | reverse complement strand
ATTCTGGTATCGTAAATGCTATCAAGTTTATCAACAAGGCTCGTGAAGCTCAGTCTTATATCAAGGAAGACAGACTTCTTGATGCTCAGAAACTCAGATTCGATCCTAACTGGAACAGAGCAATTGAAGAGCTTGAGAGACAGTTCGATTGTAAGATCGATTTGTCAGTTGTTGATGATGAGGATATCGTTGGATATACCTCGGTAAATCGTCTTGACCCAGTGCATGAGAAAGTAACAATCTCCAAGAAGTATGGATTCAAACTGAACGGTTTCAGAATGAGGATAGTCGTATCGAACGGATTGTTCAGATTTGCAGTCTCAAGAGATCCTAAGCTGTTTGGACAGCATGTTGTATCAATCCTTCTCCATGAGATATTCCACAACATCTGCACAATGTTGATGTGGGATAATGCAGCATGGATTACAGCATATACAGCAACAATCAATGCGGCAATTGCTGCTGATTCTGCAAAGATGAAGAGAACGATTCTGACCAGATACATCAACACACTTGAGAAGCAGTCTGGTAATAAGATATCCAAGATCAAGAAGAAGGCTATGATAACAAGGCTCATGTTTATCACATCATACAAGCCTTTGAAGAATGCTGTAAAGCTTGTTAAGAATCTGAAGAAGAACACAAAGGCGGATCCGAAGGATACTTCTGTTGCTGATGCATATGCTAAGGATTATCTCAACAAAGCAGAACGAGCCATTCAGAATGTTGAAGATAATTACAGAACCAGACCCGGTAACGTTATAGGAGCGATTCTCATAAGTGTTACAACAGTAATCAGTTTTCTATTCAAGGCAACTATTCCAGTTGCATTTGCAATCGGCATTCCCGCATCACTGATTTCTATCGGACTCGCGGCACTGCCTGGATTGATGAGAAGCGCACATAATGAATTCATGAATCGCAAGGATCTTGAAGAGCAGTTTGCAGATGCTTTCGCTGCAATGTACAAGCTTCCTGTAACATTCTTCTTCGTAGTTGGTAATCATGATGAACACAAATTCGTATTCAATGATTTCGATCCTAAACTTCTGGATGACCTTACAAAGACAATGCAGAAGTTATCGAATCTTGTAATGGATCCTCATCCTACAGATTATCAGAGATCTTCTCAGGCAATCAAAGCATGTGAAGCTATATTGAAGACTAACATCAATACATCATCTGAACAGGCTAAGTATCTGAAGTGGCTCGTTGACAACTTCTCCAACATCAAACAGACATCAGTTGATGATGTGAAAGATGACCCGACATTTGATCCTAAGATGACTGCAGACTTGGATGCTCATCTTGATAATCTCATTCAGCATGGTCGTAAGAACATCAACATCGTTGAGTCATTCGAATATGTGATGAGACAGTTCGGTGAAGCTGACTATGTACTCGAACATGGAGAGGTAGGTGAATAAACCATGGATGAGAAAAAAGTAATAACTAAAGCTTCAGAAATCGAAGAGAATCCCGAAATGTTTAAAGAGTTATCAAACGGCAGAGGTACTGACGAAGAAGAAGCAGAAGCCGAAAAGGAATAAAGATAATGTATACGGGGGCGCAAGCCCCCGTATAATGTAAAAAATAATTTTAGAGGAGGCGGAGGGTGGAAGACCAATCCACCCTCCGACTATGCCCATCGTATCTCGGAAATGGACATAGAACGATACCGACCCAGCGGACCGTAGCCGAGCACATCAAGAAATCTGTCTACAATCCCAATCTGAGGATTGTACCATACTTAGATGACAAAATAAGAGATCCAGATAAAATTGCACTACGAAAGATAATTGAATTCACAAGATTCAAGTATTTCACATCATTCGATGTGGACTACACTTCAGGAGAGTTCCCAGTGGTCACTAACCACTGCGAACTACCGATATTCACTGAATATCAAGAATCTGTTGTGCTGAAATATATTACAACCTCCAACGGCTTCAAGAACATCGAGAAGAAGGAGTACATAGAAAACGACTGGCAGATGAAGAAAGTTAAATATCTGCCTGAAGTTGAGAAAATGTATTCCAACTTCATGAAGGCAAAATAATTATATATCCCCCGGCTAAGCCGGGGGATTCTTTTTTTTCTTTTTAACGGATTAAATACTTCCAATCATCTCCACCGAGATAACCGACACCGAGTTTATTTTTTCTCTGGAAAGCGTATATTGCATTCATTGTTGCAGTTCCAGCAATACCGTCTGCAGTAACACCAAAACGTTTCTGAACCCATTTGATCAAGTTACCAGTATCACCCTGCTCAACGGTATACTTCTTACATGCAGCAAATGTTGCATCTCCCGCAATACCATCTACCTTGAGTCCAGCTCCACCGATATTCAGAATCTGCTGAAGTTCTCTGATTTGTGAATTAACCTTACCACTCCACCAAGAAGACTGTTTCGGAACATTCACAATTGTCAGATACTTTGTATTTATCGGAGACTGAATGTTTCTGTTCTTACTCTGATTGAGACCAAGAACTGCTCTATCTCCTGAGATTGATGAAATGTACCATTTCTCTTGGAGAACCCACTGAGGAATAGCACCGCCGTTGTAGTATCTTGCATTCGAAGCAATTGATACAAGATCATTCACTTTGAATGTTGATGTTGTTGTCGTGGGTTGTGAAGCAGTTTGTTTAACGATTACCCAGCCTTTACCAGACTTAAGTTTTCCGTAAGTAATGTTACCATTCGCCTTTTCCTCAGTAATCGTGTATACTCCATCGACACCTACAGTTCCAACCTTCTTTCCATTCGGAGCATCATAAACAACCGTATTGCCTTTAAGGGATTTGGTATTACCTGTTGATGGTTTCACAGGTTGAGGAGTTGATGAAACACCACTCAGTTGAGCATTTACCAGATTACATATCTCCGTGGTTCTGGATCTTATCCACGGGCCTGGACAGTTGCCAGTAATAATCGTACGTCCATGCTGTCTAATAAGGATGAACCCAGATCTGACAGTAACGCAGCTTACCTTTTGCCTCATTTTGCGTTGTCTTACATTATCACCAAGCGATCGCATATATTTCTTAAAAAACACACGATCATGTTCTTTGCTCATTTTTGTGCCTATACCATTGATTGCTGCTATAGCCTGAACTATATCAACATTTATAGGTATCGATGACGAATAACTATTGTTGGCTTTGCATCCATCATATTGAAGAATGGCATCCATGAAATACTCAACCTGTTTTCTATTCATATTAAGCCATTCCCATGTAAAGCATTTATTGTTCAAATATTCCTCGCATATGTTAACAAAATCAGTGCCATAAAGGCAAAGGGAAACGCTGCCATCCTTTTTATTACGCTCTGTATATTTGAAATTAAGTATCTCAAATAGTTTCTTAAGTCTCTTAATTTTTCTTTCCTTCTTGAGATGGAATTCAACTCCATAACGACAATTTCCATCTTTCATATAGTAACCATCAGCCTGTACGGCAACAAGAAATTCTATATCGCCATATCCAAGTCCGCGGAAACCTTCGGGATTTTCAATGAATCCAGCATTAGGAAGATATATTGATGATTTTAGATCATAGAGATCCTTAAACTGCCCAACATATTGTCTTCCAAGCTGATTATAATATACAACCCTGTGGTCTGATGTAGCTTCAAAATCACGAGCGATATATGTGTCTTGTATCTTAATTGGAATCACATTTTCGACTGTATCAAATTTAATGCCCATATTGTCAATATGTACAGTCGCAACAACATCTCCAATCTGAATATCTTTGAGGAGTTTCCAACCAAACGGCGTAAGCAGTTCGGTTCTATCAATAGGCAAACAATTTGTTTGAGAAAATTGGAAGTGATAAGTCAACGAACCATTCTTATCACCGGTAAACTCAAGCTTCTTTATACCATTCCTCTTGCAGATATCAACACAGAGTTTGATAAGAGATTTGTAAGAAGCTTCCGATATAGGCCATCCCGATGCATCACCGTATGCAGAGTTAGCAACCTCGATAGTCACACTTCGATGATCATTCCAAGGAGATGATGAACACCATGAACGATCACCCTCAGGACAGAATAATCCGATATGACCATATGAATCGATTGCATAGTTTGCGGACATTCCTCTGTTCGGATTCATTACAATATTCTTGAATGTTTCCAGAGTACCAGTTCCTGCCCAATGATGTATTGTTATTTTTGATATTGGCTGATTACGTGGAGAAGTTCTATTGGGAGAAATAGAAATCATTTCAGCCAATGGTGAATTTGTGAATGCCATTAAGCATCCCTCCTTTTATAAGATTACGAAGCGGTTTTCAAAACAAATCGTCATTTTAGACCATTTTAAGAGTGGAAAAATGCAAATAGTTCCTTGTATTCCCCCTCCCCCGGGCTCCGCCCTCCCCCTCCCCCTTTCGGGGGATTAGACATTCGAAGCTTGCCTTCCATTCCTTTCGCTCAGTCACCTAACTACGGACGTTCCGGATTTCTTTAGCCAATTTCCCATTCCCATTCAACCGAAGAAGAAGGAGTTAGCCGAAAGTTCCTTAGGCTTTCGGGTTCGAGTAAGAAGAAGTACCTTATAGTGTATTTCTCATAAAAATAAAAATAATTGAAATATCTTTTTTATATTTATATATTTATTTTGGTATATGATGTTGACACTTCATCATACAAGAAATATGACAAGGAGATGAATTCAATTGGATTTTAAATATAATGATAAATTTGTATATCCAGAAGGCAGTCAGCTTGTTGATGTCAGATATTATCAAAAGCCAGAATGCTTTGAAGTAATATACTGGTCACCTGTTACTCATCAGCTTGAAGTAAATTATGAACATGCCTGGATAGATATCTGGTTCATAAAGAAAGAACTTCGTGATTATAAATTCCAACGTGCTTGGGCAAAGATTGAAGACTGTTATAAGATAAGATGTAAACCTTCTCAGATAGCTGGATTGATTGCAGCTGAAGCTGGTGAAGCAATCTATTATGACGAATACAAAGTTTGCCAGAAGATTACATATAAAGAGATTTATGACCAATCCGAAGATCAAAAGAGTAGAGCATTAAGAAAGCTCATGTGTCAGAATCCTTATGTGTTTAAAGCTGACTTGCTTCCAGATGTTTATTATAGACTCGAATGGAGAAAGACACATGATGAGGAATTCGATATCGGATGTGTTACTAATGTATTCCTCGATATCGAGGTTGATGTATTAGATAGACCAGTAAAGCTGGATGATTATACTGTAGCTCCTCAACCCATAAACGTTGTTACTCTGATATTCCAAGAGCAGAAGTTATGTGTGGTATTCATGTTGGGGCCAAGACCAAAGAATCCAAACATACTGAATGAAAGATTCTGGGATTTAAGAGATAAACAAGCTGAAGATTATGAATGGATAAAATCACATCAACAAGAATTCATTCGAGAAATAAAAGAAGATGATAAAGATAATAAACAATGGATTGGTGATTTTGATATTAAATTACACTTCTTTGATTTCGCATATGAATTGGATATGATTGCAACGATATTTGCATATATAAATAAATATCGTCCGATGTTCTCATTATCTTGGAATGCCCCGTTCGATGTCAATTATCTGATTAATCGAATAAAATGGTTAGGTGGTAATCCTGAAAGCATTATAATCCCGAAAGAAATGCAGACGCATCAGATATACTTCTTTGATGAGAAGAAGAATAATATGATGCATCAGAGAGATGGTAAGTCAAAGCAGAAGTATGACATATCAACTTCAAAGGATTTCTACTTCATATCATCATATACAACTTACATGTGTCAGATGAGACTGTATGCACAGATTCGAAAAGGCCAAAGTGCATTACCATCATATTCATTGAACTATGTAGGTGAAGAAGTTGCGGGAATCGTTAAGTTAACTGACCCGGATAATTCTCAATTCCGTGAAAGAGCATACAGAAACTATAGACAGTTTGTACAGTACAATGTCAGAGACGTTGTTGTTCAGCTTGCAATTGAAAGTATAGCAAGTGATACTTCAGCATTCGTGTCACTGTCATATGACTTCGTAACTCAATTTTCGAAATGCTCTCAAGAAACTCACATATGTCGAGGAGCTCGAGAATTTGATTTCGAAGCTCAAGGAGTAATTCAAGCTTGTGCTCGAGTAATCGACCCGAGAGTAGATACGAAGTATGAAGGAGCATATGTTGCACCAACAGAACATAACTTACCAACAGGACAAGTTCTCAATGGTAAGATGATAAATAATATAATATATGCTCCATTGGATGCAGATGCGAAAGCATACTATCCAAGTACAAAGATGGGTCTGAATCTGGATGCAATGACTGTTGAATTCAAAGTAGTCATTTACAATGATGAATTCCGTTCTGGAAGATGTATTAATAAATCATTGAATCAGAAATACAAATGGAAAGATAACAATAACGATTGGCATGAAAAGGATCTCGCTGGTCCGATATTCAATTCTTTCAAGAATGGAAATACATATGGTCTGACATACAACTGGTTCAACCTTCCATCGGTAACTGAATACTTCAGAAAGTTGGATGCCGAAATATACAATAAATTTTAAATCGTAAGGGAGATGTGATAAAATGTTTAATAGAATAATCGATGAAGATTATCCAGAAAATCCAAATGTAACCGAAGCTGATATGAAACCATTGATGGTTGATTATCGTTGTATATATGGAATGAATATAAATCTTGAACGTTCATTCCCGAGTATCGCAGATGGATTGAAACCCGTAATGAGAAGAATCATGTATATGATATATTCCAAGTATGGAATGAATAAGTTCAAAGTTGGTACCATGGTTGGTATCGTTCTCACAATCCATCCTCATGGTGACCAGGGTATGGGTGGAACATTTGCAAGAATGGCTCAAGACTTTGCGAACAACATTCCGTTGTTATCAACTCTGGAAACAGGTAACTCAGGTAACGCAACATCTGGTGATGATTATGCATCTCCGAGATATTTGGACATGAAGATGTCAAAGTTTGCGTATGATATTCTGTTCGATGAGTTTGATAACAAAGTAAATATGAAACAATCTTCATCTCCTGATATATTGGAACCAATCACATTGCCATCGAAATTTCCGTTAGTATTATTGAATGGAACTTCGGGTATTGGTTGGACGATGTCATCGGACATTCCTCCATATAATCTCAATGAGATTGCGGATGCAACAATCAAGCTGTTAAAGAATCCAGATGCTAAAGTACATTTGGTTCCGGATTCTCCGACTGGTTGTGATATCATCATACTTGATACTGGAAACTTCATGTTTCAGAGTTCATTCGAAGTAGATAATATGAATTATCAAATCATATTTAAGAATACTCCATATATGAAATTCTTTGATGATATTGATGCTAGGTTATGTGAACTTCAGAAAGGTCCACATGCTATATCCGAGATAATCAATGCGAATGATGATTCGAATCTTATTGAAGGAAAGCTTAGATATGTCATCCAGTGTAAACCATGCAATCTGTATAATGTAATCAATAAGCTATTCAAATTAGTGCCAGGATTCCGTTCGCAGATACCAACAACGAACATGCATGTCGTTGATACCAATCTGACAACAAAGGTATATGATGAACGACAAATCTTATGTGCATGGATTAAGCATCGTATATTCGAGAAGCGTGGATATTTCCAACGTAAGCTTGTTCGTTATAATGCAGAAAAGAATCAGCTTACAGGTAAAGCATTCATGCTGAATGGTAAGAATCTACGCACAACCATCTCAATCATTGAGAAATCCAAATCTGATAAGGAAGGAATTATCAATGAATTGGTTAAAGCATTCAAACCGCACATAACAACTTCTCAAGCTAAGATAGTTGCAGAGTCTCCGATGTATAAGATATCTGCCAAGGAGTATGCTGCAACTGTTGAAAGATTGAAAGCAGTTGAAGCAGATATTGATTATGCACGTCATGCAATATCTTCTGAAGAAACAATCAAAGAGATTATCATTGATGACCTGACAAAAATCAAGAAGGATTATGGATATCCTCGTCGTTCGAAGATTCTCAATGGTGGTTCGAATAATAATGCCGATAAGAACATTGGATATGTTGAAATCGAATCCAATGGTTCAATCATGTTCTCAGAAACATCTGACCCGAACTTCATATCATCTGATATTATTCCGATATCCGGAGATGAAGTTTGTTGTATCGATGACAAAGCAAGATTCTTATGGGTGGATGTAAACAAAGTTCCTCATGAGAAGCAGTTAACTTTAACATCTATCGGACGTTCACAGATGTCTGGATGTCTCCACGTTGTATCGAATGTCGATCACAATGTTGCAATGTTAACAAACATGGGTCGTATCAAAGTAATTCCGATTGAACGATTCCCGTCTAATTCATCAAAGAAACCATTGATGCCGTTATCTCAAGGAGAGAATATTGTATCTATATTGGAATTACTTCCGAATGATAATCCGGATATACTGATATACACAAAGAATGGTCTCGGCAAAAAGATAGCATCATCAGACTTGAATGTTCAGAAGACCGTTGAATCATCTGGGCAGACCATCATCGATAGCAGTAGTGATGATGAAGTATGTGGAATGTTCTTCATAGATCCAAAGAAACCATTCCTGTTATATGTTGCTAAGTCTGGTAAGATAAGACTCAATCATTCCAAGTTCCTCACCACATCAAAGAAGTATTCGAAACCATTCCCGATACTCACTCTGACAGAAAGAGATAGTCTGTTCAGTGTAGCTTGTGTTACTAAGACTAACACAGTGAAACTGTATCATGCAGATAGTAGAATATCCACAATCAATATTGATTCGATGGAACCTTCTACAATGCAAGCACCATTGAAACGACCGAAACATGTTCCAGGTGTTCCAATAGCGAGAGTCGTAATCAAATAATGAAAGGATTGTCTTATTATGAAATTCATTATAGAAGTGCATCCGACACACATAACCGTGTCGGATGCCGATGAATGTATTAATATACTCGAACCTTTGTTGGACAAATATCAATATGAAGATGAGTATATTGAATCAATTAATATACTTGGATTCTATATTGATGAAAAGACAAATACGTTATACCTGAATAAGGGTGTTAGCGTGGATTATCTGGTACACATGCTGAAAACTCAGTGCGAGGTGAAGCTTTTATCCGGAGGAAATCCATGTAAACCCATGAACTTTGAATACGAGGAAATCGTTCCTCCGAGAGATGATATTCAAACCGAAATCATCGACTTCATTGCAGGTACTGGTATTTGGAATGATATCGTTGATGTGAATCAGATATTCGTAGTCGCGGCAACCGGTCTCGGCAAGACATACTGTTCATGTGTTGGTTCATGTGTATACAAAACTAAGACGCTCGTGATATGTGGCTCTATCGATATACTAAAACAATGGCGAAATAGTTATATCGAAAAGACTGGAATGTGTGATGCTGATATCCATTCTCTTGATACATCTGATTTGATGACTGCAATTGATAACGAACTTGACTTGGGTGAAGTGTATTTGTTATCACATGCGACATTCTTACATGCATTCGGTAGAATGGGTGAATCATTTGAATTGATGAATAAGGCTATATCGAATCTTGGTATAGGATTGAAAATCATTGATGAAGCACATTTGAATTTCGCCAATACCATAAAGATTGATTTCGCAATGAATGTTCGTCGTAATCTGTATCTGACGGCAACAGATGGCAGATCAAATCGTGATGAAGATGCAATCTTCAAATCAGTATTCTCGAAAGCTACATACTTCAAGAAGAGTGAGAATCATACTCGTAAATGGGTTGAGTATAATGCTATATTCTTGAATACTCATTGTCTACCTGCAAGATATCGTTATCAAGTTGCAGGTGGAAGAGGAATGTCTCCGGTCAAGTATGGTAAGTATGTTATCGATAAAGACAAGAAGAAGATGCATTACAAGTGTATCATTGAAATCATTCGAGATTGTTTCAAGAGTGATAACCATTCTAAGATTCTTGTGTTCTTACCATTGATTGATGAATGTAATGAATTGAAATATATGATGAACATGACTCTTGGTAGAGATAAATACTTTGAGTATGATTTGAATATTACCACAATCAATTCTCACAATTCAAAGAAAGAGAACGATAGAGCACGTGCCGGAGATGTAATCATCACGACAATTCAATCATGTGGTACAGGTACAGATATTCCTGGAACAACGGATATCATTTGTTGTTCACCATTCAAATCAACGATAACCACAAAACAAGTTCTTGGTAGATTGAGATACTGTGGTAAAATCTGCCATTACTATGACATCATAGATGAATCAGTTCCCATGGATATCATCTTTGCAAAATTGAGATTGAAAACATTCAGAAGATATTGTTTGTCAACAAACTCAATGCAATGGGAAGAAGAATAATATATTACAAACCCCCGGCTAAGCCGGGGGAACAATAATAAAAGGAGGAATTAAAATGACGGTAGATGAATCATTAGCATTGTTAACACCAGAAGCATTGAAACATCTGAAAGAATTGACAGCAGAAGAAATCAGAATTGATGTTTCACGAAAGAAGAACAACGACATTATTATGCAAGCACTCATCCGTGCATTACACGATGATGTTATCCATAAGACATCACTCAATGAAACAATAGTAAACATGTTGAATTCTTCAACGAATACTATTGCAGCATCCAAACTGTGTATGATATTGAGAGAAGTTCATAAACACCAACCCGATATCAAGATGAGATTCGTAATTGCAAAAGATACTGAACAGATAGCGATATTTGATTTCGATGAATCTGTTGGTACATTACATCTGTTGCTATCATGGGTAATTGAATATTTCAAGATAACTCCACAGGTTGTTCATGATAAACTGAGTAAGCATTTGAAGATGACTGTTGTTTCGAATGTTCAAACATTCGTTCAGAAGTATATCAATGCTTCAACCAAGGAAGAGAAGTTATCGATGAATGTATCCGCGTTAACGATAACCCGATTGGTCAATATGATGAATCATGTCATATATGCAGAATTTTATAAATAAACTGGTTTAACTCCCCGCCCTTTCGGGCGGGGAATCAACCGGCATCAAAAGAAAGGAGATTTCCGAATGAATCACTGTGTGCGGAGCAGTGACGCATTCAAATGAATTCAACAATTTGACACTGTCCAACGAGATGTCAAATTACAAATTTTGTTATACCAGATGTAAAATTATTTATGAAAGGAATGATTTTATGTATCATTTTAATTTAACTGCGGATATCGAGGTATATGGGGATGTACTGATTATGACCATTGGGGATACGTTTAGAGTTACGATAACACGTGATACAGAAACAAAGCAAGTCACATACAATTGTAGCTCCAATATGGATGTGTCTCAAGACTTCATAAATGCATTAACTAAACAGAATACAAAGGTAAGGCAGTTCGTTGAATTCGATAAAACTAAGGAAAAGGATGACAAGTATGAAGAGCTTAGCGATATATTCAGATAAGGAGAGATTGTATGAAAGCGCAGATACACAATAAATCACAAGTTGAAAAGATGTTGGCGAAACTCATTGATGAGAAGCGTGCAGAGATATTCAATGATGTTGCATTTGATATCGGTCGTCAGATGGTTGCAATCGATGCTGCTGTTCTTGAGAAAGAGTTTGGTTTCAAAGAAGAAGACATACGTAAATTCCTCAAACATGTTTCAGCAACACATGCATTATTGGCATCCAATCCATTGGGTAAACAGTTCAATGGATATGACTATGTGAAACATTTAAAAGATGCATACAATATCGATTTGGAAACAGATAAATTCTGATATGGACAAATTGATAACGACAAATCTTTTTAAGATTGGGAGTGATTTGTGTGCCTAATATCAAAAAGAAACCAACATCTCTCTGGAAGAAGATTGTGAAAGTTTCGAACTATCACAATTTGGATGAATTGAGAATCATAGTCAACTATGGAATTAGTTCTGTAAAGACAAAGATTCTTGAATTCAATGAACTTCCATTCGAGATGATGACTGAAGAAGAGGTCAATCAAGAATCATACTCAATCAAGAATTTGTATAACAATATCAAAGATATGATTTTCGATATGAGAAAACAGTATCCACCTGGAAACCAATCAGACACTGAATGGTTTGATAATGTCAATGAATCTTTTAAAGAGATTGATGCAATGATTATCAGATACTTGGATAAGCCGTTAAATATCAGAAAATTCTTTAAACTGTGAATGTTGGGTTCCCCGGGTTTATCCCGGGGATTTTTATTTTTTATATCATAGACTTCATATGTACATTGTTTATTGGGCAATATCAGAAGCTATTGCTTAATAATATATTAAAAGAAGGAGGTTTGTTTAAATGCAAATCATCGAACATCCATCATTCTTCGTTTATGATAAAGAGGACATAAACAAAGACAAAGCAATGAAGAGGATAGAAACCATGGGCAGGTTGTGTTACTTATCCGATCCTACCGAAGACCCATCCCAATTCATCAGGAACATTGTCAAGCGTGGACACACATCAGTCTTAGAGCATCATATAATAACACTGATAATGACTGTCGACCGCGCTATCCAGCTTGAACTCGTACGTCATCGTATCTCATCATATTCAGCTCAGTCAACCAGGTATGTCAAGTACAATGATAAACGAGAAGCTTCATTCATCATGCCTGTTAACATAGCTATGGCTAAAGATGAAAGAGTCAGGGATATTTGGAAACAAGGTTGTGAAACATCCGAAGGGTTCTATGAGATGTTAGAAGGTTTTGGTTGTAAACCTGAAAACTCAAGAAGTCTACTGGTGCACTGTTTAAGCAGTAAGATCGCAATCACTAAGAATGTTCGTGCATGGAGAGAAACTCTTACACTCAGATGCGAAAAACATGCTCATCCGGATATGAGACTCTCAATGATTCCAGTATTACTTTGCTTCAAGGAATACTTACCTGACTTATTCTATGATATAGAATATGATGAAGAATTCTGGAATACACAACCATTCGGAACAGACTGGAGAACTTTCTGTGATAATGAGAGAGGTACGATATAATGAAAAGATTTGTTATATGGACACATACAGATGCTGATGGATATTTGTCCGGATATATTGCCGATAACTATATCAAAGATAATCCGTTCGTTAAGTCTGATATCTTCTATTATAATTACAATGGTATCTGTAAAGAATGGAATGATATCTCAGATGAAGAGTTAAAAGAAGCAACAATCGTAATATGTGATCTGAGTATATGTGATGATATCAGAGAGATAATCAAACGCTGTGTAACATGTGGCGCAGAGAAGATTATCCACATCGATCATCATGAGACATCACTCAAGTGGATGAGAGAGAATACAGAACCTCTTCCGGAGATTTATTACACATTCTTCGATAAGAGAGTTTCTGCAGCTTTTCTATGCTGGGTATATTCGTTTATTAAACCTGAGCATGTTAATGCGATACACAATATCTGGAAGAATGATAATCCAGAGAATGTATGGGATTATTCTGAGAATGAATCTCATTTCATGCTTGGAGATGGTAATTCTTTGGATACATCAAAGGAATACAAAGTTCCCGAGATTGTTCGGCTTGTATCTGATAATGATATTTGGGAACACAAATTCCCCGAGTCTCAGAAGTTCTCAACATACTTCTCAATGTGTTTAACGCGAGATGAGAAGAGTGCTGATTCTCCTGTATGGGATGCTCTCGTTAGAAATGAAGATATCCGTTATCTGAGGAACTGTCTCGATGAAGGAGAAAAGCGAATGGCTGAAGAAGATGAACGTTCTGAAGTCATTCGTAATAGAACAGGTTTCGAAATTACATTCGATGGAATGCTTGGATACTGCGTGAATACTTGTTTAGGAAATTCAAGAGTATTTGGTGATGAATATAATACTCATGATTTCGTATGTAAGTGGAGCTTCGATGGTTCCAAGTATTTCTATACATTCTACACACATGACCCGGATAAGTATGACATGTCCAAGATATGTGCTAGATACGGTGGCGGTGGACACCGTGGTGCTGCAGGATGTAATACACCAATCTGGATATTTGGTGAGACTCAAACTCAAACACATAAGAAGAAATCATGGTTGAAGAGATTATTCCATCGAAAGAAGTGATAAAATGATTTCCATGTATTATGACCCCGATGTTGAATCGATTCATCTGATATCTGAAGAAGGATATGAGGTTGATGGATTTGGAAACCGCATGTTTCCGATGATTCCTCCGAAGCATTGGAAGAAGCTTCGAATCTTCCGTGACATTGGGATTTATCGGAAATGGCTATTCCATAAAATTCTAAGTTAAATATGATCCCGGGCTTCGGCCCGGGATTAATAAAAATAATTTTCATATTTTTTTATTTTTATTCTCGCATGTATATCATTTATATGAGGAGATAAATAATATATCTTACTCGAAATAGGGTGATGACCTACCATCGCGTCCGTAAGGACAGAAAGGAATTCATTATGAAAAACTTAAATCAAATCAACGAAATCATGGAAAGCCTGCGATACGCAGCAACGACCATCGACGCGGAAGACATCCAGTACATATCCGAGATGATGCAAATCGCTGTCAAATTTGATAGCGAGTATGCTTCTGCATACTCCAAACTGCATGAAATCTTCAAACAGGTAGTACCTAGCGCAGAATCTGTCGAGGTTAGAACTCCAGAGGCAGAGGAAGCTACAACAGAAACTGAGACTGTTGAGACTCCCGTTGAAGAGCCTGTAAAGGAAGAGCCTCCCGTAGAGGAAACAGCCGAAGAACCCGCTGAAGAAGCGACAACTAAGGAAGAGACAGACTTCCGTGAAGTTCCCGAGCCAGAGGAGAAAACAGATACTCCTATAATATTCCAGCACCCAGACTATCCCACCATCGGGGCAGGAATCGATGGTCAGGTTTACACTATGAAAGCTGGCGCATGGAAGAAAGCGGACACACGGTCCGTTTATTTCCCAAGAAAGAAAGACGGTACTTGGGGAAGAGTTGAAAGGCAGGAAATCCTCGACCTGCTCAACAACCATAATATGACAGCTTGGGATGAGCCGGCTGATGCTGTGGAGGAAAAGGAAGCTGAGTATGATAGGCTCCCGGATGGATATTTCATTCATCCGACATTGCGCAATCTCGCAGCGAATGAGGATGGCACAATTCTCAAATATAACAGTGACACTAAGAAATGGAAAGAGGCTGAAACAATTGAAGACGGTAGGGGCTGCAGAAAGGTAAAGGGCGAACGTATAGGCACAGGCAAGTGCGTATACGAATGCATCAATCGCTTTGTAGTAAAATCTCGTGTTCGTCATCTGAATGGAGACTCATGGGATGATGCATTCTCGAACCTTACTGTTTATGGAGACAAAAACTATCATAAGTTCCAGCAAAGAACGTACGGCGAAGCAGATATCCACGAGATATGTGAGTATATCTGCAAACACAAGGGAGATATCTCAAATATCTCAAAAGATAGTAAGGGTAAGTATTCGATATATTATGCCCGAAAGATATTAACAAAAGGCATCCATGACAATATATCCGATAAGTATTTCGGATATACTGCCGGAGGAAGTCTGAAAATATACAAGGAAGGGGATAGAAAGTAATGAGTGTCGACTATAGAATCCTCGATAACGAGTTCGTTGTTTATGACGCGCTCGGTGACGAAAAGGCTAGAGTACCTTTTAGAACAAAGGAGGAGGTCATATCACTGTTTAACAACGACCTCCTCAATTCAAAAGAGAAGGGCATCTATGGAATGCTCTTTTCCGAAAAGGAATTCATGCCAATATATCTGCCTTCTAAGCAGAAGTGGCAGATAATAGAATCCAAGAATTCCGAAGCATATCAGGACGCTTGGGTGAGAAACTACGACCAGCCGATGTCGTTAAAAGCGGCATCAATGATCGTAAGAGTTCACAATGATCCTGAAAGATGGTATACTCCTAAACAGTGTCCAGAGTGTGGATCATATTTTGGACAGACTGTCGGGGAAGTTGAATTCTTTGAATTCAAGGGACTCACACTCCCCAAAAAGTGTTATAAGTGTAGAAACAAAGAGCATAATCCTAGGAGAATGCGTACACTTATAAAACTTAATGGCTAAACACTAATAGATATTCGCGCAGCCGATGCAAGTTGGTTGCGCGATATCATATCCCGGTCTGGTGGAATTGGCAGACACAAGAGACTCAAAATCTCTCGCGTAAAAGCGTGCCCGTTCGAGTCGGGTGACCGGGACCATGGGTCTGAGATGCTCACACCATCAAAGACCCCACCCCCTTAAAGCCACATGACCCATAATTGTGGCTCCCTCACCTAGAATCCCCCAAGTGCATATGTCAGCGTCATTTGGGGGATTTAAATGTTTCGGCATCGCCAAGAGGTCAAGGCACGGGAAAGGAGTAAAATATATGAATAGT
>Ga0255344_1003660_pt1 | contig 16607 bp, 7 predicted proteins | sample wastewater_treat_5_FD_192414 | JGI IMG/M metagenome (GOLD analysis project Ga0255344, IMG submission 192414) | Wastewater microbial communities from Lulu Island WWTP, Vancouver, Canada - plant18 | ecosystem: Engineered > WWTP > Wastewater > Unclassified | place: Canada: Vancouver, British... | reverse complement strand
CCTCCAGAAAGAACATGTGTGTAATAAGATACGTTGCGATAAAGATAAGTTTTCCCTGTCTCTCGTGGGCCAAGTTCAATCAAATTATGATTGGGTTCAACCAGTGGAATTGCCCGGCTGATCGTCAACAATTTTTCTCGCCTGGTTAATTTATTTGGGTTCAATCCAAATGAATTGATTAAAATATCGATCCACTCATCTGTCGAAAATCGTTTTCGTTTTTCAATGAATTCACGGATATCGATCATTGAGATTTGAAAAGGTGTGAATTCCTCCACCTTGAATGGTCTGATTTTCTTGTTGTGCACCTCGGTCTCATCATAAACCAGGGCAATGGTCCCCCACATGCCACCCGCCAGGAGCATTGGGTATTGTTTAACAATTTGGTCTGAAATATTCACAAAGTTCTCATTGATGGCATTGATGCTTGCCCAGTATTTATTTTCAGTCTCTACCAGGCGAACTTCCATGTTCGCAATTAAGTTGTGCTCTTTATTTTCTCGGATGAAAGAACGGATTCTTTCTGCTTCAGCTCCATGCACAAAGTTCTCTCGTAAACGCTTTTTTACCAATGCAAAGTCTTCTTTAAAAGTGTCTTCACTGCAGTAATTATCGATCAGATATTCCAAAACATAACGTGGAAATTCATCCATGCCAGTATTAAAGGTTAGCTTTTTGTTGACAATTTTTCCAGCAAATATTTCTTTTAATTTTTGATTCATGTTGTTCGCTCAATCACTCATTCCCATACAATCTAAAAAAATCAATTTCCGGATACCAATTTAATAATTAAACCCGAAAAGATTCAAAATTTTATTAATCAAATGTCAGCTCAGGATGTGCTTCTCTTATCTCAGATATGATTTGTTCAAGCTGACCCCCAACATCTTTTGCACAAGCACTGAAACCATGATGCGTTGCGCCCATATAAAGGGTTAACTCACCTGTTTCCTCGGAAGGCATGATGTCAACAAAATAATGCGGTCCAAAAATAATCCGCACACGTCTGAAGCGCCCCTCGCCATCGCTTTCGATTTTCACATCTCTTATTTGTGCTTTTTCCATAATTGCTCCTTCACCCTACTTCGAGTTCTTGTTTGTTTTTATAACAAGCTCATTTGCTTGTCATCATCTTTCCCTAAGCGTCGTCTACAAATCAGGTAATTTTCCCTGACTTCTAATTGTGCTTTTTCTGAAAGCGCATCAAAACTATGACCGCCCTGCTCATAGAGCAGCTTTCCCTGGTTATACAAGCCTGCCTTGCGGCACTCGTTGATCCAGTTTGCCAGTGTAGCAGCGTTCTCGGGACGGTCTCTCCCGGCAGGCGGCACAGAATTCAAGATAGCATTTGTGAAGCGCTTGATCCGACGGAGGGTTCCATTTGTTCGTAAGTGCTGCTTTTGCTGTCGCTCATCACCATCCGTTGGTGGGCGCCATGTACCTTCAGACGTGCGATAGAAAAACTCCGGCAGCCAGTCCGCCAGCATTCGGCGGGGTTTATCACCCACCGGGAGGTATTGTTCAAACAGGTCCGAGTAATGAACGCCCTCAAATTCGGGGTGATCCGACAAAAATTTCACCATGAATTCTTCCAATCGCCTTGCGACCGCTTCTTCTTTCCCGCTCTCAGCGGCATCCACCTCACCGGCGGTTTCCAGCAGATACCAACGCGAAATGGTGTTTCCATTTTCGTCTGGTGTTTTTACCTCTTCAGCAATACTTCGTAGCAGGGTGTCGAAATTATGCCGCTCAAATTCACCCTTGCGGACCATACGCGAGACGAGCTCATCATAAAGCCTATCAGCTGTATTACCAGGGTTACGCTCCAGTGCTTCGGATAGGATTAATCTGGCTTTTTTCATAAAGCTTGGTTTGTCCTCTTCGCCAGTTATTGTTATATCTTCTCTTATCTCACCAATTTTCGGTTTACGGAAATTTATCACGAGATCACGTTTTGTAACTTTCTGAGCTGTGTATTGATTATATGATTTATGATCTCCTTCAATAAATAATGTTGTTTGTAGATTTTCTGAAATGAATCCGACTCCAGCCATGATATCTTGAATCAACTGCCAAGTGCCCTCCGAAGTATCATGGTAACAGAGTGAAAGCCATCTTCCTTGCTTTAATACCCTATAGCATTCTTGCATAGCAATACTTAACATACTTGCCCAATCGTTTTCAGTAAAACCTCTTGTCTTATTGACAACTATCTCTTGTTCATGCCATTTAGTATTTAGGTTTAGCCAAGCTTCCCATATAAAATTTAATTCACCATATTGGACAGATCCAGAATATGGTGGATCGGTAAATATATAATCAATGGTGTTTTGATTAATATCTGACAAATTAGTTGCTGTTTGTGTTGAGATAATGAGTTCCGATCCATGTACTAATCCATCAAGATTACTTTTTACTGAGTTAAATCTTCTTGATATTGAGTTGATTACGTTGCTTTCCTGAAATACTTGTGGCATATAATAAGTTCCGGCTAATATTCCCCCTACAATTCCATTCATTCTTGAAGCTGGTAATATACCCGCAGACCACAAGAAAAAAAGAAAGGATCTTGCAGATATTTTTTCACGTAGTAAGGCTAAAGCCCATAGATTTCTTTTTGTAAATAAATCCAAAACCGCCCGAAAATTACTCGTGCCAGCTCGCCACTTATCCCCCCAGGGTTCTGTGTCTGATTCAACATTCATCATACGATGGGGCGGAACCCAATAAGGAATCGCTTTTCTTTCAATCTCCTCAATTTTTGCCAGGTCATAACGCTTAAAATAATCCCGTTTCTTGGGATCAGGATCATTATGCACACGTTCTCCTCGTTTAGGTGTGCAGCCATCCAGGCATTCATAATTCACCAATACGGGTACGGGGTCAAAGCGTTTTGTCGAACGGGTGCTGATTTCCTCTAAATGCCCATTCTTCTGGCAGTAGGGGCAGACTGTCACCTTTTTGGTGCCTTTTCCGCTTGTCTTTGGCACATCTGCTTCCGGGCAGTCAAACAGGGGCATTCGGTTCAGGCAGCGCGGGCATTCAAAGACGTAACTCCAAACCACATAATTGGTCATCGCCCTGCCGTCACAGCGATCACAGCGGGTTTCATATAGCCAGTCCATCTCTGGTTTGACGGCTGCTTGGAGTTCATCGAACGCCCCCTGCAGTTCATCTACATCCACTGGGGTGCAGTAATTCTTGGTGATAAACGTCGCAGCCGGAGAGAGGTCGATGGCAATCGCTTTGCGGCCCACCATCAAAGCAGCCAGCGCTGTCCCACCGCTGCCGCAGAACGGGTCCAGCACCAGGTCACCAGGCTGGGTATAGTGATTGATATACTCCCTGATCGCATCATGCGGTTTTTTACTCCAGTAGGTGTGCATATTGTAGATTGCCGTGGCTTTTGTCGTCTTGATCGGTTTATCAAAGGGCGGCACATCATACTCATCCGTCGTCGGGTCATAAGGCGTGGCGTGTTCCTCCACAAACTTTGCCAGGTTCGGGTTGGGTCCTGATGAATAATAGCCTTCCTGCATTTGCGGGATTTCCTTTTTGAATAAATTGCCTTGCGTTCTGCCTGGATTTGTCATTCAGCCTGATTCCTAACTGGTGTATTTGGTCGGTATTTTGCCCATCATCAAATCGAGTTTTGAATCGATTTTACGTCGCAGTTTGTCAGGATCAACCCGCACCTCAACTTCTGTAGAAAAGGCGCTGAACTGTTCTTTGCCATTATCCAAATAACTCATCCTGACCAGCAACGGCAGCCGGATCAACCCTTGTTGCTTATGTTCTCCTGTAATCTCAGGCAGTTCTGGTGTCCAGCTAACCCGGATAATTTTATTCGGGGTTTTGATATATTCCCTGCGGGGTGGCAGATTGCTCACGTTAAAGGAAAATGTCAGCAGAGTATCCTCCACAAACATCTTAGAGGAACGGACCTCAATTTCTAATTCAACAGGTTCTTTTTCCCCGGCCGTGTTCACCTGACTGACCCCTGCAATGTGGAATAAGTCTTGCTGTTTTGGTTTACCGGTCATCACAATCATTGGGATCAGACACTCTGCCATGGTCAATCCTCCATGGGAATACTTGTCCGGGGAGTGCTGCCTTACAGGGTTTTCAAATAGGATGTGGGGGCGTGGAAAATGGACATACCTGAAATCCGATAAATTATTGTCCGAACTGTTATTTGGGATATGCATTTGATCAGCCAGGAAGGTGACCACGTCCTCTTCGTGCCCTTCAAAGCGGTTTTGTGCCCGCGCGCAGCGGTATTTTACATCAAAGGAAGATGCGACTGTTTCAGGCACACGCAGCTTTCCATTGGGCATAGTTGTGAATCCATGATCACTGGTGATAAAGATCAGGGCATCGTCAGGGATGTCACGTAAAACTGCCTGCACATCCTCCCGAATGATCTGCTGCACTGTATTCTCGTAAATAAAAGAAAGTTCGGAGTTATTGTGATGCAAATTACTGTCCGTGAAGTTGAACACAATGTAATCCAATTTTTCGGATTGATACCAAACCGTCATACCTGAAGCGTCAGTATCCTCATCTTTCTTGATCTCAAATTTTATCCTGGTGTTCAATTGCTTTTCAAGCCAATGCTCAAACAGATCGGATTCGCGCTTTGAGCGCTGTTGATTAAAAACCATTGGCAAGCTTCCGGCGCTGATCGCCTTGCGGCTTAGATTGGTCTCTGTCGGTAAAATTGCAGAGCCTGGGAAGACTTTTTCCAGGTTGAAACGTGTTTCGAAAACCGGCTTTAGGAATATGTCCCAGGCATCTGTCCGCATGCCATCAAACACCATGATCACTGCTTTTTTATCCCCTTTGGGGTTCCAATACTTGCGAAAGACCCGGTCCAAAAATTGATGAGTAAAAATTGCCGGGCTTTGCTCATCTTCGATCCACTTGGTGTAGTGCTTTTGGTACAGATCCTGGAATCTTGCATCTAAAACCGCCAGGGTGTAATCGCCTTTTTTATTGAGGTTTTTCAGGTAATCGCGGGCACCTTCCCAGCGATCTTCCAAACCCTGCCACATATTCGCTTTTTTCATCGGCGGGGCGCCGATCCGCATATGGCGGTTGACTTTATCCCCGTAATATTCCAGCCTGTTCAACTGGTCTTTGTTCCAGTACTTATCAAATTCCTCGAAACTCAGTTCATCATCGGGTTTAAGTTTCACATCTGTGATGGTTTCAGCAAGCTTAACCAACAATCCGAAATATTCAATCGTCTGTTCATATAATTCCAATAAGGACTGCCAGTCTCCGCTGGGGCGTCGCAGGGCTAAGAAGGATTTGTCCTGCTCCTGTTCTTTGAGGGTCTGCAGAACCTTCGCATGGAATTTGAGTTTCGGTTTCTTTTGGAAAAGATCGATCAGCAGACAAAATAGCGCCATCCTCCGCACAAATTCTGATAGTTTTTCGTTTTTTAGCACTTCAAAGGCGCGGTCTGGGTCTTCCACTTGCAGTTGGTGAACAAACAGAAGCTCAACCCGCTCAATGCTTTCCTCAAGAAAATTTGCCAGCTCGTGCATATCTGTACTTGCTTGAGTTGGGTTACTTTCAACAAGATCTTTTACGGCTGCCTCTAATACATCTTCCTTTATGTCCCGATACATCATCAGGCTGGGGTCAAAATTACCCAATAAAAGGTGGTAATCCAGCCCATGTTGATGGAGCAGGGCCGCCAGGTTCACTGCCTGCATCACAATCATTGGGTTCTGGTCCAGCAGCTTGTTAAATGGGTAATCCGCCTTGTGGATCATTTCACGAAATGAATCCATTACCTCTATTGAGAGGACCGCTTCTAATTCTTTGAAGTCGGGATATTGCTCGATACATAACCTGCGAACCTGTTTGGGTGTCAGTTTCTCAAAGGGGTTAATGTCCAATACAGCGCCAAATACGATCTTATAAAAATCACCGTCGCTGAAGCGGTTAGCTGAAACGTCGCGCAAATATCTGTGTGCTTGTTGTATGCCTGCCAAGTGATCCAATATAACTGCAGCGATTTGACGGTTGTCGTCAACTAACCTCGGCCAATGTTCATCGCCTGTGGTTTCTATCAAATACGCTCGCAGCGAAAGGGTGATCTGGGCTTGTTGCGAAGCCCGCGCCTGGATATCCGGATAAAACAGGTGGGGACGTTTCGGGTATACCCTGCTGCGATCAACCAGCAAGAGCTTTACTTCCGGATCATCGCGGAAATTTTCATACCAGGCGCGTAATGCCAGGTTGCCGGTGCACATTAACATCGTAAACCCATTGGTTTTTGCCCAGTCATCCAGGGCGAAGTCCCCTGGCTGGATCATCCGCTGTGGGTCTTTGAGGATGATGACAGACTCTTCTTTTAGTGGCTCAACTTTACTCTTAATCCATTGATTGATCATCATGACCCCTGAAACAATTTCTCCTGCAAGTCGGCGTTCTTCTTATCATCAGTATTGGCTTGTGACCGCCGGGTGCAGATCAGGTAGTTCTCCTGGACTTCCAATTGCTCTTTATCGCTTAGGACTTCAAAGCTGTGACCGCCCTGTTCGTAGAGTAATTTGCCCAGGTCGTATAACCCAGCTCTTCTGCATTCGTTGATCCAAGACGCCAGGGTGGCAGCATTTTCGGGGCGGTCTCTCTCCGCAGGCGGAACGGAATTGTGCAGGGCATTCGCGAAGCGCCTGGCGCGCCGCAGGGTACCATTGGTGCGCAAATCAGATTTCTGCTGCCGTTCCTCGTCATCCTTTGGTGGGCGCCAGGTTCCCTCCGGAGTGCGGAAGAAGAATTCAGGCAGCCAGTCCGCCAGAAGCCGACGGGGCTTATCTCTAAGAGGTAAGTATTGTTCAAACAAATCGGAGTAATGTACACCGTCAAACTCAGGATGGTCTTTGAGATAGGTCGCCATGAACGCTTCCAACCGTTCTGCTGCAGCACTTTCTTTCTGGCTTTCCGCGGCATCTACCTCGCCCGCGGTCTCCAGCAGGTACCAGCGCGAAGTGGCGTTGCCCCTGGGATCCGGTGTCTGCACTTCTTCAGCCACCTCCCGCAGCAGCTTATCAAAGTTGTGGCGCTCAAATTCACCTTTGCGCACCATGCGGGAGACCAATTCATCATACAGTCGATCAGCTGTGCTGCCCGGGCTGCGCTCGAGGGCTTCCGTCAATATTGCACGCGCTTTTTGTGAAAAGGTGCGTTGATCCTCGTCGCCTGTGATGTCAACGGCGGCGTGAATTTCACCCGGGCGAGGTTTTCGAAAGTTGATCACCAGATCGCGTTTGGTGACTTTTTGGGCCATCAATTGATTATAAGATTTTTGACCAGTATCAATAAATAATGTTAGATCCGATTTTTCGGAAATAAAACCGACCTCTGCCATGATATCTTGAATCAATTGCCACGTCCCCTCTGAGGTATCATGATAACAAAGGGAAATCCAACGGCCCGGTTTTAAGACACGGAAACATTCCATCATTGTTTGACGCATCAAATTACACCAATCATTTTCGCTTTTACCTCGATATTCATTTACAATTATTTCTTTACCATGCCAATTTGTATCAAAGTCCAACCAAGCTTCCCAAAGAAAATTCAATTCACCATATTGTCTTGCCGCTCCGTAAGGTGGATCCGTAAATATATAATCTATGACATTTGACGAAATGGCAGAAAGATTAGTTGCAGATTGAGTTGATATACAAGCAGATGTTGATTTTATATCATTTAAATATTTACTAGCTTTAATGAGATTTGAATATTTTTGAAAGAATGTTGTTTCAACAGATACTTCTTTGAAAATTGACGGTATATAATATGTACCTTCTTGTGCTCCTCCACCTTTTTCTCTATGTCTGTACATGATGCTTGAGTTTGATAATGCCCCAGATAGGCAAAAAAATAAAGACTCACTCGAAATATTGGTTCTTATTAGCGCAAGCGCGTACAGGTTTCGTTTGGTAAATAATTCTGCAACTTTAGTAATATCAAAATTTTTTAAATCACTATTCCACCTTGCAAAGTTTTTTGGAAATTCTTTCGTAGGATACCAATATGACAAATCGCGTTTATCTATTTCATTAATTTTAGCTAAGTCGTAATTTATAAAATAATCTCTTTTTTTAGGATTTGAGTCGTTCTTATTGCGTTCTGATCGCTGTGGTTTGCATCCATCCTTACAAATGTAGTTCGTTTTCACTGGGATTGCTCCAAATGCTTTACTTCGAGTATTGATTTCTTCAGTAATACCTTTTTTATAACAGTGTGGGCAAACGCGGATAATTTTGGATTTTCCAGTTTTTGTTTTACTCTTAACTTCGATACAATCTAGCAAGGGTATTTTCTCAAGGCATCGTGGACATTGATAAACCTGAGAATACACAATGCTAGCAACTGCTGCTTTTCCGTCACATCGGTCACATCGTGTCTCATAAAGCCAATCTAATTCGGGCTTGATTTTCAACATCAACTCATTGTATTCTTGCTGAAGCACATCTTTATCCACTGGTGTGCAATAATTTTTTGTTATGAATGTGGCAGCAGGTGAAATGTCAATAGCAATTGAGTTCCTATTGTCGAGCAAACTAGCAAAAGCAGTCCCCCCTGAACCAGAAAAAACATCAAGGACAACATCTCCTTCATCCGTAAAATGTTTTATATATTGTCTTATTGCCTCAAAAGGTTTTTTGGATGAATATGTATGTAGATCATTTATTGGGTTTCTTCTATTTTTTACATCAATTGTTTTTAAGAATATTGTCACATCATAATCATCGGTTGCAGGGTCGTATGGCGTGGCATGCTCTTGGACAAATTTCTCAAGGTTGGGGTTAGGACCAGAGGAATAATAGCCCTCTGGCATTTGTGGGATTTCTTTTTTGAACATTTTCATTTGCTGGGTAGCTTTGTTATCCTTCATCTTTTATGCGTCCTTTTTGGATAAACTTTATTATTGATCTCAGTCTTCAATTTCCAGGATGATGTCATCGGCATCCCGAGCCTGGGCGATTTTTTCTTCCAGGAAAGCTTTGAACTCTTTGATCATCTCATCCAGTTCATTAGCGGTATAGGTCCCCTTAAGCAGTCTGAAATCCGTTGTACGTAGTTTGACCACAGAAACCTTTCGTAAGTGCTTGACAATTTCCGCCAGCCAGTCTTGAAACCCTTCTTCTTTTTGAAAATTTAACAATATCTCTACCATCTCGGTGGCATCACCAGTGTGCATCAATGCCTGCAAGCGCTCGTCTTCCTTAACCTGGCTCAGGCGTTCTTTCAACAGCGGGCTGCCCAGCAGGTTTGCTTTATCGAGCAAGGCTACATCTAACGCCTCTTCACAATATTTCTGGTAGTCTCTTGCGGCTTTTTCGTAATTTGCCGCATTTTCAAATCTCAAGGGGCAGTTTCCCGGGTAGGGCATCAACCTCAGGTCGCGTTGGATCTCTTCTCGCGTGATTGTCACTGGAAGAAGTTTCATCTCGCTTTTCTTGTTTTCCCACCGGTCTGGCAGCTTAGCAGCATGGTTGGTCGCCAGCTGCGGGATGGTTTCGAGTGCCACCAGCAGATTAAATTTCTCACTCTTAGATAGACCTTTGACATTACGCTGGGCTTCATCGCTGATTTGAGTGATCCTATCGAACAGGGTGAGGTAATTTGTGGCATAGGCTTCGATCGCTTCCTTACCGGGCTGCAGGCATTCGCTATCCAGCCGCGCCGGTTGACCGGAAAGGGCTTTAAGGTTTTCTAAGCCCCTGGCAGCAACATCCAGGCTGCGGCGAATGCTTGAGAACCGTTGATCATCTGATAGTTCAATGCCCTTATACTGCGCAATCGCCCTTAATTCCGCAGCCTTGGCGACAAGCAATTCGATGTGGCTTAATTGTGCATAGCGTGTCGCAAAGTCATCCAGGTCTGTCTGTTCATAGCTTTCAGTCGCACAGATCCCGCATTCAAAAGCGTTCCCAAAGGCATAACGGATGGTGTCAATCGCATCGCTTGAGTTGAGGTTTTGTTCAAGAAAGCTTTGCCACATGGTGGTGGTTTGGACAAAAGGATTTTCTTGATTTAAGTCATTGAAGAGCAATTCAAGCTTTTTAAATTGCTCGGGAAGTTTTGTTTTTAGCTCAAGGTGTCTTTCGATCACCTGCTGGACGCCTTCCTGAATCTTTTCGTCTTCCTGGAAGCTTGTAAAGTTCTCGTCTTCCACCAGGATTGCTGCAAAAGGTGCAATCACTTCCCAACCCTCAGGCGGTCTGAGGACTTCAACCTCATCCATCGCGTTGAGGATGGCAGTATTGAAGGTGATGGATCCAATGTTGGCATAATCGATCACTTCAACAGGTAAATTGCGTCCCTGCAGCCGTACCCGCAGTTTCCCTGTTTTGACCAGCGCCAGGCTATAGAGCTGGATTAACCGTTTGCTCAAGCCGTAATTCTTGCCGTTGGGTCCATTGATGCCGGTAAAGTTTTTGACCAAAGTATCCATTTTTATGGCAGTGCCTAAATCCCGAACCTTTTCTTCGATCCATGTGCTAAGTTCATGTGCATAGGTGCAGGCACTGAGGTCCAACTCATTTTCATGGCCGGATTTGCTGATCTTAAGGGTGGGTCCAAAGGTCCGTGAAGCTTCTACTTCTTTGCTGAGGCGGATACCGCGCTCAAAAGCTCCCATTTTTACAATGCCATTAATCACGTTCATAACGGCTGTATCATCAAAAACTTGCCGGCCAGAAAATGTCATCGAAGCACTATCATAGGTGCTATCCAACACCTGTGTGATGGCTGGGGTCAGGATAACGGTCAAATTACCCTGCATGTTGAAGGTGAGCTGTTGATGATCCAATGATGACATCAATCCCCTGCCGTAAACTTCTGAAACCATGCGCACGAAGGGCCCGACATTGACTTCAAGTTGGTTGGCAACCCATTGGATAACTTTTTGAGCTTCTTCGTCATCCTTGCCGCGGTATTCAGCCACCATGTTGTAGTAAGCTGTAAAATCAACCAGTTGTGATTGCTCATTGATGGTTAATTCTGCGGGTGTCCAGATAATGAGCCTTGGATCTCGTTTTTGTTGCAGAATTGTTTGGGTTTGATCTTCTGCGGGTGATGAAGAAATGACCACCATGAAATCCTCATCAGTCGTTTCAGTGATAATATTTGGCAGGGATTGAGCGCCCTGGGGCAGGCGGTTCAAGTCCCGCATCAGCAAGCGCCCTTTCATACTGCGCTTGTGCCAATCAATATCGATGGTCTGGTTGGCATCCATCGGAAGGGCGTTAAATATTGCCTCGGATTGCATGCTCAGGTCTAAATTGATCATTGCAGCCCTAACCGGCCACTCCTTCAATGAAATCAGGAATTGCCAGGCTGTTTGCCGGTCCTTTTCATTGTTCTCAGCCTCTGATCTGAATTTTTCATAGATCACCTGTGGTGAGGGACCATTGGTACCCATCGGGTTGAAACGGAATTTGTTGCCGGACTTTTCGATCTGCTCTAACTCCCTGGCTAATTCACCCAGGAGGATCTCGTAATGATCCAGGTTATCTTGCTGATCCGCTTCCTGGCCATCCAAGTGATCCTTCCATTCCATCACTGAATTCATAACCTCTTCTGTAGATAAGCCTTTTTCTGCCGTCTTCGCAATGTGCACCAGGAACAGCGTTTTCACGATTTTTTCACAACGTGAGGGATAGGTTTTCATATACCCCTTCGTTGCTGAGGATATTTGTGCTTTGGCCAGATCGTAGGCTTTCCATTCCTGCGGGAATTTTGTTTGGATATTTGCAATACTGCGATTGACGCCTGAGGGATCTTCAGTGTATGTGACGACCTCATCGAACATTGCCCAGAGGGAGATCAATTCATTGGATTTGTTTTTTGCTTGCCGCTTGATAGTTTCCAGCATGAAATATAATGCTGATCGGACTGTGGTGAGATTGTAAGAAACCGCTTTAAGAACATCCATGCTGTTTTTGTAAAACGGAAAGAATTCATCAAATTGTGTCTTCCCTTGGGCTTGAACCCAGGTAAACCCTTTTTTATAGTCCTGGAAATACTGGTCTAGTGCATCTGGTTTGCGAATCTCTCGTACTCGGGAGAGGGCGATTTTATAATAGTCGTTTTCATCTTTCAATAGTGGCACAAGATCGAGTCGTTCTCGTGCAATGATGTTTTTGGAACCCGCAATTTTGCTTTCGATGGCTTGCTGGGCAGCACATACAGTCCACACAGGGTAATTTTTATGCCTGGTCAATCGGTTGGACATGACCACCAATGCTTCCTCATCTTCAGCTCGTTGCTGGTCATTGCGCTGTTTCATATAAAGTGAGACTTCATCCAGGATTAACAGCAGCCCGGCGTATCCCGCTGCCAGGATTTCTGCCACCATATTTCCCAGAACTTCTTCGGCGTCCATTGGTATATTTGGAGTGACATCAAGATAATCCTTATAGAAATTCCACAACTTCTGTCCACAATCGCGCTGGATTTCAGGGTCTTGTGTGTTTGCCAGGTCTTCAAGAAATTCGTTTATATCCTCTTGTTCTTCGTCATCAAAGTATTTGGGATCAGCTAAATAACTGCGAAGGTCATCTTTATATCGAGCCAAATCGTTATCTAAGAAACGTTTGGCTAAGATCTGGGCTGGGTAAATGGGCAGTGATTTCCCTGTTTCGATTTTAAATTGTTCTGAAACAGTATCTAGAATATGATCTGTGAGAGATTTGTCGGCGTTCTCTAAACCAATGGTGCCGCTTCCGCTGCCAACAAGGGTCTTAACAGCGACCAATATACCTTTGGTTGTTTCATTCTTGCGTTTGAGGCCATTTTCGTAAAATTCATAAAGGCTTTCGCGTTTTCCCAACCCTTCTTTTGATTCTTTTTCTTTGATAAGTTCCCACAAGGTATCGCCACCAATTGCCAGTGCGCCTAAAAACGAAAGCAGGTGCGATTTCCCTGAGCCAAAATCTGCTTGGATCCAGTATCCCTGACCAATACTTAAATCCCTCCGGTCGGGTTGGTAAGGCGCAGCCATCAACTTGAGAATATCATTCAGGAACGACCGCACAGGATTGACTAGAAATTCATCAACAGTCTGTATTTGAGGGATACGCTCCCGTCTACATTCGTCACTGCCATTATCAGCCCAAATATGGCTTTCCACACTGTAAACACTGATGATCTTCTCTGGATGTTTTAATATCTCGTCCAGGGATTGTCGTTTTAACAAAGGCAGATTTGTCGAACTAGTCATTATCTAACTCCCATATGTTGTTTTCTGAAAATAATTGGTTATCAAATTTTATCGATTCACCAGTAGTTGGATCAACGTATAAATAGATTTGTTGATTTCGAATTTCTCCTGGTAGAAGTACAAGAATGTGATTTTGATTAGCAGCCCAGCGGCGCAATTTGCTTAGATCTAGACTATAGGCAAATACCAGCTCCAGGTGCTGCATAATGATGAAGTTTGTTGATGAGAATTGCTCACGGAGAAAATTATCCATGACTTTATCCAGCACAGATTGTGTGTATTTGGGGCGTTTTGATTCTTTGATGATGAGTTCATCTAATGCGTCATCCTCAAATCTACTTAACAGCATTTTGTTGACTGATATAGGCCTTGGAAAAGCTGTCCCATCGGCTAATTTCACCTGACTTAATATGTCTTTTGTAAATGCTTCCAATGATGAATAACTTCCCAATACAGCATATAAATGACGCCCACTGGGGATTTTAAGATTGTTGTATAGGCTATTTAGAATGTCAGTTGGTTTTAGCTTCATTGCAGCCCCACTTGTTATTGTTGTGATTGATAAAACATTTCCAAGGCCGTTTTTTGGTCTACATCAATTGTAAACTGCTTCAAAAAATCAATTTCAGCAATCTTTGAAATGATCTTTAATTCTCTCAAACGATACAATTGATCTTTGATCCAATCCCTGTGCCATAGCATATGTTGATGAATAAACCCATTCATAATCTTATCAAAAGGAATAGTTGCTGGTTGCGGATATTCAGAGGTCAGAACAAATAGAAAACTTTCCAAATCCGCATTATGAAGTGAAAAATATAAGCGATCATCTTTCTCATTTCCCATGCCTAGTAATGCATAAGTGTTAAGTAGAGCTTTTTGGACCTTATTGATTGAATTTTTTTCCTTCATAGGAAAATAACGGGTTAAGAATTCAGTTATTTGAGATTTGGAGATGAATCCGAGAGCCAGATTAGCCCAGATTACCTCTTCGGCAAATTGATATGCAATTTTCTCTTGTTTCTGAATAACATAAAATAGTGCATTTTTGTGGGCTAAGATATTGTTTGTATTTGAAAGCATAAAAGTCAGTGGATTTTTTATATCTGGATAATTGAGATACCTGTTTAAAATATATGACCCCCTTCGAGCACGAGTTGACTCTGTGTTATAAGGTAAGTTTGCCTTGAGGTACTCTGCAAATGATCCTTTAGATCCGAAATCAAATGCTGTTGGGAGAAACTGTAAACTACTTTCAATTTCATCATGTACAAAGATTGATAATTTCTCGTCTTTTTGGTGATGATCATCATCTATTATAAATAAAGAGGCTTGATAGTTGTTCATTTTTTCCTCATTATCGTTGTTGAATATTTCAGATAATATATGTCCAATCAAAGATAAATAAACCGCTGAAGACTCACCTATCCCATTTGTTTTTTCTAATTCACTGATGGGTTGGGTAATAATCGATCTTATGTCACCAAACTTGGTCATCAATTCCTGTGCTATCGGCTCAATATCTTTCCTAGGTATAGCATAACTCAAAAGCAGTTCAACCTTTTGGGCATCTGTTAAAAAATTGGGATCCAAAATGAATCTCTTTCGAAGTCGATCTCGGTGTCCGCTGACGTCGTTGCTCATGAAAAATCTAACCTCTTAGGTGAATCGTTGTCTTCCTTACCCTCAAAATGGTAATTGCCAGAAATCCACTGGTCCAAAGCAATCCGATTAAAACGCCAGTGCCGCCCCACTTTTTGTGCCGGTATCCTGCCTTCTTGCGCGAGTTTATATAAAGAAGATATAGGTATTTTTAGATATGATGCAGTTTCTTCAATTGTTAAGATTTCTGATGTAATTTTCATCGAAAAACCCCTTCGACATTACTCATTATTGGAAGTTATTGGCAATTATTACATGAAATTATATTTGTGTCAACACAAAATTATTCTCGCCTATTTTCACCACAACCGCACCATGCTCAAACGCTCTATAAGCGCGCAGCCAGTCAACACCAACGCACTCAAACAAGGCTTCTACTCACAGAAGTTCTAGCAGATGATTCTCGGTATTGTCGAAATAAATTCTAGTGAAAACATGATGCTTGCGATCATACTTGTTTACCGTTTTATCTTAAAGTTTTTCCAATAAACAAACTCTATTTACAAGAAATGCCAACAAGTGTAGAACTGTAGAGGTGCAGATAAGGAGAGGGGGATCTTTTCAAGCTAATCAATCAAAAAATGAAAAGTAGTGATTTCTATAAAGGTGGAGTGGTTTCTCGTTGGTGTGGAGATAAAAGAATCCATTTATTGTTAGTCAAACGAAAACATCAGACATTTTACAGCTATATTAGATCTTCCACAAAATGCTTGACGGAAATAATGAATAATTGGCGCACCATTCACGAAACGAACAAGCTTTTTCGCTAACTCCTATTTGTTTATCGAGAGGTCAAGACCCATTGGATTCCCCTCTACACGTTCTAGATCAAAAACTGCAGTTGTAATATTCTTGCTTGGGCTAGTATTTACGTTTATAACCTTCACTGCTTTGTACGTCTGTGAAGTGTTATGGTCAGATAAAAACTTATAATTAGGATGCTTAGTTATGTCGTACTTATCCGATAGAAATGGCCGCTCTCCACGAAGTTGCAGAATGCATTTTGAGTTATCCATCACAGCCAGCTCATCTTGAGTCATTAGATCTTTACCCATCTTTTGGTGACTGATGCCATGAGACCTATCCCGCCCTCTGTTTTCTGAAGTGTTGTCGAGATCGATCGTTTCTTTCCCCAATAGCTCCGAGATTTCTTTGAGGGTTGTTCTTTCCTTCCCGCCCAGGAATAACATACTGTCGCAGTTGCCTACGATGGTTTCTGCATGCTCTTTATAAAGTGCCTTGAGCTGACTTTGGGCTTGAAGGACAATGCAGGCAGAAATCTCCCGACTGCGAATGGTGGCAATTAATCGTTCAAAGCGGGGGATCTGACCGATATTGGGAAACTCGTCCAGGAGACAGCGAACGTGAATTGGCAACCGCCCACCATAGACATCATCAGCCTTGTCGCAAAGTAAATTGAATAACTGCGTGTAAAGGATGGCAACGACAAAATTGAAGGTGTCATCCGTGTCACTGATGATCACAAAAAGAGCTGATTTCTCATCCCCCAGCATATCCAGGTCCATTTCGTCATAACTCATCAACTCACGCAGCTCCTGAATATCGAACGGAGCCAGCCTGGCACCACAGGAGATAAGGATAGACTTGGCGGTCTTCCCGGCAGCCAGTTTGTATTTCTTGTACTGCCTTACGGCAAAGTGCTCCGGGGCTTTTTCTTCCAGTTCCTCAAACA
>Ga0255344_1003658_pt1 | contig 16619 bp, 28 predicted proteins | sample wastewater_treat_5_FD_192414 | JGI IMG/M metagenome (GOLD analysis project Ga0255344, IMG submission 192414) | Wastewater microbial communities from Lulu Island WWTP, Vancouver, Canada - plant18 | ecosystem: Engineered > WWTP > Wastewater > Unclassified | place: Canada: Vancouver, British... | reverse complement strand
ATGAATTTGCGGTTTACGTGCCAGAATGGTGGATGTAACGAGACTGAGGTACACCAATTTTCGACCAAACAAAATATGTATGTTAAAATAAAGACAAGATCAAACAAGGAGAAACGAAATGAACACAAACGAAACTTACACAAAAGAAATAGCAGGCGACAACCCGAAACACACAATCAAAGTCAACCTACACCGTGGATCGGAAGACAGCTACACCCTGGAATTATGGGAAGACGATAATAAGCTCACAAGCGATTTCCGCATTTGGGAAATCGGGAAAAACGACCCGAATTACAGTAAGGTAATCGCACTCGGAAAAACTTACCGTTTTGGCCGCGCTTATGTCACCAAAGGAAAAGCGTTAGAAATCGAAAGCGTGATGGATGTGTTGGCAAAAGAAAGCCCAAAAACCCAACAGCAAATAGAGTATGAAAACTTAAAACCAGGGCTGGGCAAAATCAAAAAAGCCATCTACGAACAGGATAAATGGCAAAGTGATTTCAACCGCGCGATGGAAAGCGAAGACGGCGCGTCATTTATGAGACCGACCCCGAAAAACGTTATCGAAGACACCAAGAAAGCTTATCCAAAAGAAGCTGCATATTACAAAGCTGAACAGTATTCATTTGCCAGCCACTACGCCAAAAGCTCCGCTGGACGCAAGGCAATGGAAAGAATACTGAATGGCGAAGACTACAACCAAGTAATCTTGGACATGGAAAACGAATGGCGCAAAGCGGCAGAAGAAGCCGTTTGGAACAACTAAAAGCTGAGGCGGTAAAATGACAAGAAAAAAGCAAACATCACAAACCCAAGATATAGGTCGCCCACCAATCTATGACGAGCCAATGAAACTAACCTCAATATTTTTACCAATCCCGATGCATAACTGGCTAAAAGCACGCACTGTTCCGATGTCAATATTTGTTCGCGATCTGATAGCCAATGAAATGGAAAAAGATAAGCGCATCGAAGAACCCCAAAAGAAAGCGAGCAAATAATGGAATACCACCGACTGGACGAAATGCTTGACTATCACGCACGCTGTGAAGCCAAATTGGGCTTTGAAGCGACTGGCGAGTGCGAGTGTGAGTGCTGGATGTACGAGCGCGATGTTGACGGCTACGAATGCACAATCTGTGGAAGCCGCATCAGCGAAGACGAATTTGACGAGCGATTTCCGCTCCCATTTTAGTTAGAAAGGACACGGACATGGAACAACTATTTGACGCAGTAATCACGATGACAATCCTAAGCGCGGTAGGGCTGGTGGTGCTGGCAGCCACGGCGATATTTGAAGCGTATGAGAGGAACAAGAGATGAAAGAACAAGTTTACAAAGTGCCCTACTTGAACTACCACGGGTGGCGATTGGTGAAAATCACCGGCATTTATCCCGAACCGAGACGAACGACACGTGTTGGCGTGGTGACTGTGAATGAGCCACACGACCGATTTAGCGTGTTTGACTTTCAGCTTGAGCCGGTCGACGTGGTACAGGTGGACGTGCCTTATCACGGGCTTGTCTGGCGAATAAAAGAAAGTGCTCCAGAAGACACTGAAGCACTGTACGAAATGAACCCGACATCACGGGTAATCTACTAACGAAAGGATACCACAAAATGACTGAATTAGCAATTTACCAAGAAGGCACAATCATCAAGTCTTACAGCGATGTTGAAAGCGTCGCGAAGGCAATGGTGGCAAGTGGCTTTTTCAATGACGCCACGAAAGTATCACAAGCGATCGTCAAGATCATGGCGGGCGCTGAAATCGGCATTGGCCCGTTTGGGTCAATGAACGGCATTCACATTATTCAGGGCAAGCCAGCGTTCGGCGCGAATGTCATGGCAAGCAAGGTCAAGTCGTCCGGACGCTACAACTACCGCGTCACGGAATTGTCAGACACAAATTGCACGATTGAATTCATGGAGTACTTCAATGGCGCGTGGCAGAACTCCGGCGTTTCAAGTTTCAGCACTGCAGACGCCAAGAAGGCCGGCACAAAGAACTTAGACAAATTCCCACGCAACATGTTATTCGCGCGCGCCATGAGCAACGGGGTACGTTGGTACTGTCCTGACGTAATGAACGGGTCTGTGGTTTACACGCCTGAGGAATTGGGTGCGGAAGTTGATGAGGACGGCAACGTCATTGACGGCATTGTTACGCCGAGCGAAGTTGAGCCAGTTGTTGATCAGACGCCTCAAGCCGCTGAACCGGAACGCAAAGAGCAGCAAATGACGAAGCAAGAACTATCGGCAGCAGTGCAGGACACCCGCCCAACACGAGATCAGATTTTACATTATTTATCGCCATTGGATTATCCGGCCTATGTGCAGGACACCAGAAGCACACGCGAGCAAATTCAAGCGGAATTGCCTGAACTCACGCTCGAGGAAGCCTGTAAGGCGACTGACAGCAACGGCAAGCCTTACATGAATAACACAGCGCGCGTTGTTGAAAAGATTGTTAGCGCGCTTTGGAAGCAGTTACTCGAGAATCACCTCGAAGCTGACGAACGAGCCGAGGCGCTCACAAAACTGGCGAGCGCGATCGTAATCCTGAAAGCCAAGCAGGACGGCTCACTAAGCTAAGCCACACTGGGAGTGGCACTCATGGATCTCCTTTTTCTTAGAGCCTCGCCGGTGGCTTTGTAACCGGCAGAAAGACTGAGATGGACGAAAAGAAAAGTTGCGCAAGTTGTAGTTACTTCGAGATGAATTTAGGCAAACCACGTGGGGAATGGTACGCCTGCTCGCTGCACAAAGTATACATTGTAGATGACAGCCAGGCTGAAACGTGTCCTGACTTCTGGAAAATCTTTACTCCGAAACCAGAGCGTAATGAGCGAGGGTTGCTATGAACCCGAGCGAATATTACAAAACAGAAATTATGTCGAAAGTGCGAGAGCCAGAACTGCGCAAGGTCGCCAGTGTGATGGCTGATCATGTCGGCGAGGAAAGCGCCATAACGCTTGAACAGCTTTGCGCGAAAACTGGAATGGGCGAACGCCAGGTACGCCTTGCGCTTGAGGTGCTGACGAAAGATTATGGCGTTCCGATCGGATCATATGCGGGTAAATCAGGACGCTGGATCATAGCTGACGAGCGTGAAAAGGGCAAGGTGATTGCCGAGCTGATATCAAGAGCAACGGCATTACATGAGCGTGCTAACGCGCTGAGACGTGCACAGTTGCCGAGCAGCGAAGCGCTGCAGGAATACCTTTTTGAGCCGCCAAAACCGCAACCGTGGCAGTTGCAATATGGGAGGTGGAAATGAAAGGAATGGAAGCACTGGAAAAGAAGTACCAGAAGATCGCAAGCAAGACCACAAAAGAACTTGACGGAATGAGCTTATCGGAACTGATGTCCTTACGTGGCAACATGATCGGTTGGATGGAGGCTGTAATTGCTGAAAGCGGCGCGCGTGGCGTGGTTGAGCTTGACGGCATGGAGCGACTGCCGAGCCTGTACGATATGGCGGCGGTATGTGGCGTTATGCCCGTTCCATGATGATAGAAACCCGTCATTTTGGATTGATACAGAGCGGGGGATATGTGAGTGCCGAACGTGCAATATTAAAACTATGGACGTGATTAATCTCTATGCGAGATTGAACAATTTGACGAACGATGAAGCGATAAGGAGTTTAGGAAATGGATAATCAAGAATATCAATTATTAAAAAATCAAGTGGAAATTACAAATCGTATTACAGAGCGATTAGATAAACAAATAGCTATTAACAAGGAATTGAGAGATAAACAACAGGTACATAAAAAGCGCATTTATGAACTTGAAGCACTTTACAAGAAAGCGAAAGATGAATTAGCTGGCAAGTCGCATACTGAGTGTGAACAGGAATTAAAGCCGTGTACCCTTGAAGAAAATACAATATTGATGGGGCATGACCCGAAGTTTGACTTACCGGAAATACATGAGACTGTTTTTGCGTATTACTGTGAGAATGGTGCTTTGAAATATGGATTGCTTTTTTACAGTGCGCAAGGCTTATGGGTAGAGTGGAAAATAGGAGTTTTGCCAAAAATAAAAATTGTTCGCTGGTGGAGTTTACCGAAGTTGAATGTTGATCTTTGTATTTGTTCAGGCGTTGGGGCGAACGCAACCCTATCCAAAACGGAAACAGTTGAAAGGAGTTGATAATGAGTGAGTTGGAACTGAAACCGTGTCCGTTTTGTGGTGGTGAGAAATACCGCATGATTACGCCTGATGGTGTTTGGCGTGTGCTTTGTCTGACTTGCAAGACGGAAGGGAGACCGTCCGTAATGAATATCGATGCGAAGAGCGCATGGAATAAACGTCCGCTTGAAACGGCTCTTGAGGCGATAAATGCGGAGCTGGAAAAGCAGAACCGCGCGCTAAGACATGCGCTGGAGTGTGAGGAAGCCGAGCACAAGCCAGACCCGCTTGATGGCGTCCCGTTCGTGTCATTGAGCAATGAAGAGATCGCCGCGATGACACCTGAGCATCCGCTGTACAAGTTGGTGAAAGGAAAAGAGGAGCGAAATGGCCAATAGACGAATGCTAACATCGGACATTTTCTCTGACGATATCTTCATGGAACTTGATGATGTTACGCGCTTATTGTGGATTGGATTGATAACAATTTGCGCGGATGATCAAGGAAGATTTCAAAACAATGATTTTCTAATCAAATCGCAAGTGTTTCCCGCTGACAGAAAGTCACCGTCGAGAATTCTAAAATCACTCCAATTTTTAGAGGAAAAGGGCATGATTTTTTGTTACGAAAAGGAAGGTAAATCTTTAGCGCAAATAGTAAATTGGTGGAAACATCAAGCGCCATCTTGGGCTGCCCCCTCGTTGCACCATGCGCCTGACGGTTGGATTGACCGCGAGAAGTACAATACCAAAGGCAATAAAACGATTACCACCAACTGGGATAAAGCAGGTGGTTTTGAGGATGTAGGTACTACGGTAGGTACTACGGTAGGTACTACGGTAGGTACTAAGGTAGGTACTATGGTACCTGGGCAAGTAGTTAAGGTTAAGGTTAAGAATAAGAATAAGAATAAGTTAATTGAAGAAGATGATGACGCGCGCGCGCGAGATTTTGAAAGAGTTTTCGCAATGTTCTCGGAAGAGATTGGGCAACTCACAAAAGGCATTAGGGGCGAGATACTCGACATGCTCGAAAGTGGCGTTCCACCCGAATGGTTTCACCTGGCATTTCGTGAGTGTGCATTCAACAACGCGCGAAGCTGGGCTTACGCAAAAGCCATTCTCAACCGCTGGATAGCTGACGGCAAGGTTACGGACAATCGCAAGAACGGATCGCGCTCGGACAGAAAGCGCGCTAGCCCGCAAAGTGGTGGCGACATTGATGCATTCCGTGCTCTTGTAAGAGCGCAACAACAGGCAAATGAAACAAAACGCGAAGAAAGCGAAAGAAAGGATTAACAACATGTACCAAAAACTAATCATTATCGGCAACCTGGGGCGAGACCCCGAACTCAAGTTCACCGCAGACGGTAAAGCGGTCGCAAGCTTTAGCGTGGCAACCAGTCGCAAGTACAAGGACACGGACGAGACCACGTGGTTCAGGGTTAGCACTTGGGACAAGCAAGCCGAGGCGTGCAACCAGTACCTGCGCAAGGGTTCGAAAGTGTTCGTGACTGGACGCTTAGTGCCCGATAAGGCGACTGGTGCGCCACGTGTTTATCAGCGCGATGACGGCTCATGGGGCGCGTCATTCGAGGTGGTGGCGAGCGAGGTGAAGTTCCTCGACAGCAAGCCGGAGCAAGCGCGGCAAGATGATGACTTCGTGTCGTTTTAGGGGGATGAGATGAGCGAAAAAAGAATTTGCAAATATTGTGGCGTGGAATTGCCCGAAGATATACCGCACGGATTAAGAGAGTGCCACTTATACGCGGTTGCCCGCATTGTCGAGCTTGAGCGGCAAACCCGTCCGATTGAGGATGCGCTGAATAAGCGCATTGCTGAGCTTCTTGAGCGGCAAACCCGTCCGATTGAGGATGCGCTGAATAAGCGCATTGCTGAGCTTGAGGAAAAGCAACGCTGGCGAGTTGTAGCGAATGGCGAGTTACCTGAGGTGTATCGGAATGAAGACGGCGAATTTATGCCCTTTCTTGTTTGCGAAGGAGACGGAGACCGCCCATTCATAGCAATGTATAACGGTATAAACTGGTGGGCTGGAATATTTGTGCCTGACGTCACCCACTGGATGCCCTTGCCAGAATTGCCGGAGGTGAACAATGAGCAAGCTTGAGGATTTACTGCTGTTTCAAATTCGCGCGATGGGATTACCGGAACCTGAACGCGAGTACCGCGCGATTGAGGGGCGCATGTTCCGCTTCGACTTTGCGTGGACTGCGCCGAACCACAGGTTGCTTGTTGAAGTGCAGGGCGGCATTTGGCAAAAGAGCGGGCATACTTCAGGGCGTGGCGTGACGCGCGACATGGAAAAGCTGAACCTTGCGCAACTTGCCGGCTGGCGGGTGATGCAGTTTAGCCGCGGAATGATCGAAAGTGGCGAGGCGCTTGACATGATCGCAAAGGCGCTGGGGGTGGAAATATGAAACCCTTTTGCGGCACATGCAAGCACGTTGACTACTCCAAGACCACCACAAGCAAGCTGTGGGTGGAGTGCAAACTGACAGGCAAGCGCACGGCGTTGTTCACGGCGACTTGCGAGAAATGGGAGAGGAAAAAACAATGAGTAAATCTATTATCGAGCAAGCGGATTTGGCGCATTTTGAAGAGCTAGCCGGCGATGAAAAAGTTAGTTCCGCTTTGTGGAATGTGGTTAGTATGGCAAACAAAAGAATTAAGGACTATCCAAAAGAGTCTGAAATTTTTGGTCAATATTTTTCGCGCAACCCGATACCGCCACACCACCTGTATTATTACGCGGTCATTGTCGACTGGATAATGACAGGAAAATTAACTGTGTTTGGAATTTGTTTAGGCGAAGAGCCAAGCGCGGACGCAGAAGTCGATGAAAATAACAAAAAACTATCCAAGTTACAGGAAGTCCTTTCTGCTGAATTTTTTGGAGGTAAGGGCGATTGTGACGGCATTGTGACTTGGAATAAGCCGATGGAAATGAATATGTGCGTGGACGGCAAGGAAATTGCGCGAATAATCAAGCCCGCTGGAAACGCGCCACTTGAGGTCGGTTACACAAGTTTCGTGAGAACGCACGACCATCTGCTCGTTGAAGGTGTTTTGGCGCGATGGCCTTACGGGCACAAACATATTTATGTCATGTCTTTGAATGGCGACAGTTGAGCGAACCTTAAAAAAACTTTGAGATTTAGCAAAGTTGTGCTATACTAGAGTCATAACCAAAAGTCACTTTTGGAGGTGATACATCATGTTCGAAGAATTCTTAGCCATCGCGCTCCCCGCCCAAGCCTTTGTTTTGGCTTTCGTGGAATTATCCAAATTTTGGATTAAAAACGACAAAATCTACCCCGCGCTATCCGTTGTTTTCGGTCTTGTGTTTGGCGTTGGTTTCATCATCGCGACCAGGATGCCCGCAACTTATGGCGAGTGGATTTTCACCGTGTTTGCAAGTCTCGCCATCGGTTTGGCTTCGACTGGTCTTTACAAAGTCGGCAAGTCGCTCACTGGAAAGCGAGAGCAGCCAGAGGGCTAACCTGTGGACTGGACGTCAATCATCTTAGCAGCTCTGACAGGTGGCGCAGTCATCAAATTGCTTGATGTGCTTGCGGTAAAGCTTGGTTTGAGAGCAAAAGACACTGACCTCGCTTTGTCATCGCTTCACAAACAAGTCACTGCGCTCAGCAAGCGTATTGCAGTGATGGAAGACGAGCGCGCGAAGGCGAACAAAAGTCTCCTGGATGCGAGTGCGGCATTGTCCGCAAAAGAGGGACGTATCAAAGCGCTGGAAAGTCAAATCTCGGAATTGAAACAAGAAAACAAGAGCCTGAAGCAGGAACTTAAAGAGCGCACAGCAGAAGTTGATGCGCTTAGAGCTACGGTTGCTGAGATGGCATCCCGCATCAGTGAACTTGAGTCATCCAGGATGGAGTGCCGCTAATGGAATCAAAAATCGAGTTTGTTGCAGAAGTTTACAAAGTGCAGACGCTCACTGATAACGGTGTGGGCGTGAGTGTTTGTGGACGTGGTCGCGCTTACTTGAAAAGACGAGGGTGATTTGGGAAAGATAAACTGGACTTTGCAACAATTCAATATTGACGAGCTGACGGATTATTACAAGAATCCGCGTTCGCTTTCTGAAAAGGAGTTCAAGCAACTCAAGACTTCGCTTGACAAATTCGGCATGATTGACAAGCCGATTGTGAACGCGGACTCGGCGCATACCATCATCGGCGGTCACCAGCGCAAGCACGTGCTGGAAGAGACCGGCGTAAAAGAGATTGAGTGCTGGATTCCTGACCGCGAGTTGAGCGACAAGGAAGTCGAAGAGCTGAACATCCGCCTGAACAAGAATACCGGCTCGTGGGACTTTGACTTGCTGGCAAACGAGTTTGAGCTGGACGATCTGCTGGACTGGGGCTTTAGCGAGAAGGAGTTGGGGATTCATCCTGACATCGATTTTGACGAGTTCGACGGTGAAGGCGATGGCGGTGGCAGTCGAATGATGAACGGCGATAAGGTGAGAGTGGTCTTAGGTGCGCTCATGTTCGACATTCCCGACCCCGACCATTCGATCTACAAGCTCACCGAAGAGGCAGATGAGGATGACGTCATGGATAAGCTGCTTAGCCTGATCGCTATGGGAGAGCTGCCGTGAAATACGCCTTCCCACAACTGGACAGCAAAACCAGGTTCCAGACTTACAACATCGTCGCAAGAACACTGTTAACCAATGGGCATTCTGTCACGCCCGATATTGAGGATGACAGCGACGCGGTATTGTTTTCAGCCTGCGACGCACTGGACATGGTTCAGCTTAGGCAGTTGATGAAAAAGACAGATAAGCCAATTATCTTGGGTGGCTCTTATGCTTTCAACTTTTGGTCTGCAAGTACGTTCGCAGATATTGTCTGGATTGGTGAGGTGTTCGAGTTTGCGGAACTCAAAACGCTTGCTGACATTGCCGACCATCGCAGCGCTTACACTGGCACTCCCAAACAGTTATTCGCAAGCCAGCGGATAGATTGGGAGAGAGTGCCTATTACGCAGATAAGCAAGAATAAGTGTTACTACTGGGGCGGCGTGGGCTGCAAGAACAAATGCAGGTTCTGTTTCACATCATGGACTCACAAACATCAGGTTAACTCTAACGCGCGCATTTCAAGCGCGATAGCGACTGCCAGAAAGCGTGGTATTCACCTGATGATCTCCGCTAACGAATATACGGATGATATAGACGTGAAAACGAAAGACATGTTACTTCGCGACTATATCAAGAAGCCTGTTAAAGGTGCGTTGGTGCGCTTGGGCGTTGAATTCGCGACGGAGCGGGTGAGAGAGAAGATCGGCAAGCCGATTACAAGAAACGAGCTATTCGCAGCGATACAGAAGATGAATGTGGACAACGTCGCTTTGAAGTTGTTCCATATTGCGGGATATGAAAGTCGGGACGACTGGGAACAATACATTCTGGACTTGTGCGAGATGGTAACACGTTCGCCTAATAAACGACTGCTTCATCTCGAGTTCAACAATCTGCAATATCAGAACTACACGCCACTTTATCGGGAACGGCATTCAATCGACCCTGACAAGTATATCGACATAAGCACAACCAAACGATGGTTCGATATTCTAAGACAGCATTCAAGCCATGTTCTGGTTGGCGCGCCATCCCCGTTCAAGCACGTTGCGAGTCGGATGGTGATAGAGCTTGGCACGACCCGAGAGATTGTTAATTCTGGTCTCACAATGCTGGCGCGGAAAGGCAAGCACACGAATGAGGAATATTACAAATTATTGATTGACAGCGGCGTTTTGAACACGCCCGCTTATGCGCTTAACTTCCAGACGGGAGAGATAAAAAGACGGGCTGAATCTGACCACATAGGAGTTGACAATTGAGCAAGCAGAATACGCCAACACGTGCAGACGTGATTGCGATGAGACGTGAGGCAATCGCAGCAATGCGGGCACGCGGTCTTACGTTGCGTCAAATTCGCGAAAATCTCAAGAAACTTGACCCGCCTATCGAGGTGTCTCACGGCACAATTAGCCGAGATGTTCAGATCATCCGCGCAGAGTGGAAACAAAAAGCGACCGAGAGTATCGACGAGTGGATAGCGAGCGAACTTGCGGACTTGGATGAGCTGGAAAAACAGGCGTGGCGCGAAAAACGCTACGACCTCATCCTAAAGATAAAAGACCGGCGCGCTAAGTTACTTGGCTTGGATAAACCTATGCGCACGGAGTTAACCGGCGCAGACGGTGCGCCCGTGAAAATAACGATCAGATGGGATGGGGAGCGCGATGTTAGCTGAAGTTGAGATCGCAGCCGATTTGCATCCAGGGCAGCTTGAGGTACACAACTCTCCAGCGCGGTTCAAGGTGCTTGCCGCTGGGAGGCGGTGGGGCAAGACGCGCTTGGGTGTGAATGAATGCTTGGATGTGGCAGCGCAAGGCGGGCGGGCTTGGTGGGTCAGCCCGAGTTATAAGACCAGTGAGGTAGGCTGGCGTCCATTGCGGCAAATTGTGTGCAAGATACCGGGCGCTGAGATACGGCTGGTTGACCGAGTGGTGAACTTTCCGGGCGGTGGCTTCGTGGCGGTAAGGTCAGCGGATAATCCAGACTCATTGCGCGGTGAAGGTCTGGATTTTGTTGTAATGGATGAGTGTGCATTTATGCAGCGGGAAGCATGGACTGAGGCTATCAGGCCAGCTTTATCAGATCGGCAGGGCAAGGCATTATTTATCAGTACTCCGAAGGGGCGCAACTGGTTCTGGGAAAACTACCAGCGCGGCATCAATGGTGAAGAGGGCTGGCAATCGTGGACATTTCCGACTTCCAGCAATCCGTTTATCGCTAAGGAAGAAATTGAGGCGGCGCGGCGTGACTTGCCTGAGATAATATTCAGACAGGAATACTTAGCAGAGTTTATCGATGACGCTGGCGGCGTATTCAGGCGGGTACAAGAGGCTGCTGTTTTAGAGCCAAAAGAGTATGAAGAAGGCAAGCAGTACATTGCAGGTGTTGACGTTGCGGCTTCGGTTGACTTTACAGTTGTATCGGTGCTGGATGCGGAATCAAAAGAGATGGTTTATCTCGACCGGTTCAACCGCGTGGATTATCCGGTGCTAATTGATCGGTTAGAAGCTGTATATCACCGCTACCATATGACTTCGATGGTGGTTGAGAGTAACAGCATTGGCAGACCAGTTATTGACGAGCTGGTGATACGCGGGCTGAATATTATCCCGTTTACAACGACTTCGGCAACGAAGCAGTCTATTATTCAGAACTTGCAAGCAGCATTTGAGAATGGGCAAATCAGGATTCTTAATAATCCTGTGCTTATTGGTGAGCTATTGAGTTTTGAGAGCAAACGCAATGCATCGGGCGGGTTTAGTTATTCTGCACCGGACGGGATGAATGATGACTGCGTGATGAGCTTAGCAATTGCGTGGTATGGTGTGAACAGCGGTGGTACAATATTGTGGTTAGAGGAATAGCGGAGGCGGGATGGCGGATACTTATAAAACAATAACGAACATTCCCGGATGGGTGGAGATGCTCACCAGCGATGGCGTGCCAGACTCCGTTGCGACTTTATATAAACGCGTGCCGATATTCTTTAGGGCAGTGCAGTTAAGATGCGATGCGCTTGCGAGCGTGCCAATTGCAATTTACAGGGGCGAGGACACGGAGGTTGACTGGCCGTATCCGACTAAATTAGGTGAATTGCTATGGCGCTGGGAAGCCTCATGCTTGTTAGCAGGTGCGGCGTTTGGTGAAATTATCACTAACAAGACTGGTTATCGCAAGGACGTACGATATAGAAATCCTTTTGATATCGCGGTAAAGTATGACAAGGGCATTATCACATTCAAGCAGAATAGCAGCGGGGCAAGCTGGAATAACGATTTGAACACCGGCAAGTACGAGATGGTGTACATTTCTGAGTATGATCCATCGCAGGATATATTGCCGGGCGTAGGTGCTGGAATTGCCTCCAAGATAGATGCGAAGCTGTTGTATGCGATAGGCAAATTCCCTGAGATGTATTTTGAGGGCGGGGCGATGCCGGTCACGCTATTGGGCATTGACACGAATGACCGGAACGAAATTGAGCGTGTTCAGAATTGGTTCAAAAGGTCAGCAACCACAATTAAGAACGCTTTTCGTGTTGTAGGAATGCGGGCTGGTTCAATTACAGCTACCACACTAACGCCGCCGCTGAAAGACTTAGCATTCACAGAGCTTGATAAGATAGCCAAAGATAACATTGCAATGGCTTTTGGTATAAAGCAGACGCTTCTGGATAGCGAGGCAGCTAACTATGCAACCGCACAGGAAGACCGCTTATCGTTTTATGAAGACACTATTAAGCCAAGAGCGCGGATCTTCGAGGACGCTTTGAATACACAGCTGCTTGCGCGGGATGGGCTGCGACTGGAATTCAAATTTGAGGAACTGGACATATTCCAGGAGGATGAAGTGGATAGAGCTGAGCTGCTGAATAAGCTGGTGCTTGCTGGAATACCGATTGAGCTTGCATTGGATTTGGCTGGTTACACATTGACGGATGAGCAAATGGCAATGCTGAATGTGCGCCAAGAGCAGCTGGATGAGCGCGAAGCTGAACAAGTTGACGAGCAGGAAGCTGAACTGCGGCGTTGGCAGCGTATGGCTGAAAAGCGGATTAAAGAAGGCAAGGGATTGCGCGAGTTTGAGACGAGTATAATTGAGCCAAGCTTACACGGCGCGATAAGCGGGGCTTTGGAAAGTGCGAAGTCGGTTGAGGACGTGAGGCGGGTTTTTGACCAAGTAATTGCATGGAGAGGTTATCCATGATTGACCGCTATGAGATTGAGCGTAAGTTAGCGCGGGTGCTGAGTAAGGACTTGCGTGTTGAGCTTGACAAATTGCTCAATTATTTAGGTGATCCACCTAACTTGGCAAACGTACCAGCTGAATACTGGCAAAACGGCTGGAAAGACATCCAAGCCGACGTTGAACCGGTGCTGATGGAAGCCTTTCTTGAAAGCGCTGAAGAAGTCATGTTGCGCTTCGAGTTTGGCGTCGACTGGGACGCGGTCAATACCGACGCTGCCAATTGGGCGCGAGCGCATTCCGAAAGCCTTTTGAGCGACTTGTTCAATCGCCGATACGACATTGTCAACGAGAGCGTGGCACGCTATTTCGAAGAAAGCTGGACAATCAGCGACCTCGCTGAGCGCTTGCGCAAATGGTACGACCCTGTAAGAGCCGAGATGATTGCCATCACTGAGACCACTCGCGCGGTTGTCGAAGGTGAGCGCGCCATTATCCGCAACCTTGAGCGAGAGAGCGGGCAAGCGATGATACCCATTTGGATGACCGCCAATGACGAGCGTGTTTGCCCAATCTGCTCACCTCGTGACAACCAAGTTATCACCGACGGCATTTATCCGCCCGCGCACCAACGTTGCCGCTGCGTTGTTGGCTATGAGCTGCCGACAAAGGAGCGTGACTGAAATGTTCGAGATTCGCGTTCAAGGCGTTGAGGAGCTGGTCAAGCGCATCAGCACTATTCAGCAATTCCGCAAGGTCAGGGCTGCGGTGAAGCAAGCTGGTCACCATATGCAGAGGCAAATGCGTGATTATCCAACCAACCGACATGGCGCAAACCCCATGCTCCACGGCACGGGCGCGAAAGCGCAAAGAATGAGGCGCGGCTTCTTCTATCATTTGAACAAAGGCAACATTAGCGTGCCTTATGGGCGAACCGGCAACCTGAAGAAGCGCTGGACGGTGAGAATGGACAAAGGCTTGACCGCCACAGTTGGCAACAATGCCAAATACGCACCACTCGTTCAGGGCGCGGCAAACCAGACATTCGGGCACGCGCGATCAGGCTGGATAACAGAAGAACAGGCAGTTCGGCAAGAGTCCGACACTGTTATTGCTTATATTCGCGACGCGTTAGTTCGCGAAGTTGGAGGTTAGTATATGCAAACGATGAGAGTAAAAATCGCAAGCCAGACCATCGAGCGTGAGGATGACACCGAAAAGCGCATGAAGGCTGACGGCGATTATGTTGAAACGGGCTGGCGTGTGCTTGGCGTTCCTTTTGGGGGTCCAATAGACGGGCGCGATTTGGATGGTGAAGCTTTTACACCTGAAACGGACATTTGGCTGAAAGTAGGTGATAAAGTAAACTTAACTTATTATCACGGCTTCGATCCTGATACAATTGGTAAGAAGCAGAAAATACCAGCGCTTATCGGCAAAGCCACATATGTTGGAGCTGATGAACGCGGGCATTGGTTTGAGCCTGTTTTGGATAACGAAGAGCCTTTGGCTCAGCGGCTGATGAAGGCAGAAATAACAGAATTGCGGGCGTCAAGCGGTGCGATAAACCATCTGGTTCGAAAAGATGCCGGTGGGTTAATCAGCGTGTGGCCGGTCGGTGAGCTTGCGCTGTTTGATATAAATGAGTGGCGACTACCAGCGAACGATTTCGCTGTAATCGAAGCGAAGACTGAGAAAATCGCGGAGGCAATCCCGGAGGCTGAGGAATCAGCGGCGGATGCGGTCGAGGAATCGGTTGAAGCTGATAATAAATCAATTTCAATAATTCCTATGGAGGAAAATACTATGGACGAAGAGAAAATCGTCGAAGAAGTAAAGGCTGAAGAGCCAAAAGTGGACATCAAGGCAGAACTTGAATCCATGAAGAAATCCTTGCTGGAAGAGCTGAAGGCAGCTCCCGGCGAGGTCAAGGGCGTTCCAACCGTCAAAGCGGCAAAGGAATCGCCCTCGTTTATCAAAGCAATGCTGGCTTGGGCGCAAGGCGACAATCCTCGCGGTTTCAAGGGCAACGATCTGGAACTCAAGGGCGCTTGGCAGGGGCAGACCGATAATGAAGGCGGATATGCCGTGCCTGATGATTTTTATAATCGCATTGTTGAGCAACGGCAAGAATTGTCGTTTGTTCGCAAAGCTCCCGTCACCCGCTTGGTGACTAACCATGACCGTATCCTCATCCCAACCGAAGCCACCGCTGGCACCAAGTTAGTTGTGACCGCTGAAGAAGCCGCCTACGACGAAAACGAGCCGGTGTTCGGGCAGGTTGCGCTGACTATCCACAAGTTCACCAAGATGGTCAAAGTCTCGGAAGAAATGTTGGATGGCGACGCCGTTGGTTTGGAAGCCTACATCGCTTCCGTTGTGGCGCGCGCTTCTGCCGCTGCCGAAAACTACTACTGCTCAATCGGTACTGGCACTGGTATGCCTCAGGGCATCGTGGCTGGCGCTACCGCTTCTGGTATCACCACCGCTTCTGCTACTGCTATTACTGCCGCCGAATTAATCAGCGCGATGGGTACGGTTGAATCACCCTATCACAATTCAAGCTCCGGTTTCCTGATGAAGGGCGCGACTAAGTTCTACCTGCAAGGGTTGACTGGTAATAGCTTCCAATTCATCAACACTCCGGCTGGTGGCGATTTTATGGGTTACCCCGCTTACATCGCTCCCGACATGGATGGTATTTCTGCCAGTGGCAAATCGGTTGTCTTTGGTGACTTCTCAATGTACGCATTCGCCGAACGGCAGGGTGTAACTTTGAGCCGCAATCCCTACTTGTACCAGGCTAATGGGCAAGTTGGTCTATTTGTGAAGCAGCGCTTCGGCGGTGCTGTGCTTCAGACCCTCGCGTTCAAGTATCTGACACAACACGCATAATCCTGAAAGGACAATAAAATGAACCTATTAGGAAGAACAAAAATTGTCCAATCGGTTGCGCCTGTGACTTCGGACACAGCGCTGACCGGAACCGAGATTAACTGTGCTGGTTTTGATCGTGTTTGTCACATTATCAATGTTGGCGCAATGACCGCCACCGGCACTTTTGATTATAAGGTGCAGGAAGATTCGGCTACTGGCATGGCGACTGCCGCCGACATCACTGGCGCGGCTTTGACGCAGGTCAAAGCTGCAACCGGTGCAAGCAAAGTTTACGCGATTGACATTCCCGTCAATCCTGCCAAACCGTTCCAGAAAGCAGTTGCCGCTTGCGGTACTGCCAATGTGACCGTCGGTGCAATTGCTGTATTGTACGAAGGTTCGGGCACGTTCCCGAAGACCGCCGCAAAAGAGGCGATCATCCTCTAATTAGTGGGGGATAAGAGAGGGAGGGGTAATTCCCTCTCTCCGACCCCGAAAGGAAGTAATATGAAGACCGTCAAAATCTTAGTGCCATTCAGGTTTGAAATCGATAAGAAAGTGGTCGAGTTCGCACCGGGATTGGGCGAATTGCCAGATGAAGCGGTCGACGCTTTTGTGCGGGCTGGTTATGTAGCGCTTATTGATGATGAGCCTGCGGTTAAGATAATCAATAAGCCAAAAGTAAAGGCTACTAAAACAGTCAAGAATGGTGAGGAAGCCGAATGAGCTACGCAAGCCTGACTAATCTAAAAGACTATTTAGGTATAAGCGTTGCCACGACCGAAGA
>Ga0255344_1003650_pt1 | contig 16639 bp, 16 predicted proteins | sample wastewater_treat_5_FD_192414 | JGI IMG/M metagenome (GOLD analysis project Ga0255344, IMG submission 192414) | Wastewater microbial communities from Lulu Island WWTP, Vancouver, Canada - plant18 | ecosystem: Engineered > WWTP > Wastewater > Unclassified | place: Canada: Vancouver, British... | reverse complement strand
TTGTTAATAATCTGATTTTCAAATGGTTAAAGATAAATAAAACATCGCTATTTTCAAAATATTTTAATGTTTTTTTTAGTTTCTTACATCGAACTCACGTTAAATAGCATAAAGCATTTTTTATCCAAATATATTTTTATATTTTTGTGGAAAATTAAAATTTAAAGTCATGAAAAATAATCTTCCACTTTTACAAAATGCTGATTTAAGAGGCAAAATAGTTTTAGTTCGTGTTGACCACAATGTTGTGAAATCTGGTTTAATACACGACCCATACCGAATTGATTCAACTTTTGGTACAATAAGTTATATTTTAGCAAATGGTGGCAAACCAATTTTAATGACTCATGTTGGTCGTCCTAAAGATAAAGCAACAAAAAGTATAATTATAAGCGAAAAAACTTCAGTGCAACCAATAGTAAATTATTTAAAAGAAAAATTACAGTTAAGAATAGAAGTTCCTGAGTTTACCGCATCTGAAACACAAGGTTATTTAAGTGTTGATACAAGCGTAAATCATCTTCTAAAAAAACTAAAAAATAATGAAATTGATATGATTTATTTGCCAAATACACGTTGGTTTTTAGGCGAAGAATCAAAAGGCGAAGAACAAGATAAATTCGCATATCAATTAGCAGGATTAGCTGATGTTTATGTAAACGATGCTTTTGGCTCTTGGCAAGCCCATGCTTCTACAGTTGGAGTAAATAAATATTTGCCATCTTACACAGGCTTTTTAATGCAAAAAGAAATTAAAAACTTAGAAAGATTATTTGAAGCAGAAAAACCTTTGTTAGCAGTTGTTGCAGGTAGTAAATTCGATACAAAAATAAATTCTCTTTCAGCTTTAATCAAAAGAGCTGATAAATTAGTAATTGGTGGAGTTTTGTATAATGCTTATTTATGTGCAAAATATGATATTTCAATCAAAGGCGTTGGCGAAGATGATGTTAAATTAGCAAAAGAATTTTACGAATTTTCAAAACAATATCCTAACAAAATAGTAGAGCTTCCATACATTATCGAAAGCGAAACTATGGACGGCAAATTTGAAGGAAAATACAAAACTATAGATGTTCGCACACTAAAACCAAAAACAGAATTAGGTTATGTTTTAGATGCTGCACCAGAATCATTTAAAGAAAAAGGAGTGCAAGATACTTTTATGCAGGCAAAAACAATTTTTGTTAATGCTGTTATGGGATTCACACCTCACTTCAATGATGGCACAATTGCTATGGATAGCTTGATAGACCAAAATAAAGATGCTTTAAAACTTTATGGAGGTGGAGATACTTTACAGGAATTAAAACAACTTTTACCAGGAATTTATTTAAGTGCTTTGGATAATCCAAAATATTATATGTTTACTGGTGGTGGAGCAGTTTTAAAAGCTATTGAAGAAGAAACGCCTAATGGAATTCCGCCTATTCAAGAATTACTAAAAAATAACAATTAGTTAAAAGTTTATAAAGTTTTAAAGTTTATAAAGGGAAATTTATAACAAAATTTGTCAACTTTTAACTTAAATATTTATGGACACTATCTTATGCTAATGTTTTTCACAAAGTGTAAAATTAATTTAAAAATTTCACGTTTATTTTATTTATAATTGTATCTTTGTAAATTAGCACAAATTAAAAATTGTAACATTATGATAAAAATGTTTACTCAAAAAATTACAATCCTAAGTCTTGTTTTTGTTTTATTAGGATTTACAAGCTTTGCACAAAAATCAAAAGATTCAAAAGGCAATTTAGATGCTGGTTTTGTGGCTTCGGTTTATACAATTACAGCTGGCGAATGTATTGATTTTACAGATATGAGTACAGGTGGACCAACAGCTTGGCTATGGAGTTTTCCTGGAGCACAAACAACCACTTCTACAGCAAAAAATCCAACAGGAATTTGTTACCATTTCCCTGGAACTTATGATGTAATGTTGGAAGTTCAAAATAGCACTCAAGTAAATACTGAAATTGTTGAAGCATGTATTGAAGTGTTGCCAAATACAGAAACACCAATTGCCGATTTTGTTGCAGATTACACAACAATTCCTGCAGGTGGAGTTGTGCAATTTACAGATATTTCTCAAAATGGACCATTCGAATCTTACGCATGGGTTTTTGAGGGTGGAATTCCATCAAGTTCAACTTTTGCAGAACCAACTCCAGTAGGTTACCCAACAGTAGGAAAATATAAAGTTAGTTTGAGAGTCGAAGATGCTGATGGAGACCAAGATTCTGAAGTAAAAGAAAAATATATAAATGTTATTCCAGCAGCAACAGAACCACCAATTGCAGACTTTATGGCAGATAGGATATTTATAGCTCCGGGCGATTTTATTAATTTTACAGATAGAAGCAAGGGCAGTCCTTATATTTGGAAATGGTTCTTCGAAGGAGCAGCACAAACATCATCAGCATTGCAAAATCCAAATGCAATTTTATACCTTGCACCAGGAACTTATGATGTAGAATTAATTGTGGAAAGCAATATGGGTATAGATACCATACGAAAAGTTGACTATATTATAGTCTCCGAAACAGACCCATGTGTAGCAATACCCGAAGCTAAATTTAAAGCATCTACTCGATTAGTAAAATCTGGAACAAAAGTATATTTCGAAGATAAATCGTTAAATAATCCTACAACTTGGAATTGGTATTTTCAAGGAGGTTATCCAACTTATGCAGCAACATCAAATATTACAAGAGGAATTGAGTATAATGTTGCAGGATTTTTTGATGTGTCATTATCTGTAAATAATGCTTGCGGTTCACATTCTGAACATAAAGATGATTATATTTTAGTCTTTTCAGGACCAGTTAATGTATATTGTGATACAATTTCAAATATTGAACCTAATGAAGGCATTTGTAGTCCAGGAGTTCCAGGAGCATCATGGGGAGAAATTGGTGGACATAATGGACAAAAAATTAGAATTTATGCAGATAAATTTGAACAACATGCTTTTGAAAGAGTTGATGCTTTAATAGTTCCTGTAGTAAAATCGCAAGCAGGAAAATATGACTCAAAAGTAACATTCTATATTTGGGACGGAAGTACAGTATATCCCGAAATAGTGCTCGCACAGAAAGATTATTTTATTAGAGATATTCCCGAAAATTTTAATTATGTAATTGAGTTCGGACAAGCAATAGAAGTTGATGGACCTTTTTTCGTAGGATATAAAATAAATTATGTAGATGTAGATAATGACGGAATAAGCGATGATAGATTTTCGGTAAGTATTGCAAATAACAGAGATGCTTATTCTCCAAACACCTTGTATGTAGAATCTAACTCACAATGGGCAACAGCAACAGCCAAATTTGGATATAGAACATCATCGGCTATTCGTCCTGTTACTTGTATAGTTGATGTTAATGAGTTCGAAATTGATAATAATATAGATATTTATCCAAATCCAGCTACAGATATAGTTTACATATCTACAGGAGAAGTGAATTTTGGAACAGACTTAGATGTACAAGTGATTGATATTACTGGTAGAGTAGTGAAAGTATTAAATTCAGTAGTAAATACACAAGAAATTCCTGTAAATATATCTGACTTGCCACAAGGATTATATGTGTTCTCTCTAAATTTTGATGGCAATATTGTCAACAAAAGAGTTATGTTGAGTAAATAATTTATGGATAAACCAAATATTACTATTTACACCGATGGTGCTTGTTCGGGTAATCCAGGACCTGGAGGATATGGTATAGTTTTAATATCTGGACAACATCGCAAAGAAATATCCCAAGGTTTTAGGCTTACCACAAATAATAGAATGGAATTGCTGGCAGTAATTGTCGCTTTAGAACAACTGAAAAAAGAAAATTCAAATGTTACACTTTATACAGATTCAAAATACGTTTCTGAAGCTATAAATGAAAAATGGATTGAAGATTGGGTAAGAAGAAAATTTAAAAAAGTTAAAAATCCTGATTTGTGGAAACGATTTTTAGATGTTTATAAAAAACATAATGTTGAAGTTGTTTGGGTTAAAGGACATTCAGAAACTGTGGAAAATAATAGATGTGATTTTTTAGCAACTCAAGCCATAAAATCTACTAATTTATTAATTGACGAAAATTATGAAAATCCTGTGGAAACACAAGGAAAACTATTGCTTTAAAACTTTATAAATGAAAAAACAATGTTTAATTGCAATTTTTACTCTATTTTTAATAAATATTGTTCAGGGACAACAAATAGATGTTTCAGTCTTATATTCTAGTAGTTCGGCAAAACAGTTTAAAAACAACTGGGCTTATGATTTAAAGTATAATCATTTTATTAAAAAAAATAGAATAGGCTTATCGTTTAGGCATTATTTTTACAATACTAAATATGATGATATTTACTTATCAACAGAAGATGGGGTTTCAAAATATATTGAAATATATGAGCCTCAAAATAGAAGAATTGCATTAAATTTAATTTATTCATACACATTAGTTGAAAACGAAAAATCTAATTTGTATGTAGGTTGTAATGTGGGTTTAAATTATTTTCATCTTAAAGGTGAAAAAACACGAATTGAAAATGGATTTATCAATGGTGGAAATTTTAAGTATAACTATCGCATAAATAATAGGTTAGGACTAGGTTTTTTAATTGAATATGAAATAAGCAAAATCTTTTCTGAGAAAATTTCCACATCAATAATGATAAATCCCGAACTAACTGCTTTTGAAAAAATTGGAATGCTTGGAGGGTATGATCCATGGCTTATTGATTGGTTGAATTTTTCAATAGGATTAAAATATAGATTTACTGATTGAAAAAGTCATAATTACAAGAATTTGTCGAATCCACCCAATAAACTTTTTTGCATTTTTATTTGTTTTCCCGTTTTTTTTACTCTAAATTTGTAGTAACTAAATTTAAAAATACGCAGATGTAAATCCTAAACATATAATTATGAAAACCACATTAAAAATTTTACTTGCACTTAGCATAGCTAGCACAATTTTAACAATGAGTTCTTGCAAAAAAACTTATGACGAAGGACCAAATTTTTCATTGCGTAGCAAAATGAACCGCATAACTGGTAAGTGGCGTTTAGTTTCTATGGAAGGAGTAGAGAGATTAAATCCTGAAGTTGAACAATATATGATATTAACCAAAGATGAAATATATGATGGTAATTATAAAGCCAGTTTTATAAATTTTCAAGAAGAAACAGGGTGTATAAATAGAGATTCTGTAGGAGTAGAATTATTTACAAAAGACGGTTATTGGAGATTTTTTGATGAAGAATTTGGAGCTGCCTGCAATATTGGGGAATATTTAGATAAGAAAGAAGGCTTAGTTCTTGTTATTGAGTTAAAAAACGATAGCATTTCAAGAGGGAAAAACTATATAGGAGACAGATGGAAAATTTTAAAATTGACAAATAAGGAATTAAAAATAGTCAATAATGTTTGCATTATGACACCTTGTATATTCTATGATAATAATCGAACATTAACATTTGAGAAAGAATAAACTATTGGCGTTTAAACACAACTGACAGAAAACAAAAAAAATGATAAAACAATAGTATTCAATTTTATTAATAAATCAACTCTTTTTATAAATAGTAAATTGTTTATAAATATTTGATAAAATATATCTATTACATAATTTATTTTTTGTATTTTGCTTGCTTAAATTGTTTAAAACATAAAGCCATATATTATGAAAAATTATTTAGCATTTATTTTTCTCGTTTTTTTTGTAAAATTTGCTTTTGCTCAACCAGTTATCGAGGTGCAATCGCCTGGTCTTCACAAATGTGTAGGTGAAAGCGGAGAATTAAAAATTACAGCAACAGGAACAGGACCATTAACTTATCAATGGTACCATAATGGAAGTCCAACAGGAACAAATACTAATATCTTAAGTTTTGCTAGTTTCGTAGATAGCGATGACGGGGATTATTATTGTGAAGTTAGCAATAGCGAAGGTAGTGTTACATCTGATATTATTGTGGTAAGAATTGATTCTAACATACCAACAATAAACGATGTGTCAACTCAATTTAATATAGTGTGTTTAGGAACAAATAATAATTTCTCTGTCGATTATACAGGAACAAATTGTTCTTTTACTTGGTATCACGGAGGAGAGGTTGCTAGCTATGTTCAAAATTATCAATTAACAAATGCTGTAGTTGGTGATGCAGGACTTTACTATTGTAGAGTTAAAAATGCTTGTGGTTCTGTTTTATCAGATAATGTAGAAATAAATGTTTTTGGTTCACCAACAATTACTACACAACCACACACAACCTCAGTTTGCGAAGGAGGCTCTGTTGAGTTTTGTGTCGAAGCAGAAGGACAATACTTAAATTATTTGTGGAAAAAAAATGGAGAAAATTTGCTTGCTGAACAGGCTTCTTGTTTACAACTTGCAAACCTAAGCTATCCACATTCAGATGTTTACTCAGTATATGTATATAATACTTGTGGCGATATAACTAGTAACAACGTTCATGCAACAGTTAATACAGTGCCAACAATAACTGGACATCCGGTAGATCAAATCATGTGTGCAACCGACAATGTTGTGCTTCACGGTTATGGATATAGTACAACAGAAGTAACATATCAGTGGTATAATACAGATACAGGATTAATACCAAATGCAACCGATGATAATTTAACAATTTCTATATCAGAAGGAGAAAATACTGGGTACTATTTTGTGCTATCTGGCACTTGCGGAACAGTGACTAGCAACACCGCTGAAATTATAGGTAAAAAAGCACCTATTGTTTTAACACAACCTATTGGAGCAGAACTTTGTGTAGGAGAAAACCACACTCTTTTAATAAAAACAGAAGGCACGCTACCAATGACTTACCAATGGCAAAAAAATAGTGCAGATGTATTTGGAGATAATATTACAGGAATTCAAGAAGCAACAATGATTATTACAGGAATAAATGCAGGACAAGCTGGAAATTATCATTGTGTTGTAACTAACGAATGTGGCTCTATTACAAGTGATACAGTTGAAGTAATAGTAAATACACCACCAAGTATTATTGAGTTTCCACAAGATATGGAATTTTGTGAAGGACAAGATTTTAGTTTGAATGTAAATACTTTAGGCACAGAACCATTAACTATAGAATGGTATGTTGTGGGCTCGGAAACTGTAGTTTTTGAAGGAAGTGAATTTGTTTTTGAATCAGCTTTACCAGAAGTATCTGGAGATTATTATTGTAAAGTTTCAAATATGTGCAATACAGTTTATTCCGACACAATTAGTATTTTAGTAAAAGCATTGCCAGAAGTAATACAAAATCCTATTGGAGCAGAAATTTGTGTTGGCGATTCTCACGAAATGTCTGTTACTGCAACAGGAGAACAACCATTATCGTATTTATGGTATAGAAATGGCTCGGCAATTTCAACAGAAACAAATAGCGAAATAATAATTTCTAACGCACAAATAAATCAAACAGGTATATATTTTTGCAGAGTTGCTAACGATTGTTCTTATGTTGATTCCGAAGAAGTCGAGCTTGTTATTGGAACACCTCCAGCAATTTCATGGCAGCCAATAAATCAAAATTTATGCGAACACCAAACTTTAAATCTAATAATGGACGCTCAAGGCGAAAACTACTCTTTACAATGGTATCAAAATGATGTTCCTATTTCAGGAGCTAATGATACAGTTTTAAATATTCAAAATTTAAGTTTGGAAAATGCAGGAAATTATTATTGCTTAGCATACAATGCTTGCGCAAGCGTATCAACCAATATTGTTGAAGTTGTTGTTAAGCCATCTCCAGAAATAGATTTAGGACCTGACATTGAATTATGCGATGGAGAAACAGTTACTATTGGAACAGACTTGCCATATTCACACTATAACTGGAACAACGGTTTGAGCCATAATCAGTATTTAGAAGTAGCTCTGGGAGGAACTTTTATTCTCGAAGTAATAGGAAGTAATGATTGTCCAAATTCAGATACTATAGTTGTTACTTTTCATCCTTATCATAGTTTAGCATCAATACCAGACAATATAGTATCTTGTGGTCCATACACAATAAATGCAGGAGACGGAGCATATTCATATCTTTGGAGTAATGATGCAACAACATCAAGTATTACAGTAAATGCACCTGGCACTTATTCTGTAACAGTTACAGGCGATAGCTTTGGCTGCGAAAGCACTGCTTCAATTGTTGTGGACTTACGCGAACCTATTAGCTTTAGTTTAGGAAATGATGTCTCAGCACATGTTGATACATACGTAAATATTGGTATTGAACATATCTTCTCAGAATATTTATGGAATACAGGATTTACAGGATCTATGCTAACTGTTTATGGCTCAGAATATGGAAATGGAACACATGAATTCTGGCTAACAGCCTATGCTCTAAACGGTTGTACTCACACAGACACAATAAAAGTTACATTTTATGGGCAATCAGGAATTGAAGACGAAATTGCAAACGAAATATCTGTATATCCAAACCCCGCTAGCGATTTTGTAATATTCGAATCAAACGATTTCTTAATAGAAAATATAGAGTTTTATAGCGTTTCTGGAAAATTAATTTCTAAAGAAATTGTTAATAATTGGGAAGTTAAATATAATCTTAGTAGTTTTGCGAAAGGTTTTTATTTGGTGAAAATTGTAGGAGAAAATAATAAAATCATCAATACAAAAATACTTGTACAATAAGTAATGAAAGAAGGAAAAATTAAAAATAAAGTAAGAGGAGCATATCTAACATCTTTGGTTAGTATATCAATGGTGTTGCTTCTACTTGGAATTGTGGGCTGGATGATTTTAGGTGCAAGTTTTTTGTCAAATTACGTTAAGGAAAATATATGCTTTTCATTAATTATTAAAAATGATGTCAGAGAAGCAGATATAAAACAATATCAAAAAACTTTAGATGCTAAAAACTTTATTAAAGCAACTGAATATATAACCAAAGAAGACGCCGCAAACTCACTTCAAGAAGAACTTGGCGAAGATTTTATTAGTACTTTGGGATATAATCCTTTGTCGGCAACACTAAATGTTTACTTAACAGCTGACTATGCTCACCCTGATAGTATAGCAAAAATAGAAAACTTTTTTTTGACAGAAAGTGATATTGTTGAAGAATTGGCATACCAACACAATTTATTAGGACTTATAAATGATAATATAAATAAAATTAGTCTTGTATTGTTAGTCTTTTCTGCAGCTTTGCTCGTGATTTCTTTGGCTCTAATAAACAATACCGTGAGATTAATGATTTTCTCTAAACGCTTTATTATAAACTCAATGAGATTAGTAGGAGCAAAACGAAGTTTTATACGAAAACCATTCCTTATTTCAGGAGCATTACAAGGATTTTTTAGCTCACTAATTGCAATAGCTATCTTAAGTGCAATCTTTTATTTTGTAAACAAACATATTGGAGAAGTAGTAAGCCTTATAGACCCACTAATTATTGTTTCATTGTATGCGATACTAATTATTATTGGCATGTTGTTGACAAGTATTTCAACTTATTTCTCAGTAAATAAATATTTAAAATTAAAAACATCTAATTTATATTATTAAAAATATGAATAAAATTGAAAAAACAGAAAATCAAGAACAAAATTCTGGATTTACCTTAGGTAAGAAAAATTATATACTTATTATTATCGGTTTTGCCTTAATAATATTAGGATTTATATTGATGTCGGGTGGAAAAAGCACAGACCCAAATGTGTTTAATGAAGAAATTTTTAATTTTAGAAGAATTTCATTAGCTCCAATAATTATTCTTATTGGTTTTATTATTGAAATTTTTGCAATTTTGTGGAGACCCAAATCTAAATAAAAGAAATATATGGAATGGTTTGAAGCATTAATCCTTGGATTAATTCAAGGATTAACCGAGTTTTTACCAGTGAGCAGTAGTGCTCATTTAGAAATTGGAAAAGCCTTATTTGGCATAAAAGGAGAAGAAAATTTTTATTTCTCAATAATGGTGCATGGTGCAACAGTTCTAAGTACTTTAGTTGTGTTCTGGAAAGATATTTTAAAACTAATCAAAGGATTTTTTAAGTTCAAATATAATGAGGAAACAAGCTATATTTTTAAAATATTTGTTTCTATGATTCCAGTATTGATAGTTGGATTATTATTCAAAGAACATATAGAAAAATTGTTTGCAGGAAATAGCTTTGTTTTTATTGGCTCAATGCTAATTGTTACTGCGGCTTTATTGTTTTTTACATATTTTTTCAAAAACAAAAAACAAAGAGATATAAATTATTTAGACGCTTTTATTATCGGAATATCACAAGCAATAGCCGTAGTGCCAGGCATTTCTCGTTCAGGAGCAACAATAGCAACAGGACTAATAAATGGAAATAAAAAAGAAGAAATAGCAAAATTTTCATTCTTGATGGTGTTAATTCCTATTTTAGGAGAAAACTTTTTAGATATAGTTGGAGGCACTGCTGTCTCAAGTGGAACACCTACTAGTTCGTTGATTATAGGGTTTTTGGCAGCTTTTGTTTCAGGATTGATTGCTTGTAAAACAATGATAAATATTGTAAAAAAAGGAAAACTTTATTGGTTCGCCATATATTGTTTAATAATAGGTGTTATAACTATTTTCTTCGTTAGATAAGTGATAGAGAGTTTTAAACTAAATACAATCCCTAACTTCGAGCAAGGAGAAATTATTGTTATCGATAAACCTTTAACATGGTCATCTTTTGATGTTGTAAATAAAATTAGATATAAATTACGAGAAGTTACAGGAAATCAAAAAAATAAGGTTGGACATGCTGGTACTTTAGACCCTTTGGCTACAGGAGTTTTGGTTATCTGCACAGGAAAATACACTAAACTTATCGAGCAATTACAAGAAGGAGAAAAAGTTTACGAAGCAACTTTCAGACTTGGAGCAACAACGCCTTCGTATGACATGGAAACAGAAGTCGATAAAAATTTTGAAATAGATAATATAAAAGAAGAAGATATTTATAAAGTTGCAAAAAGTTTTTTGGGAACAAGCATGCAAACGCCACCAATATATTCTGCAATTCAAATTAGAGGAAAACGAGCTTACGAATTTGCTAGAAAAGGGAAAAAACTAAAACTCGAACAACGAGAAATTAATATCACAAAATTTGATGTAAGTAAAATTAATTTACCTGACGTAACCCTTACTATTGCTTGCTCTAAGGGAACTTATATTAGAACTTTAGCACATGATTTTGGAAAAAGACTTGACAACGGGGCTTTTTTGTATTATCTTAGGCGAATTAAAAGTGGAGATTATTCTATAGACGATGCTATTGATTTAGAGGGGTTTATAGATTTTTTAGATGAAAATAAATTGACAATTAGTTGTAAAAAATAATTTTAATAACTTATTTAAAATATGAAATTATCACAATTTGATTTTAACCTACCAGACGAATTAATTGCTTTGTATCCAGCAGAAAATAGAGACGAAGCAAGACTTATGGTATTACATAGAAAAACTAATGAAATAGAACATAAACTTTTTAAAGACATTAAAGATTATTTTGAAGAAAAAGATTTAATGATTTTTAATGATACTAAAGTTTTTCCAGCACGCCTTTACGGAACTAAAGAAAAAACAGGTGCTCAAATCGAAGTTTTCTTACTTCGCGAACTAAACAAAGAGCAAAGATTGTGGGACGTTTTGGTTGACCCAGCGCGTAAAATTAGAATAGGAAATAAATTATATTTTGGCGAAAACGATGATTTGGTGGCAGAAATTATTGATAATACAACTTCTAGAGGTAGAACTTTAAGATTTTTAATAGACTGCGACTATCCAACTTTTAAAGAAAAAATTTATAATTTAGGACAAACACCTCTACCAACTCATATAATAAAAAGAGAGGTAGAAGAAGAAGACAAAGATAGATATCAAACTATTTATGCAAAAAACGAAGGAGCTGTTGCAGCACCTTCAGCTGGTTTGCACTTTAGTAAAATACTTTTAAAACAATTAGAAATAATAGGTGTAGAATTTGGTTATGTTACGCTACATGTGGGTTTGGGGACATTTAGAGAAGTTGATGTGGAAGATTTAACAAAACATAAAATGGACTCAGAGCAAATTTTTATTACTGAAGAATTGGCTAACCTAGTGAACAAAACCAAAGAAGAAAAACATAAAGTTTGTGCAGTAGGAACAACTGTTCTAAGAACTCTTGAAAGTGCTGTTACAACTACTGGATACTTAAAGCCATTTGAAGGTTGGACAAATAAATTCCTTTTCCCACCAGCAGATATTTTAGTGCCAGACGCTATGATTTCAAATTTCCATCTTCCAAAATCAACTCTAATGATTTCTGTTGCAGCATTTGCAGGCTATCATCAACTATTAAAAGCTTATGATGTGGCAATTAAAGAAAAATATAAATTTGGATCTTATGGAGATGCAATGCTGATTATTTAAAATATGAAATTATTAATCAGAACGGGAACTTTAATTTTTTGCATTTTGCTAATTTTTATAAAGATTGCTGATGCACAGCATGATAACACATCATACGATATGCTTACGTCTAACGAGGAGTTGAATGCCTTGTTAACAGATGAAAAACTGACAGATGTTAAATCAAGATTATTTTTAACAGGAGTGAGAAACGACACCCTTTTTATTGTTCAGTATTTTTCTTCCGAAAATAAAATATTTCTAATTCCTATTGCACATCTAAATGACACAAGCACATTGTTTTGTGTGCGCTCTGGCAACTATAAGACTTCAGGTAATGAGAGCTGTACAATATCTCAATTGTTAGAAACAGATGGAAATACATACAAGATTTTGCAAAAAATGCCCTGTCCTCAAAAAGAGCAAATAACAAACGAAGATAAAATGCAAACAGTTGATGTCGGTGAAATAGGTTATCTCTCAAGAATATTAAAATATACGAAATCAAAAGGGGTTGTTGACGTTGAATATTTGCCTTTTGATAAAAATTTATGTACTGGCTGTATGAAATGGTTCGCCACTGAAGGAAAATTCGTTTATTAGTTGAGATGAATTTTATTTTGCACGTTTCACTAATTCCAAATCAAAAAATCTTTCGACTTTCAACTTTTAACTTTTAACTTTCAACTGATTATGCGTCAGCCTCTTTTGTTCCTTTTGTGGAAAAAAACTAAAAACTCTTTCAACCCAAGCGAGCAGAGTGAGCTTGCGAACCCTGCGAAGCAAGTACAGACAAATCTTGCACTAAAGAAATTCTATCATTGTGAAGTTTTTAAAAACTCACTACTAAAAACTCAACACTCAACACTAAAAACTCTTTCAACTTTTAACTGATTTAACAAGATCTTTAAAATCAATAATATCTTTTCCCATAAAACGTAACAAAAGATTTGCAACACACAAAACGTCTTTTTCGCAGTAGGTAACAATTCTTTCTAAGTTGTTTTCTTCGTAATAAACTGCATAAACTTGGCTTCCGTCTATATCATCTTTTGGTGTAGGAATATTAAATAAATCAGCCAAAAGTGCCAAAGATGTAAAGTTCTTATAATCTCCAAATTTCCACAACTCTAAGGTGTCGATATGATTAACTTCCCAAGGTTTTTTGCCAGCTAAATCAAAAGCAGGAGGTAAGTTTAAACCATTTACCAACATTCTGCGAGCTATATAAGGAACATCAAATTCTTTAATATTATGACCACATATTTGTTTGTTTCCAAATCTATCCCAACTTGAAATCATATTTGCAAATTCTGTTAACAACTGCTTTTCGTCATCACCATAAAATGATTTTACTCTAAGTTGTTTCTCATAAATAAACCCAACAGATATACATATGATTTTTCCAAATTCAGAATAAATTCCAGCACGATTGTAAACATCTGAAGCAGACTCATTTTCACTTCTAAAATAAGCCGATTTCTTTTCCCAATGTTTTTGAAAATTCTCTTCTAAGCTTTCAAAATTAGGCTGTGCAGGAACGGTCTCAATATCTAAAAATAAAACTTCGTTGATTTTAACTTTTTCTAACATAATTACTTATTTATATTTTGAAGAATAAATTTACTTAATAAATCAATTGCAACATCGTTGTTACCACCTTGTGGAACAATAATATCTGCATATCTCATAGTTGGCTCAATAAATTGAAGATGAGAAGGTTTTACTGTTTTTTCGTATCTTTCCAAAACCATGTTGACAGAACGTCCTCGCTCAATAATGTCGCGTTGAATAACACGAGATAATCTGTCGTCTGCATCGGCATTTACAAACACTTTTAAATCCATTAGGCTACGCAACTGTTTATTTCCCAAAATTAAAATTCCTTCAATAATAATAATTTTTAAAGGCTCAACTTTTATAGTTTCCTCACTACGAGTGCAAGTCAAATACGAATAAATTGGCTGATAAATTGTTTTCTTCTGCTTCAACTCCTTGATATGCTCAATCAAAAGCGACCACTCTATTGCATCGGGATGGTCAAAATTTATTTGTTGCCTTTCTTCTAATGGCAAATGACTATTATCTTTATAATATGAATCTTGAGGAATTAATGTAACACAATTTTCGGGAAGTTGGTCTATAAGTTTTCTAACTACAGTAGTCTTACCAGAACCAGTTCCGCCTGCAATACCAACCACTAACATAATATTATCATTATTAGAAAAAAAATATTAATTTTGAGTTTTTAAAAATACTAAAAATATTTTAAATATGCTATATCCAATAAAATTTAAACCAATATATAAGCCAAAAGTGTGGGGTGGCGAAAAAATTAAAAATTTAAAATCAGATAAAAAAACACCTGATAATTGTGGCGAATCTTGGGAAATATCTGCATTGCAAGGCGATTTGTCCGTTGTGACAAATGGATTTTTAAAAGATAATACCATAGAAGAAATTATTGAAGTTTACATGGGCGAAATTGTCGGAGATGAGATTTTTGATAACTTTGGATATGAATTTCCTTTGCTAATAAAAATAATTGAAGCTAAAGAAAATTTGTCAATTCAAGTACACCCTAATGATGAGCTTGCCGCAGAAAGACATAATGCCAGAGGTAAATCAGAAGTTTGGTATGTTTTGGAATCAGAAAAAGGAGCAAAATTAATTTCGGGCTTTTGTAAAAACACAAATTCAAATGAGTTTTTTAATGCAATAGAAAAAGAAGATTTTGAAGATTTACTAAATATTGTTGAAACAAAAGCAGGAGAGGTTTATTATATTCCCGCAGGCAGAGTGCATAGCTTGTGCGAAGGAAATTTAATTTTAGAAGTGCAACAAACTTCAGATGTTACTTATAGAGTTTATGATTACAATAGAAAAGACAGAGAACTGCATTTAGACTTGGCAAAAGATGTGATAGATTATTCAAAAACTGAAAATCTAAAAATTAATTTTTCTAAAAAAGCGGATAACCAAAATAAAATAATTTCAAACCAATTTTTCACATTGAATTACATTCCAATTATGAATGAAATTCAGAAAAATTACTATAACTTAGATAGTTTTGTAGTTTATTTTTGTGTAAATGGTAAAGTCCAAATAAAAACACCTTCTAACAAAACGGAAACATTATCAAAAGGAGAAACTATTTTAATTCCTGCAGCAATAAAAGATGTAAATATTATTCCAGAAATTTATTCCGAAATTATTGAAATATATATAGAAGTTTAGTTGGCTTTGGTTGTTAATTCAGCAAAAACTTGTTCTAAGCTATGTTCTTTTAATTGAAGACTAAGCACAGTGTTATTATTTTCAACAGCAAGATTAAAAATATCTTGTCTTATATCTGTTTTAGAGTCAAATTCAATATTATAATGATTTTTGCCTAAATCGCGAACAGCTAAAACACCAGATATAAGTTTAAGTTTTTTAGTATCAATAGGATTTAATGTTTCTAAATCTAAACTTTTTACTTTGTCTTTCAATTTTGCCTGAATTGTTTTAGTAGTGCCGTCGGCAACGATAATACCTTTATTTATAATTAAAATTCTATCACAAATAGCTTCAACTTCTTGCATAATGTGAGTTGATAGTAAAACAGTTTTGCTTTTACCTAAATCTTGAATTAAGTTTCTAATTTCAATAATTTGATTTGGGTCTAAGCCAGAAGTGGGTTCGTCTAAAATTAGTACTTGCGGGTCGTGAATTATAGCTTGAGCCAAACCAACTCTTTGCTTATAACCTTTTGATAAAGCTCCAATTTTTTTGTGCATTTCGGGTATCAAGCCTGTAAGTTCTACAACTTCACTAATTCTTGATTTTTTGTTAGGTAGAGAATAAATCCCAGCTATAAAGTTCAGAAACTCAAGCACATACATATCCAAATAAAGAGGATTTTGCTCAGGCAGATAGCCAATAATTCGTTTTATATAGTTTTGAAATTCAACAATATTTTTGTCATTAACAAAAATTTCACCATTAGTAGGTGGAATAAAACCAGTTATTATTTTCATCATTGTTGATTTCCCAGCACCATTGGGACCTAAAAAACCAACAATTTCGCCACTTTCAATTTCAAAACTTACATTATCTAATGCTTTTTGTGTGCCAAAAATTTTTGTAATATTTTGTACTTTAATCGACATTGAAATTAAATTTTAAGAATGTGTAAAATTAGTTTTTTATTTTAATTATTAA
>Ga0255344_1003638_pt1 | contig 16686 bp, 17 predicted proteins | sample wastewater_treat_5_FD_192414 | JGI IMG/M metagenome (GOLD analysis project Ga0255344, IMG submission 192414) | Wastewater microbial communities from Lulu Island WWTP, Vancouver, Canada - plant18 | ecosystem: Engineered > WWTP > Wastewater > Unclassified | place: Canada: Vancouver, British... | reverse complement strand
CAATACCTAGGAAGATTCGGAGTTGTGTAGCCATTGCTCCAAAGAAGGTACCTACGCTTATGGCTCGAGACACGGCTGAATTTGGAACGTTAGCAAGCCAGTTAGCTACTCCTTGCATTCCACCCAACCATCCTTGTGAGGACCAGATGAAATCGCCTATTGGAACGTTTGCTAACATGACCCATACTGCACAGATCATCATTATTGCAGCTTCGCTGTTTCGGACTCTGAAAGCTCTGTACGCGCCTGAAACAATGTAGAAGGCCACGGTTGCGAACATGGTAGAACTAATTGGCACTATAAGCGCATCATAGAACCACCTGTAGACGGTGTTCTGATTGCCCTGAGTCATACCAAGTAGCATGTATCCGTACATTACAACTAGGAGCCAGACCGAGAATATCCAGTTTGTTCGTTTTTTCTTAATGGTTGACATGTGCATTCTAGTTAGGTTCCAGACGCCCATGAAAAGGGCGACGGTTCCCATCATCTGAAACCACCTGTTTATTGAAGCCTCGGCTCCCATGTCCTGCAGGGGCTGAAGCATTATAACTAAGAACATGACTATGGCCATTCCTGTGGTTAGAATGGCAGGTACTTGCTGCTTCATTGGTTATCCCCCCTTACTAGAATTTCAAGGCCTTGATCATGAAGTTGGCTTCGGGATTTATGAGTTGGCCGATCACACCCAAAAGGACTATTCCAAGTACGACGAACTTGCCGATGTCGGCTGCGACTATAGTAGCGGTGAGGACAGGCTCCTTTGAAAGATATGCGCTGGCAGCATACTCTTCTTCACCTATGAGTACGTAGTCGCATGCTGCAATGAAAAACGGGATCTGAGCTGTGTTTGTAGTTGCAGCGATTTGAATTGAGCCTATCTGCGCTGCTACCTCCGCCAGTAGCATGGACTCAGCGTACCAGTAACCTATCCACATAGTAGTGGCGGGCTGCTCTCGACGTACGAGCCCCGCGACGGCCGCAGTCCACGGCCACTGGTCGCCAGGGATGTATCTTACATCTTCTGGGTTAAATGCGTCTGGCCGACCTGCTTGCAGGTAGGCTTGTCGGACTACTTCTTCGTTCACTGCGACGGACAGATATGAACCTGCTATGTTGATGAGTCTGGTGTCATACATGGCGCAGATGTTGGCCACATACGATAGATAACCCCAAAGGGCAAAAGAGTGGACACTGCTCACGCCGTCGGACCTGTTGGCCAATAGGACAGGGCGTCCCATTTCAGTTGCTCTACCAATGGATTCATCGATCGAGTCAAGACCTGGTAGTTTGCGGATTTCTGGTAAGGGTCTACCAGAACGCGCAAGGTTGATCATTACGTAAGTTAGAATCATGAGGAATATAGACACGATTAGTCCTGAAATTGCACCGTCTACGTTCACAAAGATCCCGAGTTTGGGTTCTTTGGGCGCTGACTCAGCGGCCAAGATTAACGTTTGCAACATTATTTCGGTTCACCTCCAAAGGGAGTCAGTTTGGTCGTATCGGTTGGATAGGCGAACTGAGTTCCCATTGACCAAGTGACATGTGTTTCGGTGGATTCACTCAGAAGAAGCAGCGAGGCATGAAACATACTAGACGCCAATTCCCCCTTTCTGCGCCTGTGCTTGCATATGAACCCCATGTTCTGGCAATATACATAAGCAAAGACAGGCAGAAAGCCGGTCCGATCGATATTCAATCGGCACAAAACCTGGTTGCTGGATCTTTATGCTTCGTACATTGCCTCTTAGCACTACTACTGTTTGGTCTTGTGTTACTTATAGGGATAGTGGCCATCGCTTGTATCCAACATGTGAATACGACAAATGTGTTTCTGTGCTAGACTAATTCCATATGCACAAGGAATCTCCTGCCATATCTGGGTAGTGGTTTCATCACAAAGAAGTTCGTTATGCCAACATAAGAAGCAGGGGGGACGGCACTTTCTGCTTCACATCTGTGTTTGCCCCTCTGCCTCGCCTTTGTTTGTTATTTACCCTTCAGTTTTCTTGCGTCACCGCTTCTTGAGCCATTCCTGCAACCCCTTTTCGAATTCGGTTACAGTAACTCCCAGTTCCTTTTTCATGGCATCTGCGAACATGAGTTCTTTGCTCTTCATGAGTGCGATTACCTTGTCCTGTCCGTATTCTGAATCCATGTAACGCAATGCCCAGGCGCCGCCTGAATACGCATCTACGCTGGACAGCCCGGCGTCTATAATCTTATTGATGGCGGGATCGTATCGGTCTCTTTGTTTGGCATCAAATTTGGATTCACCGAGGACCACCAGTCGGGCGAATTCACCTACGCCTTCGCTGAACCACATGGGGACGTGCCTATCCGAAAGCGGTCTGCCTGTTGCAGCCAGGCTGTACTTTTCGTGAAGACAGTGCGTGAACTCATGGGCTATGTTTCCTACATACCAATCTTTGTCATAATTGGGATTTTCCCTAGATGCGATAGAAGGAGAGATAAAGGTGATCTTGGGCGGGTTAGACGAGGTATGGGCGAAGGCGGTTCCGTATTGCAGTTTTCCGCTAGGTACTGTTAGACTGATGCTGACATAAGGGACTGTCTCCAGCGCATCTGGAAATACCACTAAGAGCTTGTCCATCGTCTCTTCTGCCCAATCCAGCATTTTGGGACCATCTTCGGTGCACGAATGGTGAGTAACCACTTCAAAGTGCTTGCTTGATATGACTGTCGGCTCTTGAGGCACCGCCGAAGGATCTATAGGTTTTGCAGCTAGGGCTGATGTAGCGACCTGGGGTGTTACCGGGACATCGATAGGAACCTTGCCTGAAGCTACGAGATCGGCCAGTGCAGTAATATCCCCCAATACGTCGTCACTGCTTCCAACTACCGCGATGCCTCTTTGACGACCCCATGTATCTATTTTGAACCATATATAAGGAGGGGCATAAGAGGATAGTTCTTCGGGTGTAAAAGGTATGATCTGGTCCATACATGCAGGCGCTTTTTCGAGTATCTGGAAGCCGACTTCGTGATCTATGTCGTAAACCAGTATAGAGTCTCGTCCCCGAACCGAGTCTATATGCTTTGGTATGTTATCGTAGATATAGGTCATGCTGCCTCCTAGCAAGCCTCACTTGCCAAATTTATCTACAAAAGAACAATAGGGCGGCACTCCCAGGGAAAGCAGTACATATGGGCGGTCAAGCCTAACAGGATCGGAAGTTATAGGCACTTCTCCCACAGAGGCAGATTGGGCTGCGTATCTGGCTAATTGCTCTTGGGCTTTGGCTAGTTCATCCTGCAAGCTTCTCAGCGCCCCTAGGTCAATTGAGACCGTTGGGGGTTCAAGGGTTTTTTGAATGGAAACTTCCAGGCTCTGTTCGATAAGTTCAACAGGGATCATTATATGGCCTTTGACATCTATGGCAGGGAGTTCTGTCTCTATTGGGCCTCCATTCATAGTGACCTCGACTATTGGGAATCCTGCGAAAGTGCCTTTACTTTGGCAACCCGATGCGCCAAACATGCACATGCTGCAGATGGCTGCGATGGTGATTCCAGTAACCGTTGAGCGGGTAATACAGGGCGCGGACCTCATTTCAGCATCCTCCTACTGGGTTTGTTTTCATTATGTAACAGTTTCGCCAGCATACGTGTTTTTCCTTCGAAACTGGGCGGACTAGTCCTTTGGGACGGCGCGACATGCTGGATCGCAGCGCCTTACTATTGTGTTTCATAAACTGGCAGGATTTTGATAAACTGAAGGTACAAGGGGTCGGCGGAAGGCATATCGATACTTGGCCGCCACACTTGTAGGAGCATTCTTCATGTTGTGGGCGTGGTATTTTTGTAAAGCAGCACCCAGTACAGGGTATAGAAAAAGCAAGCCAACGGGGAAGGGAAGATGAAGCAGAAAGTGCCGTCCCCGCTGCTTCGGAGGTGAAGTTAGATATGAAGAAGACTGATTGGATGGCGGTTCTTGGCGGGATTGTAATGATTCTGCTTAGCATCTTGGTCCTGTCTCATCCCGGTTCTACCATTACGACTTTGGCTGCGATTGTGGGCGTAGTTTCGATTGTGCGAGGCATCATGTTCATTGTCGATTACAACAGCATAAAGGACTTGAGCCATGGCCGCGCAACTTTCTCTTTGTTTATGGGGATATTGCTGATTGTACTTGGCGGATTATTCCTGGTAGGTCCTGAGTTTATCCTCAATGTATTCGTGTACATTGCTGCTATTTGGTTTATTGCGGAAGCCATTCAGAACTTGGTGGCTACTGGTGCTTACAAGAATGTGAGCAACTCTCTCTATGTCTTCAGTGTTACGCTTAACGTCTTGTTGCTAGTTGGTGGAGTAGTGCTTTTGTTCAAACCAGACATTATCTGGCTGTCGATCTCCATGATTATCGGTATCTTGCTCATGATCGCTGGTCTGGGCTATTTGGTCCACGGGTTCACCGGTTAGGCAAAGGGTACATTGGTGAAGCAGCGGGGACGGCACTTTTTGCCTCGCCATCTCCAAGATGGACAAAGTGACAAGGATCAGTGGTCAAGCGATCCAACGTTGCGGGCTTGGCGCAGATAAGGCTTATGGACTAGCGCAGACAAAGACACAGAAAGACGAAGAAAGGCATCCACTCTTAGAGCTTCATGGGATGCCTTTCACTTTTTCGTGACCTTAGATTCATCGAGACGGGCTAATCTTACATCTAGGTTCGGGTTGTCTTTTCATGCTTTACTGAGTGAATGTATCCCCGCATCTGACTAGTTTCTTCTGTATTGCGAAAGTACGAAGCAAAAAGTGCCGTCCCCGCTGCTTTGAGCTAGGTCCGTTTGTCATTTAGTTTGCCAGTTCCTTTGATATCTTCGATGTTTCCGTCAAAGTAGGAGCAGAGATCAATGGTGCCGTTATTTGTGATTTCGCCGGTGCTGTTGGATAGGCTTCCGCCGTTATCGATAGTAATGTGGCCATTGTTTATTATGTTGCCATAGTTGTGAAACTGCGTGCCCCTTTCTATGGGCAGATTACCTCCGTTGTCTACCGTTATGTTCCCGCGGTTGTATGTGTCTGACATCCCTGATGCGAATATGCCGCCGTTTCTTACTGCTATGGAGCCGTTATTTGTCAGGCCGCTGAGACCGCGATCAAAGGAGCCGCTGATTACAATCGAGCCGTCATTTATGACAAAACACCCTACTGTGGTGAACTCGCTGCTAACAGTCAGCGTGACGCCTGCTTCTATGTGAATTAGCGTTTCCGGGCCATCCTCGCGATCAACGAATAGTTCTTCCGCTATATCAATATCGGACGCAATCTGAATTACCCTGCTGTCCTTGTTCTGCACTGCAGCTCTAAGTTCAGCAAGCGTGGATACCTTGGTTCCCCCGTTTTGTTCTACAAATAGGCTTGTAACTGCATATTCTCCCGAGTTGAACGCGTCCATTTCCACGAGCTTCTGGAATAAAGGTTGCCCTCCGTTCTGGAGTTTAGCTTGAAGAGCTGCCCATGAGATTAGCACTACGTCTGCGCGGAGGAAGTTTTCGGTGTCGATGCTCTCCGGCAGGATTCCTGCCGATCTGGCGAGTTCATCAGGTGCGTTCCAAGTGAAATCCCCTGCTGTGTCACTGTATCCTAGGGCGCGTAGCATGAAAGTCAGGTACATGTCAGAGTCCGCGTTGCCTGTCCCGAACTGTGTTGCTGATACACCGCGGGTCAGACCCTTTTGGTAGCTGTATCCTACATAGCTGTCAGCCCACGAAGGAACGTCAGTAAAAGGATGCGACCATGTTCCAGATAGTGCTTCCGATTCCTTACCCAGTGATCGGATGAGCATAACCAGAGCTTCTGTTCGTGTTGGCGCGCGGTCCAGCGCAAAGTCGTTATCCGACACGCCCCTAAACAGTCGAAGCTGTTTGAGGGCCGTTGCTTTTGTGTTTGCTTCATTCGAGGCCGCTGCAGACGTTGGTGCAAGTGCTCCCAAGACAAAGGCGAAAACCAGCAGGAAAGAAAAGATAGCTTTGGCGGTTGTTTTCATCGTTCGATCTCCTTTTTGTTAAATAGTTGTCAGGTTGTCGTTGACACCTTCTTCTATTCTAGAGATCGGAAAAAGAAAAAAGGTGGGCTGCCAGCCCACCTTTCTAAATATCTTTCCCGCTATTCTCCTGTTGCTTCAAAGACCCGGTCAGCGTTTGCGAGCAAAATTGCTGCCTCGCCTTTAGTAATATCCTCTGGACGCCCTACTCCCGTGAGAATGCCCGTTTCCTCCGCAAAGGCGACAGCCACCCGGACTCCCGGATAGTAGCCGTTATCGTCTTTTAGGCTAGAGCAATCGCAGACTTTGTCTGGCCAATAGATCTTTACTGTTACATAGACCATGACGTCTCGGGCGACATATTGTTCGTCTCCTATGGCCCATGGTAGGAAATTCTCGGAGCTTTCATGAGGCGGACCCTCTTCAGTGGGCAATGCATGCGCATAGTCGCTGTCATATCCATATATATCTGTCAGAATGGTCTTGATGAAGCCAATATCTGCGTAACTCTCCATATCGTCGAATAGGTTTGTACCGTATTTATCTTTCATATATACCACAGCGTCGGCTTCCCTTTCAGCTTCAGTGAGCACTGCAGCGGTGGTTCCCTCCGCGAAAGGATCGAGCGTGGCCTGTCGATACCACTTAAGTCCGCCAATAGTGCAGAAGGCCAGCATAATCGCTGCGGCAGCAGCAAGAAGACTTTTTCGAATCCTTTGTGTCTTCGGGTTCGCGGCTAGAAGGGCGCGTTTCACCGTTTCTGCGCTGGCAAAACGTTCGCTCGGTGCAAACGCAGTGCATCTCTTAATGATGTTTTTTAGCGGGCCATAGACTCGAATACTATGGTTGTCCCGCGTGCTGCCCGTCAGCATATATCGGAGTAGGGTGCCGAAGGCGTAAATGTCAGTTCTCGAGTCGGTCTGCGAGAAACCGTACTGTTCGGGCGGGGCGTATTCTCTTGTTCCGAAGAACTGAGTATCCGAAAACGATTCATCGTTGTAGATTCGTGCGATGCCAAAATCGATAAGTGCAACCTGCCCGCTGTCTCTTACTATTACATTCTGAGGCTTGATGTCCCTATGGATCACAGGCGGGTGCTGACTGTGCAGGTAGGTGAGGATATCGCAGAGGTCGGCGCCGATCGCGATGATCTCTTCATCAGAGAGGTGATTGTCGGATATGTACTGATCGAGGGGCTTTCCCTCTATGTATTCCCGGATAACGCATAGCGTGGCCTCGTTCTCGAATTCGTCGGCGAACGCGGGCAGGCCCTTGTGGTTTAGAGACCTCAGGATACGGCTCTCATGGACGGACTGATAGAGGTTCTTGTTGAAGCACTTTGCTACGAGGAGTTTGTCACTTGTTTTCTCTTTGACCAGAAATGTTTCGGTCCCATGGCCTTCGGCGAGACATTCCAATTGATCGTATGTGTCTAAGAAACCTATTGGGAAGTACGAGGCATCAAATGAACTTTCAATGTTTCTAGTGGCTACTTCCACATCCGTCATGTTGCTTCCTCCCTCCGATTAACGGCAGATTCATGTCATGGAGAACGCTTTGCGTTTCGACTACTGTGAAGTGGTGATGCAAGCAGTAGAGGATAGCGGCGTCTCGCTTGACGCGTGGGTAAAGCGGGCTCATGCCAGCGTGCTTGAGGAGCGTCTGCGCTGCGTCTACGTCTGCCTGAAATCCGAATGCCAGTTGTAAAACTGTGTCCCGCGAAGGTTTTTTGGTTCCTTTGAACAACTGGTGGCCGAAAGAACGCTCGATGTTGGCTCGCTTTATGATCCGCTCTGGCACTTCGCCACGCTTTACGCATAAGCCTGATATGTATTCGCTGAAGGAGGGTAGACGCATCTGCTCTGCGTTGTGCTGGACGAAATCTCCAATACTTGGCGTTTTGAAGAGCAGGTGAAACAAAGTACTTGTAGTGACGGGATCCAGCTGTTCAACCATGTTCGTTACCTCTTTTCTTGCTGTGGACCTTTCTGAGATGGGTTGGTGCAAGACCGTTATTCGGAGCATTGCAAAACCAAGTGAGATGGTGGATATTCCTCAGGTGGCATTTGCCGAAGTAGCCTGGTACCGGCGGTTTGGAGGTACTCTGAAGGAGACATACATATCTGACGGACGTGAATCCCAACCGATATGCCTCCTTAAGATGCTGCCGCGTGTTTGGGATGCTCTCCAAAATACGCTCAAATTATATGCGGTTATGAGTTCATTTCCAATAGGACTAATAGGCGCAGGTAGATGCCTTGTGCATATGAAGCAGAAAGTGCCGTCCCCCATGCTTCACTAGAATTCCTCGTGAAACTAGGTTAGAATGAATCTAGTTGGAACAGTTGAATATGGAGTGTAGTTGTTAACGACGTTCAGGTGCCTGATAAGGGAGAATAGGGAAGTCCGGTGAAGCGTTGAAGCGCAAAGCCGGCGCGGTGCCGCCACTGTAACCGGGGAGCAACCTGCAGAATGCCACTTAAGTCAGTTGACTTTTGGGAAGGCGCAGGGGCGATGAGCCGGAAGCCAGGAGACCTGCCTGGATGTGTACGTTGCCTAACTTCGAGCGAAAGGAGGGGACGTTTTTATATTCGGAAAACCTCCCCCCGACGAGATGTCGGGTTTTTTACGTATGATGTCTGTTCGCAGTTGAATAGTAGTTGAGTAGTAGTTGAATATTATAGGAGGCAGATGCATCTTGATAAGAAGAGATTTGGTGGGGCAAAAAGCGTCGAAGTCACGTGTTGGAGGTACGTCGAAAAATGGACTTACCCTTGTGCTAGCGTTGATACTCGCGGTTTCTTGTGTAGGCGCGATGCTTATGGGTTGTGAATCTAAGCCTGCTACCTTTACAGACGGTGTGGGTAGGACAATATCTCTTGAAAAGACCCCGGAGAAAATAGTATCTCTCTCGCCTGCGCACACTGAGATTCTATTTGCCTTAGGTCTTGGCGATAAGATAGTCGGAGTCAGCAATTGGTGCAACAAACCAGAAGAAGCCCTTGATAAAGAAAAAGTTGGCGACGCATTTAGCCTGAATAAAGAGAAACTCGTGAGTCTCAAGCCCGACATAGTATTTATCCCGGGCAGCGAGGATTCGCCGCAAGTAAAAGAAATCGAGGATCTGGGCATTGCCGTGTACGTATCAAATCCCGCAAGTGTCTCTCAAGTGTTCGACGAGATAAGACGGGTCGCAGAAGTAACAGGTGTGAAAGACCAAGGGCAGCAATTAGCCGAGAAGTTGGAGGGTGAGCTCGATAGCATAAAGGAGAAATTAGAAACTACCGAGGGGTCGAAGGTCAGAGTTCTGGTTTTGGTAGACCCTGAATTGTGGACTGTAGGTCCGGGTTCATTCATAGACGAGGTCGTTGCCCTAGCCGGTGGGGATAACGTCATGGGCGACGTTGATATGCAGTATCTTCAGGTGAGCATGGAGGAAGTCCTTTCGAGAGATCCAGACGTGATCTTGATGACTGTGCCAGAAGATCAATGCGCCGCTTTGGAGGAAAGACCAGGGTGGACCGACTTGCGTGCTGTCAAAGAGGGCCGGGTGTACTACGTAGACGGCGATCTGGTAAGCAGACCGGGTCCTTGTATAGTCGACGCAATAGAAGAAGTTGCGGGATACCTGTATCCTGACCTAGAACTTGGCGAGTAAGTAAGACCAGGTTGGAGCATCTGAGCGTACTCGGACAAAGGGTGTTTCCAACTCCGTTTGCGTTGAAGCATAGAATGAGGAGGAGCCATAGTGGGAATTGACCGGGACACGAACCTAAGGCAGGCAAAGTGGCTGTTTCTGACTGCGGCCGCAGGACTCTCCTTGGTAAGCGTATTCCTAGGTCTATCGTTTGGCAGCGTACCTGTCTCGTTCAAGGACATAGTCAGCGCCCTTTTTGCAGGTCCCGGAATACAAACAGATGACATAGGCTATACTATCCTGTGGACTCTGAGATTCCCCCGGGTTCTACTTGCCTTTATCGAAGGCGCATCGCTAGGAGTTGCAGGTGCTGCCATGCAAGGACTGTTTCGAAACCCTATGGCAGATCCTTACGTACTTGGAGTTTCCTCAGGCGCGTCTTTGGGCGCTGTGCTTGGCATAGTGTTTGGGTTAGGGGGGGTCTTGGGCCTTTGGGCCCTCCCGGCCCTTGCATTTGCCGGAGCCTTCATCTCTACAGGCACTGTATATCTTTTGTCGACGAAAAACGGTCGTACGGATACCTGGACACTTCTTTTGGCGGGAATTGCGGTATCCAGTCTGATCTCGTCAATAATCGCGTTTCTTATGGTTCTTTTCAGACAGCGAGTAGAAGAAATAGTGTTTTGGACAATGGGAGGTCTTGGAAGGACGTCCTGGAAAGTCGTAGGTACTGCCCTTCCGTATGCGGTATTGGGTACAGGTGTGCTGTGGTTTCAGTCCAGGTCGCTTAATGCTTTCTCGTTTGGAGAGGAGGCTGCATTTCATATGGGGGTTTCTGTGGAAACTGTCAAGCGGCGCATTCTATGGGCTAGCTCCATAGCAACTGCTAGCTGCGTGGCATTTACAGGACCTATTGGGTTTATCGGTCTCATAGTCCCTCACATAGTAAGGATCTTGCTCGGGCCTGATCACCGGTGGCTCATGCCCGCATCCGCCTTGGTTGGAGGAAACGCGCTGATACTGGCGGACCTTCTGGCGCGCACAATAGTCCCTCCCCTCGAAATTCCCGTAGGGGTTATAACTTCGCTGTTTGGAGCACCGTTTTTTCTGTATCTTTTGGCAAGAACCAGAAAGGGCGGGATGTGACCATGGAGTACGGACTTGGTATCGAAGTGAGCGACCTGTTTTTTGGGTACGGGCATGGTTCTACCTTAAGAGGCATAGACCTGGACATCCCGCGTGGTACCTTCGCTGCTCTATTGGGGCCCAACGGCGCAGGCAAAAGCACCTTGCTAAAGACTATTTCTGGGTATCTCAGACCTCAAAAGGGAAATGTTTTGGTATGTGAAAAACCAGTGCACATATTGAAAGACAAAGAAAGAAGCCGTCTTGTAACCTATCTAGCCCCTGAAAGCAAGTCGTCTTTTGATTTTAGCGTCGAGGAAGTAGTGATTATGGGGAGGCTTCCGTACTCGCAATCGATATTCTCTCATTCACCGGATGACTTGGAGTTCGCAGAGGAGGCGATGCGGATAACTCATATCGAACACCTCCGCCATAGAACCGTGACTTCCCTTTCATCAGGCGAACAGCAAAGGGTGCAGATAGCAAGAGCCATCTGTCAGGATCCGGAAGTGTTTTTGCTGGATGAACCTACGGCTCACCTTGATATGTCATTTGAGCTGGAGATCATGGGACTTGTAAGCCGACTGGCCCAAGAAGGCAGAACTGTATTTGCAATCTTGCACGACGTCAATCTCGCCTTGAGATATGCGTCCAGACTGTTCTTCATGAAAGATGGTGTCTTGGCACATTCGCTTGAACCCAGCGACTTGTCTTCGGATGTTATTCGCGAGGTATATGGCGTGAACGCCCGCATACTAGAGGACACTTCATCCGGAACCAGGTTTGTTTTGCCCTATGCTACTGAAAGTGGCAACTAGCAGCTTGTGCAATTATCCTCTTAAAGCAGATGCTTTTTGCATCATGCAATACTTGAGTCCAAGATAACAGTCTGACATCTGCCTCTCTTGGCCCCAAAACTCCAGGCGCATTCCTGGATGCTTGGGAGTATCCCTGCACTATTGACACGTTTTGTGTGTCGTGCTATCTTCGAATTAGTTAGCACTCTGTGTACGTGAGTGCTAAAGGGGGGGAGTTAAATTGGCACTTGATGAAAGGAAAGCTCAGATACTTTCAGCTGTGGTCGAGGAGCATGTAAAGACTGGGCTTCCTGTCGGCTCAAGGGCTGTGGCGCGAAGGTATCGGTTGGGAATAAGTCCGGCTACAATAAGAAATGAGATGGGTGACCTCGAAGAAATGGGTTACCTAGGCAAAACTCATACATCCTCAGGCAGGGTGCCATCTGACAAGGGCTACAGAGTGTATGTGGATGAACTAATGGGTGATGTTAGGCTTTCCCAGCGCGAATCTCAAATGCTCGAGTCGTTCTTTCGCTCAAAGATGAAAGACGTAGAGTCACTGCTTAGAGAAGTAGTTAAGGCACTGTCGGAGGCCACAAGTTATCTTGCGTTCGTCCTTGGACCTGAATATGAGACAACCACTATTGATGCCATACATCTATTGCCTGTTACGATCGATAAGGCGTTGCTGGTGATAGTAAGCGATATAGGTTTTGTAGAGAACTGCCTGATTGATGTTCCACCCATGTCAAAAGAAGAGATGGAATATGTTTCGGACATACTAACAGAGCAACTATGCCATGTAAACCTGAATAAGGTAAAAGACAGGGCCCAAGCACTGCTTAACCAGGAGAGATCTCGGTACGCCGATGTGATTGTGCAGGTAGCCGAGTTTCTCGAAAGCATGACCGAGGAAGCAGAAAGCGAACGTCTATACATGGGTGGAGCGGTCCACTTGTTGAAGCAGCCTGAGTTCAAAGACGTCAGCCGAGTACAAGAACTCATGCAGATGCTCGAAAACGGTTCTTTGCTTAAGAACATTGTTGCTACGCAACCTTCGAGTACCGACCCAGCAATTACAATCGGCGAAGAAAATGAGATCGAAACTGTGAAAGAATTCAGCTTCGTGTATGGCACCTTTAAGGTTGGGCAAAGCGAAGGGAGAATAGGCCTTCTAGGGCCGAAAAGAATGGACTACCGCAGAGCGGTGGCAATAGTGAGGCTTTTTGAGAATAACCTAAATGATATATTCGATCGAATGGACTAAAACTATGAAATGAGACGATGCTTGTGTTTTCTGCACCGCTTCTTAGTACATTGATATGATATCGGATTTTGTTCTATACTCAGAACGTATAGGGCAAGATCCTTAACACATAGTGTAGCAACATCCGGGAGGGACTTAAGTGACGCTGAGACAGCCAGGCCAGGGTTCGGAGATTGACGAAAGACTTGCAGCGCTCTTGACAAACGTAAATGCTGTTCGCGCCATTGCGTCAGCGGTAGAAGGTACCATAGGTCCAAAGGGATTGGATACCCTTTTGGTTGATAGATACGGAGAGGTAGTCATTACCAATGATGGCATGACCATTTTGACTCGGATGGACGTGAATCATCCTGCGGCGAAGATGGTCATCAACACTGCAAAAGCGCAGGAAGAAGAAGTCGGTGATGGAACTACCACTGCAACTATAATTGCAGGCGCCTTGGTTACAGAAGGCTTCAACCAGGTTGCGAGAGGGGTGCCTGTAACTAGGGTGATCGAGGGTATCAAGATTGGGATTTCAAGAGCCATAGAATACATCGAGGAAAAGTCCACTGAAGTTGCAGGGGCCAAAGATCCTTTACTGCGCCAAATAGCGCTTGTAGCCGGAAGAGACAATGAGGACATTGCGGATCTTGTAATTACAGCTGCTGAAATGATTGGGGAGGAAAAGCTAAAAGACAAAAAGTTCAAGTTTTCCGAGATCATTACGGCAAAAGAAGGTGCAAGCAACCAAGTATTTGCAGGGATAATAATTGACAAGAAAAGGCTAAATGAGGAAATGCCTGAGGACATAAAAGATCCGTTGATACTTGTGATAGACGACGCTCTTCAGCCCGAGGAAGTAGAAGAAGAGGCGCTAGCTACCGAATCTGGTTTTAGAAGGTATATGGAGCTTCAGGAAGAATTCAGGCAGAACATTAAAAAAATAGCAGATCTCGGAGTGAACTTCGTTGTCATAGATAAGGGCATAAGCGATGTGGCCGAAGAAATATTGACCGATGCCGGGATTACTGTTGCTACTAGGGTGGCATCCTCCGATGTCCGTAAGGTGTCTGAGCACACAGGAGCAAGGCCCATAAAAAGGACGGGGCTTAAGAAACCCGTTGAGGATTTGGTTAACTACTTAGGACGGGCCGACCGAGTGTACGAAGACGAGAAACTCAAGTGCATACGGGTACTAGGGGGTAGAGGAAAGCCTATCGCTACCATATTGGTAGGTGCAAGTACTGAAGAAGTGCGGGGCGAACGTGAACGTATATGCAATGATGCTGCATGCTCAGTGCAAGCCGCAATAAGAGGCGGTATTGTTCCCGGAGGGGGTGCAATAGAAATAGCTTGCGCCAGAGAGGTTGACAAACTTCGTTCTAGCCAGAGAGGTATGCAGGCCTACGGTCTTTTGTGCGTAACGGAGGCTCTGAAGAGGCCTTTTGAGCAAATTGTGGCGAATGCAGGTTTCAACCCTCTGGAGAAAACAGGTGACGTTATAGCCCGTCAGACTGAAGAGGACGATCCCGGCCTAGCGGTGGATTGTGAGACAGGGGATGTAAGAAACATGCTTGAATTGGGAGTGATTGACCCTGCTCCAGTGAAGGTCCATGCGCTCAGGGCGGCGATGGAGATAGCATGCGCAATCTTGCGGATTGATACAATCATCAAGAAGAAAGACGAAGACGAATCAGACGGCAAAAAAGGTGAAAAATCATATAGATCTTTGGAGGAAGGCTTTTGAGCAAGGACTATTACGAAATACTTGGCGTTGGCAAAGATGTGGATCAGGATGAGATAAAGCAGGCGTTCAGAAACCTTGCTAAGAAGTACCATCCAGATGCAAATCCAGACGATCCGACGGCTGAGGCCAAGTTTAAGGAAATAAACGAAGCATATGAGGTGCTATCGGATCCCGACAAGCGATCAAATTACGATGCTTACGGGAATGCCGACGGACCTGTTTTTCAGGGCGGCGGCTACGCAGGTGGAGGCCAGGATCCTTTTGGAAGGATTTTCGGCGACTTTGGTGGTTCGCCGTTCGGGGATATTTTTGACCAGTTTGAGAATCTATTTGGCGGATCAACGAGGCGGACAAGGGCTGATACTGGTCCGGTGCGGGGTAGGGATATGGAGGCTGTTGTTGAGATATCCCTGGAAGAAGCTTTTACTGGAGTTGAGAAAGACGTAACTGTGCGTAGGGTGGAGCAGTGCTCGCATTGCGGAGGGACGGGAGCCGAGCCTGGATCGAAAGTTACAACATGCTCGACTTGTCATGGAACAGGCCAAGTGAAGACCTCTGTGGGCACAATGTTCGGTACCATGACTACAATGAGGACCTGTCCTACGTGTGGGGGCACGGGTAAAACGGTAGAGAAGCCGTGCAGTCGATGCGGCGGTTCTGGGGAGACAATCAAAGACGCAGTCATAAGTGTGAAAATACCGGCAGGAGCAGATTCAGGACTCCGTCTGCGTTTGACGGGGCAAGGTGACGCAGGTAAAAGAGGAGGCCCTTCCGGCGACTTGTATGTGAACGTTATGGTAAAGCCACATCCGTTGTTCCAGAGGCAAGGAGATGACTTGATTTTGGATAGAGTCATAAGTTTTCCTCTTGCCGCTCTCGGTGGTGTGGTTAGCGTGCCAACGCTTGAAGGGGAAGTAGATCTCACTGTTCCAGCTGGCACTCAGCCAGGCGCGGTGCTGCGCCTTAGAGGCAAGGGAATGCCTAGGCTCCGTGGCAAGAGCCGAGGAGATATGCTCGTGCGTCTTAATGTGAGAGTTCCGACGAGGCTTTCTCCTGAAGAAAAGGAACTTTTGATGCAGCTAGGTGTATCCGAAGGCGAGGAACTCTCGGACGGCAAGTCATTCTTCAAGCGGTTCAAAGACGCCGTAGGCGGCAAAGACGATTGATTCAGTAGTCCGTAGTATTTCCTGCCCGGCCTTGGCCGGGTTTTTCGATAACCACTGTGTCTCATCAGAGCATATTATTCGAAGAGGTTGATCAGAGTGGCTCACATGTTGCGTAGCACTCCGCCCCGGTTTTTTGTAGACCCTTCGTGCATTTCGGCGGACGCTGTTATACTGACTGGAGACGTTCTACGTCACGCGCTCACGCAAAGGTTAAGGCCAAACGAGATCTTTCATGCCATACCTGAGGTGTTCTATGGAGAATATGCTGCGTCTAGCCCAATTGAAGTGTGTGTTGTTAGGGTGATATCTGTCAGTAAGGAAGAATTGGTCGGCGAGATTATCGAAAGATACCAGGTAGTATCTCCGCCTTACGCGGTGCATCTTTACCCTGGGGTGCTCAAAGGCGAGAAGTTTGATTTGGTCGTAGAAAAGAGCGTCGAGTTAGCATGTGATTTCAATTTATGGAGGAAGTAATTGTTGAGCAATAAAGGGACGGTATCTTTTAAGACATTTGGATGCAAACTCAATCAATACGACACAGACTTTTTGAGACAATCGTTTGAAGACGCCGGGTATGAAACGCGTGCTACGGGTCCTTCGGACATTGTGGTTATAAATACTTGCGCCGTTACATCGAGGAGCGCCGCCAAATGCAGACAGGCCATACGGGCCGCTGCCCGATCAGGCGCCAAGGTTCTAGTTACCGGGTGTTACTCCCAGGTCGCCCACGAGGAAATTGCTGATCTTCCCGGAGTTATAGGAGTAACGGGAGTTCTCAATCGTTCTAAGCTAGTAGAAATTGCGAATAAGGCTCTTTCAGACGGAGATCTAATTATAGATGTAGAGCCCCACGTAAAAAACGCTCTTTTCGAAGAAACTCCCGTACGCGAACCGAGTCTCACGAGAGCGTTCCTAAAGATCCAGGAAGGCTGCGACGACTATTGCACCTACT
>Ga0255344_1003637_pt1 | contig 16693 bp, 14 predicted proteins | sample wastewater_treat_5_FD_192414 | JGI IMG/M metagenome (GOLD analysis project Ga0255344, IMG submission 192414) | Wastewater microbial communities from Lulu Island WWTP, Vancouver, Canada - plant18 | ecosystem: Engineered > WWTP > Wastewater > Unclassified | place: Canada: Vancouver, British... | reverse complement strand
TTTTTGTTTCAATTAAGGCTTATTCAAAACACATTCCATATAAATTGGAAAATGGTCAGAGATATTATTGTCCAACACATTAAATTTTTGAATTTTAAAATCCTTAGAAGTAAAAATATAATCAATCCGCAATAGTGGAAGTTTCCCGTTATAGGTTTTGCCAATTCCAATTCCACTGCTTAAAAAAGCATCTTTCATGTTTTTTGCAACGGTATTTATGGTATAGGAATTAGGCAAATCATTAAAATCGCCGCATAGGATAATGGGTTTGGTTTGAGCATTTAAGAAAGTTTTCAGTTCGTCTGCTTGTTGTGCTCTTCGCTCAAATGCTTTTTTTAATTTCACAATAATATTCTTTGCGCCATGTTCGTCTAGGTTTTGTGTTACCCGAAATTCCTCTATCGTTTGATAATCTTGTGTACCGAAATAAATAGACTGTAAATGCACATTCACAAATCTTATAACGGTATCTGCGATGACAATATCTGCATATAATCCTTTAAATGGTTTTTTGCCGTAGCCTGTTTTAAAATTTTGTTGGATAATTTTTCCCGATTCTTTAATTGGATATTTAGAAAAAAGTGCAATGCCCCATTCGTCGGTATTTCGCAGCACTAATTCCTTTGTAAAAAAATGATATTTATACCCTAAGGCTTCTAATTGTTTTATAGTACTGAATGATTTTGTGGTGTCGTTATAAAATTCTTGAAAAGAAATTACGTCTGCATTTTGCTTACGAATGGTTTCAAAAATCTTATGTTTGGAGTTCACATTATCACTCCAATTATACAAATCAAAATCTCGTACATTGTACGATAATACTTTTATAGTTTTGTCTGTTTTAGAAAACGTAGGAGTAGTAAAATTGGTAGCTGCCAATTTCAACACTTGCGGCAAACACGCTGCTATCGACAGTAAAGATACCATTGCAAAATGACGCTTGCGAGCAATCCAGATAATTACAAAAAAAATATTTACGACAACCAAAAACGGTAAAAGCAATCCGGCAAAAGGTAGGAGCCATATTTTTTCGGGGCTTATATAAGATGCAGATAAACTAATTAACAACAACACTACAAATACAATATTTACAGTGCGGGAGGTAAAGGATAATAACCATTTTAAGTATTTCATCTTGCAGCAAGATAAAAAATATTTTTTGTACTAACGATGGAGAAAAGTTAAATCAATCTTCTTGGCTTATTTTAAACAAAAATTCTTTTTCTTCTTTTGTTAAACTGTCGTAGCTAGAGCGGTTTATTTTATCCAAAATCGCATCCAATTTTTCTTGTTTATTTACAAGCTCCTTATTCGGCGGTGCCTGAGTGTTAGTTTGTTGTTTTGTTTGAGCCGATGAATAAGCGTACTCTTGTTTTTTATACGTTACTTTAAGCTTGCTTTTTTTTGCGGAAAAGGTGGAGAAATAATCTGCCACCACATAAAATGGGCGAGCTAAGTCGGTTCCGTTTTGCAGTAACCTTATATACATAAAACCAAAAAACGCGCCACCGATATGGGCAATATGCCCACCAGCATTTCCATGTTGTATATTTATAAAATCTAAAATAAGATACGCAAATGCAATCCACTTTATTTTTACATTTCCGAAAAATAATAATCGAAGTTCGTATTCAGGAGCAATAGTAGCTGCTGCAAATGCTATTGCCATCACCGATGCCGAAGCACCAATACAACTTGAAGTATAAACAGCATTGCTAAACGCTGGAAAGAGATTATACGCAAGCATATATACAAGGCCACCAAACATACCACCGTACAAATAAATGGGTACAATCTTAGGTTTGCCAATCATATCTAGCACAATTTGTCCGAACCAATAGAGGCCCAACATATTCCATAGAATATGCCAAAACCCTTCATGTAAAAACATGTATGTAAAAATTCCCCATGGGTGGTACATAAAATTATGTGGCGATGCATACAGCGAAAAAATACCCACCAAATCAAACGGGGCAGTTTTGGAGAATAACACAAAAGGTAGGCTTATTAAATTTACAATTATAAATACGCCTATATTTATCAGTATCAATCTGATTAAGTTAGAGCCGTAGGTATATTGCCATTTTATATCTTCCCAAATATTCATTTTAGTAGAACGTTTATTTATTTGTTTTGTTCCAATAAAGTACCAATAAAAATCCGAAAATTGCGCCGCCGATATGGGCGTAGTGTGCTACATTATCTAAACCTACTTGCGCAAAGGCAACATCATAAACTATAATCACTAATGGAATAAGGTATTTTGCTTTTATAGGCACTGGCAAGAAAAGAAAAATTAGAGGTGTATTCGGAAACAGATATCCGAATGCTGCCAACAAGCCGTAAATTGCACCACTTGCACCTACTAAGCTCGAAAAATAAATTTCCGAAATAGGTTTCATTGCTGCTTCGCTCACATGCATATCTGAGGTTAGAATAAAAGTACCTGTATAATGATAGGCGATGATTCCACTAATAAATAAATGAAATAAAATAGCACCTAAACCGGAGAAAATGTACAAAAACGCAAAACGTTTGCTGCCCAATACGCGTTCATTTTCCAAAACGGCACCGAAGCTATACAATGCATACATGTTGAATAAAATATGAAAAAACCCTCCGTGGGTAAACATGTGTGTTACCAGCTGCCATGGCTTAAAGTCGGGATTTGTTGGGTAGTGCATGGCCAATATTTCTGTTAGATTTGGGTAAATCAAACAAGCCAAAAACACTAATATATTTATCAGCAGCAAATTTTTCACTACGGGTGTCAGGTCGAGTAATCCTCCAAAACGTCTTAATTCATTCATCTTGTATAAACTTTCTTTTTTATTAAATGATTTTAAGCATTGAATTTCCGTTCAATTTCATCAAAAGTATATTGCACAAAAGTAGCCATTCCTGTAGGATTAATCATTGGTTGTTCGCATGCAAATAATTCATCTATCAGCAATTGCATCGTGTTTTTATCCAATGATTTGCCAGATTTTGTGGCGGTTTGGAATGCTAAAGTTTTAGCTACATTCTTTCGCTTATCAAACTGTCCGGTTTGTACGCCAGTTTTGTATTCTTCTAAAATTTTTTCTATCAATTGCAATTCGTTCTCCTCTCTCAAATCACTCGGCATACCGTGAACTACGAATGTATTACCACCAAAAAATTCAATATCAAATCCCAACACTTTCAATTCTTGTAATATATCTTTCATTACTTCTGCATCGCCATGATTTAATTCCAAAGATTTTGGAAATAATATTAGTTGTGATACTGCTGGTTGGTTTGCTAAATTTTTTAAATATTTTTCAAATAAAATACGCTGATGTGCTTTTTGTTGATCTATTAAAATAAAACCACTTTTTATTTGAGTTAATATATATCTTTCGTGTAATTGTATTGGTTCGAAGCGTTCGTTTTTAAATGGGTTATTGGAAATTTCATTTTCTTTTTCCAATGCCTCTAGCTGATCCATTTTACTACGAATGGTAACGGTGCGCTCCGTTGTATTTTCATCTATTTCGTATAATTTTTTCCAATGTTCAAAATTATCTCTTTGCGGTGTTACCGGAATATCTTTATCAAACGGAGAGGTATAAGAGCCTTTCGTATTAGTATCTGAATTTAATCGGGACTGAACTACTTTAAAAGGCTGTTCGTTATACACACGCTCATCTACCAACATACTAAAATTTGCCTCGTGTTCGAAATCTATAGTTGGCATTACGCTGTACTGCGAAAGTCCGTGCTTGGCGGCGGCATTCAGCAATAAATAAATTGACTTTTCATCTTCAAATTTTATTTCCTGTTTTGTCGGATGTACGTTAATATCTATTGCGTCAGGTTCAATATCTATAAACAAGCAATAAAACGGAAAATTCTTTTCCGCTATCAATCCATCATAAGCTTTGGTGATGGCATAATTCAGAAAATTATTTTTTATAAAACGATTGTTAACAAAAAAGAATTGCTCTCCACGGGTTTTTTTACTCAATTCGGGTTTGCCAATAAAACCACGCACGCTCACATAATCTGTAATCTCTTCTATAGGCACTAATTTCTCGTTATAATTTTTCCCAAACACACTAACGATTCGTTGTCGCATATTACCTGCTTTCAGATGATACACTTCTAATCCATTATGATGCAAAGAAAAAAAGATATTCGGGTTGGCCAATACAACATGTATAAACTCCTCTAAAATATGCTTGGTTTCAATTTGATTAGACTTTAAAAAATTACGCCGTGCCGGAACATTATAAAATAGATTTTTTACCGAAATAGAAGTACCTGAAGCTGTAGCCGTAGGTTCTTGTAAAATTACTTTAGACGCTTCCGTTATCAAGATAGTTCCTACTTCTTTGTCGTGTAATTTTGTTTTCATTTCCACTTGCGCCACTGCAGCAATACTTGCCATTGCCTCTCCTCGAAAACCAAATGTATAAAGAGAAAATAAGTCTTCTATTTTTTTTATTTTGGAAGTAGCATGTCTTTCAAAACACATCCGAGCGTCTGTTTCACTCATACCACAACCATCATCTACTACTTGTATCAAAGCCCTTCCAGCATCTTTAAGAATAAGTTGTATGTTTTTTGCACCCGAATCCACACTATTTTCCAATAGTTCTTTCACCACCGATGCTGGACGTTGAATGACTTCACCGGCGGCAATCTGGTTGGCAATGGCATCGGGCAAAAGTTTAATAATATCGGACATAATTAGCATCACAAAATACAAAAAAATGTAGGGTTGAAACGTGTTAAATGCTGTTATTTTAAAGAAAAAGAATAACTAAAAGAATATTTTCACGTTCGAGTACATTTAATAGGTAGATACACCAAGATTTACTTATGTTTGGACAGATTTAGCTGATTTTTGATAAAAAATGGAAATATTATAATGAAAAACTACTTTTTAAAAATACTCTTTATTACCTTCTTTCTACTACTATCTATCGGATATTCAAATGCAATAGAGCCGCCTTACTTAAAAGATACTTCAAATGTATGGGTAGATTCTATATTAAAAACAATGACATTAGACGAAAAAATCGGGCAACTATTCATGGTTGCTGCATACTCCAATAAAGACGAAACCTCCTATCAAACTATTGATAAATATATAAAAGAATACAAGGTAGGCGGAGTTATTTTCTTCCAAGGAACGGCACAAAAACAAGCAGAACTAACCAACCGTTATCAGGCACAAAGTAAGCTGCCATTGTGGGTTGGATTTGATGGAGAATGGGGCTTAGGTATGCGCTTAGACAATACGATATCCTATCCGCGGCAATTGACGTTGGGCGCTATCGATGATATTTCCTTAATATATGACATGGGCAGTGAAATTGCTCGGCAAATGAAGCGCATTGGTATCAATATTAATTTTGCACCGGATATTGACATTAACAGCAATCCTAATAATCCGGTAATCAACGACAGGTCTTTTGGCGACAATAAATTTGGCGTGGTGCGCCGAGGATTAATGTATATGAAAGGCTTGCAAGACAACCATATTTTAGCCTGTGGCAAGCACTTTCCTGGGCATGGCGATACCGATGTAGATTCGCATAAAGACTTACCGATTCTAAGGCATTCTGCTGACCGTTTAGCATCAGTTGAATTATATCCGTTCCAACAGTTTATTCGATACGGTGTTGGGAGCATGATGGTAGCACACTTAAATGTTCTTTCGTTAGATGCTGCTCCAAATTTTCCAGCAACATTGTCTTCAGCAATTGTGCAAAATAAACTGAAAGATTCAATGAAATTTAAAGGGTTAATATTTACCGATGCATTGAATATGAAGGGAGTATCAAAATATTACCCTTCAGGTGTTGCAGAGGTATTAGCCATAATGGCGGGCAATGATGTGATGTTATTTCCTGAGGATGTTGACAAAGCAGTAGAAGGTGTTCGCTGTGCGGTACTACAAGATTCTATCATTTCAGTAGAATTAATTAACAGAAAAGTACGCAAAATATTGGCTGCAAAATACTGGTTGGGTTTAAACAAATATCAACCTATAAAACTAGATGGTATAGATGCGGATATAAATGATGAACAAGCTACATTTTTGAAATTCAAATTAGTAGAAAATGCCATGACGGTAGTTACAGATTCTACACATCAAATACCTATTTTAAACATACAAAAACGTATAGCACACGTTGGCATAGGAAGTAGTAAACCCACCGTATTTTCTACTACTTTAGATAAATATACACAAATAGACCATTACTTTATTCCAAAAGAAAAACCCGCTGCAACATTCAATGACATTCTAAAAAAACTAAAAGATTATCACTTAGTAATTATCGACATACAAGACATGAGCCGTTTTGCATCGAAAAACTATGGACTCACAGAGAATGCGTTGACTTTTTTAAATCAAGTGAACAAGCAAAATCAAACTATTTTAACTGTTTTAGGTTCACCGTATAGTTTAAAATATTTTCAAAATTTTTCTTCGATTTTGGTAGGATATAATGAAGAAGATGAAGCGGAATCTATTGCGGCACAAGTATTGTTTGGCGCACGTGGTGCCGAAGGCGCACTGCCTATTACTGTCGGCAAATTTCAGTATGGAGATGGCGAATGTACCCAATCGGGAATGCGCTTAAAATATGGCAGCCCATTAGAGGTAAATGTAGATACCAAAACGTTGCAAAAAGCGGATGGTATCATTAATAAAGCCATTGCTGATAAAATATTTCCGGGAGCACAACTGTTAGTTGCAAAAGATGGCGAAGTAATTTATGAAAAAGCGTATGGCAATCATACTTACAACACGAACTTACCTACCACCAACACCGATTTATTTGATATTGCTTCAGTTACAAAAGTTACTGCCACGCTACCAATAATTATGAAGATGCAAGAACAAGGGAAAATAAATATCAACCATACCCTGGGAGAATATTTTACCTATCCGGAAGGCAGCAATAAGCGCAATATCACTATCAAAGAAATGCTTTGCCACCAAGCAGGTTTGCCCGCATGGATTCCATTTTATAAACGTTCTTTAACCACCGAGGGTAACCCCGATAGTATGTGGTATTCTAAGAAGCAAGATTCTGGATTTTCTGTGAAAATTTTAGATAGTTTATATTTAAAAAAATCGTTTCAAGATACCGTTTGGAATATGATTTACAATTGCCCCCTCGGAATTAAAGAATATAAATACAGCGACTTGGGATATTACTTACTCAAACAAATCATCGAAAAAACGTATAATGATTCTTTGCAAAATATTACCAGAAAATATTTATACGCTCCATTGGGAATGAATTACACGCAATATAATCCGCGATGGAATGGCGTGGATACCAATAAAATAATGCCTACTGAATTGGAGAAGAACTTTCGAAAATCATTACTATTGGGAACGGTACACGACCAAGGTGCTGCGCTATTGGGAGGCGTTGGCGGACATGCCGGAATATTTACCAATGCCAATGATTTAGCAAAATATTTTCAACTATTACTCAATGGTGGAACTTATGGTGGATATAGATATTTCAATAACTCTACTATCTCCAATTTTACGGCTAAACAATATGCAGGAAATCGTAGGGCAATAGGATTTGACAAACCTACACCGCCGGGGCAAGACGGGCCGACATGCGACGCTGCCTCATCAGAATCTTTTGGACATACCGGATTTACGGGTACAATTGCTTGGGCAGATCCTAAGTATAATTTGATTTATATTTTCTTGTGCAACCGTGTATATCCGAGTGCCGAAGAAAACACACTTGCCAAACAAAATATTAGACCTAAAATACAGCAAGTAATTTATGATGCCATAAAGAAATAAATTGAACGCTAAAGACTTAACTTAATTTATTTACCACCCAATCCGAAGCCAAAGCCTACATTTAAGATAAGTGGAACTTTATCGCTAAATGTACCACGATAAATAGATTCTGAATTATTAAGCACATTATACATCAAAGAAATATTGACTACTCCAATTTTTCCGATTGGCGCAGCATAGCCTGCTCCCAACAGCAAATGATGCACCCATAACCTATGGTCTGCATTAAAGTAAGAAGGTTTATTTACCGGATCGTAACGAGCCTCCAAATACAAGCCTTTGTATAAAAAACCACGAGCATAGGCATCAGCTCCATACACAAAAAAGCTATAGGAATACATATTGCTATACCGATAGCGTTGGTAAATAAATATAGGACCGCCGCCTAACTCCAAACGATTTTTTGCTACCAAATACCCTGCCGTCGGCGATATATTAATATAAGTATAAGAACCGAACTGCAACCCGAAATTCCCTCCAATCCGCAGACGATTTAATCTTTCCTTTCGTTTTTCTTCCGCAGTTTTTGCATCGTCCTTTTTATCTGATTTTGTGCTCTTTGCATTTGGTTTGTTCGCAGTAGAACCACCTAAAGTATCTATAATTCGGATGGGATTGTCGTATATTTCTTCTTGCGCAAAAAGCCTTGCAGACGGGAGTATAAAGAGCATGCATAAGATAAAAACCTTGTATGGGTTCATTAGTCGATATTTAAAGTTATAATTTTGAGAACGTAATTTTACTAAAAATAGTTTGTGATTACTAAAAACACACTGACAAAATAAACGCAATTAAAGTTTTAAGGATATTCCGACAAGTTGAAAATAAATAAAAAAAGAGGACGCTATTTTAATCTAAAATAATTTTCAACCTACAGTGTTTTTTATTGTACTGTTTTTTCTTATCGGGAACAGTTTTAGGCGCAAATCGACCATCAAAAAAACCATCTTTAATCTGTTTTTTCCGAATACTCGATTTTATCTGTTTAAGCGTTTGCTTCTTCATGTTGTACAATTTTAAATCAATGGAAATATATCCTAAAATTAGCATTATTTTATAGCTAAACAATCGTATTCTCCTTAATTTAAGACTCCTACATTACCGCTGGATGCCTAAAATACAACTACCTATTTATCGGTAGGTTACTATCCGCTTCTACCAATGTTTTATTAATTAAAAAATTTATGCATCTTTGTACATTATGATTATTAAATGGATTTTTAGAATGATATTTAAGTTGCTGGGATGGCAGCTTAAAACAGAGGCAATAAAAGGAATAAAACAATCCATCACGATTGCTGCTCCACATACTGCAAATCTTGATTTGCCGATTGCCAGTGCTGCTTTCGATATGATGGGGTTGCCATTGAAATTTACCGTAAAAAAAGAATGGGTAAGGTTTCCATTTAAAGGAATTATGGCCAACTTGGGTGCTATTGCTATAGACAGAACGCCAAAAAAACCTGGAGAACCACGACCAAGTATGGTAGAGGCAATGACAAATTTATTTAAAGAAAACCCTGAACTACATATTATGGTAACTCCGGAAGGCACGCGCAGCTTACGTACGGAGTGGAAAACAGGATTTTGGTACACTGCAAAAGCGGCCAATGTTCCTATTTTATTAGGCTATTTAGATTATAAAAATAAAATAGCCGGAATAGGGAAAATCATCTATCCAACTAATTTGGAAGATGACATGCGAGCGATGATGGACTTTTACAAAGACATCACCCCTTGCCATCCTGAGAAATTTAGTATCGATTTGCGATATGCTTCAAAAAAGTAAATCCTAAAAAATCGGTAGCCGAATTTGAGGATTTTTAAAACACATAGAACACCTACCTTTGGTACGAAAATTAAACTATGTTGAAGATAATTTCAAGGATAATATTAAACGTAAAAGGTTGGACTTATCAAATTGAGCCTTTAAAAACTATAGATAAATGTGTGCTAATTGTAGCACCACACACCTCAGCGTGGGACATGGTTATTGGCAAAGCTGTATTTGAAGTAGAAAATATACCGGCAAAAATTGCTGTAAAAAAAGAGGCTTTCTTTTTTCCACTAAGTTGGCTTTTGTATTATTTAGGGGCTACACCAATTGACAGAAACCCAAAGAATAATGGTAGCAAAGAGCGCATTAGCCTGGTAGATGCAATGGTAAACAATATAAAAAAACAAAAGAAAATTTGCATGGTAATAACCCCTGAGGGTACTCGTGGCAAACGCTCAAAATGGAAAACTGGTTTTTATTATATTGCTGTAAAAGCAGAAGTACCTATCGCATTGGGTTATTTGGACTTTGACCTAAAGGAGGCAAACGTTACAGAAATTTTTTATCCTACTGGAGATATGGATAAAGATATGCGGGAAATAATGAATTACTTCAAAGACAAAGTGCATCTTGGAAAATATCCTAATAGAAGCATGACTGACGAGCGCTGGAGCTAATACATTTATTTATTTAAAACTAATAGTAGAATACTACTATTTTAAATTGTCATAATTTCTTCTTCTTTTTGTTGCAGCATTTTATCTACTTTGCCATTGTATTCGTTGGTCAATTGCTGAATAGTTTCTTCTGTACCTTTACCAATATCTTCACTCAATCCATCTTTCACTAATCCTTTTATCATTTCATTGCCTTCTTTACGGGCATTTCGGATAACGACTTTCGTTTGTTCACCGTAATTTTTAGATTGTTTTACTAAATCTCTACGTCGCTCTTCCGTAGTTGGAGGCACAGAAAGTCGGATATTTTCACCGTCATTTTGTGGCGTAATGCCGATATTGCTTTGAAAAATAGAACGTTCTATTTCACTAATTAATTTTTTCTCAAATGGAACGATAACAATAGTTCGGGCGTCTAACAATTTAACGCTGGCTACTTGATTTATCGGAGTCGGCGAACCGTAATATTCTACTGTAATTCCGTTGAGCATATCAGGGCTAGCTTTCCCTGCGCGTACTTTGCGCAGTTCGTCCTCTAAGTGCTTTAATGCTTTAAACATTGATTCTTTAGTTTCCTCTAAAACTAACTGTACTTCTTCTTCCATCGTTGCAAATTTTCGAGGGCAAACCTACAAAATTTTTTCATTATGAAATAATAATCTGGCAAACAACCCAAATTAAACACGATATACATAACTAAGTAGCGCAATTAGGCAGCGGTTTAGAAATATAAAATCCATTTGCAATTGTGAAAAAAAATAGAAATTTGTGTGTTTTTTGTATCTTTAATCAAATACACCAATGAAAGCATACCTACTCTTAATTATTTCAGTATTTACTCTACTTTCCTGCACTAAATCACCTGAAAGCAAAGCACCTTTGCCACCCAAGAAAATCGCATTCGGGTCTTGCTGTTTTCAATTAGGCGATTTAAGTGTTTTTAAAACTATGGAAAAACTAAATCCAGATTTATATTTGGCATTAGGCGATAATATGTATGTAGATATGCTAACATTTCCGGGCATTCTCACTGACTCAGCTGCACTATCGGCATCCTATTCCATGCTAAAAAACAACCCTTATTTTAAAGAATTTAAACAAAAAGTTCCATTTATTGCCACTTGGGATGATCATGATTATGGGGGCAATAACAAAGGCAATGAATACGCTTACAAAGATGTATCACAGCGATTATTTCTTAATTTTTTCAATGAACCTAAAACTTCTGACCGTTGGAAACGGTCTGGTGTTTATACTTCGTATTATTTTGGAGATGAGGCACACCGATTACAAATAATTGTATTGGATACCCGCACATTTTTAGATGTTTTCAGTCCTGAGCCTATTGCGCCGACAAACGATACTTCTAAACGATTTTTGGGAAATTCAGAATGGACATGGCTAAAGGGAGAATTGCAGAAACCTGCTAAAGTGCGCATTGTGATGACGAGCACGCAAATGCTGCATGAGCACAATGGGTACGAATCTTGGACTAACTACCCACACGAGTTAGAGCGTTTTTTCCAATTAATCAGAGATACTAGGGCGGAAGGCGTATTTATGGTTAGTGGTGACGTGCATTGGGCTGAACTGAGCAAACAGCAGCCTGCCGGACTTTATCCGCTGTACGATATGACTTCAAGTGGGTTAAACATGATGGAATCTTACCCTGGTGCAAACAAATACAGAGTAGGCAATGCCACCCGTGACTTAAATTTTGGGATGATAGACATAGACTGGGAAAGCAATCCGATAAATATTGCATTACGTGTATATAACCAACAAGGAATTGTAAGAATAGAACATGCTATCTCCTTATCAGAATTGAAATTTTAAACCGTTGTTATTTGCTAAATAAATCTGCTGATTTGCTGATATACAAATTTCTTTTTTGCTAGCGCATGTTTCTCTACTAAATGCCAAGACAGCCAACCACAAAATAACGTAATAGGCAATGAAACCAACAACAGCTCCATTACATTAAATTGGAAGTAATGCATTAATAACTGCTGTATAGGAAAGCCGTAAATATAGGTGCCATACGAAATATCACCAATTGTATTTCCAATAGCGGAGATTCCTTTTATTGCTGCTGCACCTATTATTATTATTATAGGCGGAAATAAAAAATATTGCACCAATTCAAAATACTGCCACCGCATAAATACCATAGTAGTAATTATACAACAAAGAAGAATTAGCTTACGCTGCGGATGTCGTTCTATGTGAAATACAGATAGCAATGCGCCACTCATAAAGAGCAATCCGAAATGGCACCATTGGTCTAAAGAGAGAACGCCTAAATGTGGCATATTACTTTTTCCTTGTAAGGCGATGCGCAATACAAAAAACAGAAAAACAATTGCAGCAATTACCCATCGTTTTACTTTGTCTTTTTGCTGTTTTAGAAAAAACAAAGGCAATAAAAATAAATACATTGAAAATTCGTAGCCTATCGTCCATAAAGAACCATTGATAGCCTGTCTTAATGGATTATTTTCGAAAACACCTTTGATAGTATGTTGCAATTTAAATAATGAACAATTTATTGGAATATATGTCCACACGCTTTTATGCTGTAAATATTCAGCAATAGTTCCATCAAAAACAAAAGAACAAGCAAGTACGGTAACTGCCAAAACTACAATAAGGGCCGGATAAATACGCAGTAACCGTTTCACCAAATAATCTGTTCTATTTTCACTACGCATCAAACTTTGAAAAATAAGATAGCCGCTAATGACGAAAAAACCACGCACACCGATATAAGAATACGACATAGTGCCATTGGAAAAATAATACAATGGATCTTGCTCAGAAATACCGGCAATAGGATAGCAATGATGCACTACTACCAATGAAGCAAACAACAATCGTAAAAAATCAAAATTATTTTTGTGCATGGCAGATACGTAAAAAGTTGTTAAGTTAGCTGAAATAGAAGAACTATAATAATTTTAAATCCCTATTTTTGTAAAAATGAAGCAAGTCCTAAAGAATATCTTATCCGTCAAAGAAAAGAATTATCTGAAATGGGATAGATTTACATTAGTAGGAATCTTATTAATTATTATATGTGGCATAAAGGTTGGCGCCAACTTGGACAACTACATGGATGTCGTTTTTTGGGATGAATCTTTATATTTAACCAGAGGCGTTGCCATGTTTCAAAACATTCCCAAAACTTGGGGACCTACATATTCATTTTGGTACAAGCTTTTATCCTACATTACACCAGATAAAATGGAGTTGTATTATTTTAATTTCAAACTAACGACCATTTTAATTTCTATTACATTCTTTTTATTCTTGATGGCCTGTGGAACGCAGCGGATTTTAGCCTTCATGCTTTCCCTTTTTTTCTTGTCGTCATCGGTCAATTTACCGATGTGGCCTCGAGTTTCGCACTTTTGTATTATCGTATTTCTGCTCTTTCTAATTCTTGCAAAATACCATCAATCCATCGTATCTAAATTTGCGTTGTTTTCAATTGCGTTGTTGATATGCGCACATGCCAGACCAGAATTATTCTTACCTTACTTGGCTTGTTTTATCACAACCATTATTTTATTTTTTATAAATATTAAAAAAAACACAAAGTATAATATCTTTATTTTTTTAGTGATGATTTTGTTTTCGGGTATTATATTACGGTTTTTAAAAACGCCGTTGAACAATGGTGACTCAACACGTGGGATAGGTGTTTTTTTACAACATTTTGCAATGAACTATGCACAATGGCATCATTCTGACATGATTTTCTGGCTCGACTATTCCGATATTTTAAAAGAAAACTTTAAAGAGGCAACGACATTAAAAGGCATGTATAAAATAAATCCTGAAGCTATTGAACATCATGTTTTTTCTAATGTATCAAATTATTTACTACAGACCGGGAAAATTATTATAGGATTTTTTGCACCTATTTTTACAAAAAGTATAGATTGGCTTTGTTTGATGGGCGCATTGATATTATTTGCCGTCTATTTTTCATTTACAAAAATTGTAGCAAACAAAAAAGCTAGTATTTTTGCGATAATAAAAAATAATATATACACAATTTCTGTATTAATTTTATTTACGCTGCCTTCCGTATTTGTTTGTATTTATGCCTATCCGCGGTCACATTATTTACTATTACAAGTACCTCTTTGGCTGTTGGCAATCTCCTTGCTGATTTCCTCGCTTACTACGGTTGCAGAAAACATGGATATGCAGAAAATCATTGTCATTGCTGTCGTATGGTTTTTTGTAATGCCTACAGCTGCCGATTTCTCGTATTTCCGCATGTTCAGAAAAGAAGAAAATTTAAGCAATCAAAAATCTGTACAATATATTAAAACACACTTCAATACCAAAGATACTTTGCGTGTATTTGATGTAGATGGAGGCGTAACAAATTTATTACCCGGAAATTTCATTAATAATAATTATATATTTTTACAACAAAGAGATACAATATTTTTAAGCGATTTTTTATTGCAAGGCAAATACGACATCATTTACAATTCACCGACCTTAACTAAGTTAAACAGTGTAAAAAAGGATTCTGTATTATTTGATATGGTAAAGAATCCGGAGAAATATGGATATATTGAACAAAAAACCGGTAACTTTGCCACCAGCTTGTTGATTAGGAAGCGATGACTACATTTATTAACAGACCACTATACACCCGCGACCAACCTTTGTTTGAATTAAGGGTTGTTTTATTATTTATTTTCTCTCTACTTTTTGCCAGCAATATTTTACTACAATTTAATTCTGCCAGTAAGGTAGTTGGGGTGGTTATCGCATTATTTTTACCCGGAATTTTAGTCGTTGCTGGCGTATATTATTACTTTAAATTATTCAAACTAAAGCAACTCAATCCTATAGATGCAATCATTTTTATTTCCTTAATACTACCATTTTACAATGCTATCACCGTGCATTTAATTTTTGATGTAAAAATCATGAAAGCACTATTCAGTTTAGTACCTCGATTTTATGTAGTAATGTGTAGCCTTATTTATTATGCAATACGCTCCCGTAAAATAACGATGCAGCAATATGTGTATTCCAATTTGTTGCTATGTTGGTTTTGTTTTTTATTGTACTCTTATGTATCCATAATGATTCCACCTCAAACATTCATAAGTGGCTTAGGAGATGGCTTAGTGGGTTTTAACCCCTCAAAAGGCGGGTATATTTATCGATTTTCCAGCGCCGTACTTATCTTCGGCATGATCTATTATTTCTTGGATTACATCATAAACACCAACTACAAAAGTTTGATATTATGGGGCGTATTAATGTCGTATCAAGTATTTATTGATAAAGGCAGAACGGAGTTGGTATCTGAAGCAGCGCCAATGTTCTTATACATGTTTATAATCCTTAAATGGCACGATATCGTTCAAAAAATACTTACCATTTTGCTACTAGTATGCGTTGCACTGCTTATCGCCTATCTCATAGACCCAAAGATAGTACAGTTTACCGCAGATATGTATTGGATGTTTATTCAGTTCTTTATGGGACGCAAAACCGGTGAAGGTTCTGCGGATATGCGCTGGACAGAAATGGCAGCAGTTTATCATTATTTCTTAAAATACCCAGGGCATATTTTCTTTGGCGTCGGTGTTCCTAAAGGGGAGATTTTACAAAAATATGTGGGCAATGTAATCTTAGGAGATATCGGTATTGTGGGTGGTTTATTATCGCAAGGCATAGTAGGATTAGCATTTGTGTATTCTGTATTCCTATACCCTCTTTATATATGGAAAGTAGTAAAACATTATAAAAAGGATTTGTTATTCAACACAGGAATGTTAAGTGTCGCTACGGTATTTATTCAATCCTTATTTAATGGAAGTATTTTCTATTCTTTCTTAGGAATTATGATGCCACTTATTATTCTGGAATACTACAGAGTAAAAGAGAAAGTGTACTGGAGAACACAAAGAGCACTGCAACAAAAATAACAGTGAAAAAACAGTATAAAATAATCATTGTCTGCATTGCTGCCATCTTGGGGTTTCGGATTTGTTTATCGAATGAAAAAAAGAAAGAAAAAAATTTACTGCCCGCAAGCACTGCAACTGTATCTGTTTTCGTACAGCCCGATTTTAAAAATACAACTGCAATAAACCCAAAAATATTTGGGGTAAATATCGGATTTGCATTTGCCCGAGAATTAGATAAAGATTCCGGATTTGTGCAATTATTACGCGATATGCATCCCGCTTCATTGCGGTTTCCGGGAGGCACCGTTGCCAATTGGTACCACCCGAACTTACCGGTATATGGCTACAAAGCCAACGAAATCATCCCATCATTAGGCGGCTTATATCAGATACAATCTAAACGAGAAGAAAATATTTTAAGTAATTTTATTCGACTTTGTAAAGCGGTAAATTGCGGTGCTGTATTTTGTGCCAATTT
>Ga0255344_1003629_pt1 | contig 16711 bp, 10 predicted proteins | sample wastewater_treat_5_FD_192414 | JGI IMG/M metagenome (GOLD analysis project Ga0255344, IMG submission 192414) | Wastewater microbial communities from Lulu Island WWTP, Vancouver, Canada - plant18 | ecosystem: Engineered > WWTP > Wastewater > Unclassified | place: Canada: Vancouver, British... | reverse complement strand
TATGCCATGAATGATGACGCGATGCAATTCATCGTCGAAATTTGTTCCGTATTTTTCGGCGTTTGAACGTACAGTGTCGATGCTGATAAAAATATCACCCGATATGCGATCGCCTTCCGAATAATCGAACGTGATGATATCCGTGTAGAAATCGTGATGAAGATAGGTCTGATTGATTTCCAAAATTTTTGCGTCATCGCAAAAAATGTAGGAAACATCACCGGCCTTTTTTCCGTACTCTTCAGCTACAACCTTTATCCAGTTAGAGGTTGCGCGTTTTTTTATATGGGGTAGAGCCACATTTTCGGCTTGAAAAGTGATAGCCATGTTCGAATGATTTTATTGATTATTTTCGATGTAAATTATCCAAAGAAAAGATACGCCACAAAAATAGCGGCGATTACGCCGGCCAAATCGGCCAAAAGGGCGTAGGGAACCGTATAGCGCGTATTTTTTATGTTCACGGCGCCATAATATACCGCCACGATGTAAAACGTTGTATCGGTGGCCCCTTGCAATACTCCCGATAAACGACCGGCAAACGAGTCGGCACCGAAGGTTTTCATGGCGTCGATCATCATGCCACGAGCGCCGCTCCCGCTGAGCGGTTTCATCAGTGCCGTAGGCATCCCGTCCACCCAGCGAGTATCTATTCCGGTGATGGCAACAAGGTTGCGAAGTCCTTCCATCAAAAAATCCATTGCCCCCGAAGCGCGAAACACCCCAATTCCCACCAAAATGGCAATCAGATAGGGAATAATGCCGACTGCGGTCTTGAAGCCGTCTTTTGCTCCATCGATGAAGGCGTCGAAAATGTTGATTTTTCTCTTCATTGCTTTCACAATGAAAGCAATGATAATCGTCAGAAGAATAATGTTGGCAATCAGGCTCGAAACAATGCTGATTTGTTGTTGAGGCATCGTTCGGAAGGCAAAAATTGTAGCGCCAATGATGGCTGTCATTACTCCGAAGAATCCCAAAATAGTTTTGTCAAAAACGTTGATTTTTTGCTTCATGCACACGGCCAGCACGCCAACCAGCGTGGCTGCGAAGGTGGCAATCATAATCGGAATAAAAACATCGGCCGGATTGGAGGCTCCCATTTGCGCCCGATAAACCATGATGGTTACCGGAATGAGCGTAAGACCTGAGGCATTCATCACCAAAAACATAATCATCGGATTCGAAGCCTCTTCCTTGTTGGGATTGATTTCCTGCAATTCGCTCATGGCTTTCAATCCGAAGGGGGTTGCAGCATTGTCGAGGCCGAGCATATTGGCCGAAACGTTCATGAGAATGGATGCTGAAGCAGGATGCCCTTTGGGAATATCGGGGAAAAGTTTCGAAAACAGTGGAGCAGCGGCTCGGGCAAAAAGTTCGACCATTCCGCCGCGTTCACCAATTTTCATCACGCCAAGCCATAACGAAAGTACGCCCGTCAGCCCTAAGGAAATTTCGAAACCGGTTTTAGCCGAATCGTAGGTCGAATTCATGATTTCGGTAAAGATAGTGACATCACCAAAAAAAATCAATCGCACAAGTGCGACCACAAAAGCTATCAAAAAAAATGCAATCCAGATGTAATTCAGAACCATAAGCGATGTTTTCGACGATTATTTTTCAGTGCGGGGCTGAAACCGGTTGTACGAATTTGTTGCTCAAAGATAGTGCTTTCGGTGGAATAATATGTATCTTCGCTGCCTCAAATTCCTTAATTTATGGCATGGAAGGACTATTTGTATTTTCGGCGGGGCCAAAAGATTGCGGTTATGATATTGCTTGGACTTATTTTGGCGGCATTAATCATCGATGGTGTATTATCTTCACGTAAGCAGCGGCAAGTTGTTATCATTCAGAACGATTCACTCCAAAGAGAATTCGAAGCTTTCGAGAAATCGCTGCGGGAAAAAGAAGAAAATATCGATTCGGGATATCACCGGAGATATTACGCTTCATCTGCGGACAGGAAATATTCCGATCAGCAAAACGAATATCGACCCAAGAGTCGCGAAACAGGTTATACCCCTTTCCCAAAGGCAGAAAAGTTGGCCGAAGGCCAAACCATTTCGTTAAATGAAACGGATACGGTGCAATGGAAAAAAATTCCCGGAATAGGGAGTGCTTTTGCTTCGCGTATCGTAAAATATCGGAATCGATTGGGCGGTTTCGCTTCGGTGGATCAGTTGAAAGAAGTATATGGCATCGATGCCGAATTGTATTCGAAAATCAGCCCTTATATCAAACCTGACGGGAATTATTCGAAAATAAACATCAACAAGCTCGAATTCAAGCAACTGCTTAGTCATCCTTATCTGAATTACAAACAAGTGAAAGCAATTGTCGGTTTGCGTGACAGAAAAGGCAAGATTGCTTCGATCAACGAATTGTCGATGCTCGACGAATTTACTACAGCCGATATCGAGCGATTGACGCCCTACCTCGAATTTGAATAAATGAGCGAAAACCTGAATTGTCCGAAAGCCAAGTCTTCCCATTTTGTTCTATGGATGTAACCTATAGCATACATGGAATTGCATGGGAGTTGCCATGGAGTTGCCTCGGAGCTATAGCATAGCAAGGCTATAGATAAATGGAGAGTAACATGGACGAAAAAGCCATATTTTATTTTCTGAGCGCCTTAATATTTTCTTTCAACAATTCGATTTTGCTTTCGGCATCAGCCAATTTTTTGCGTTCATTTTCAACAATTTCCGGTTTGGCATTTTGAACAAAACGTTCGTTGCTCAATTTTTTCTGAACCGATTGCAAAAAGCCTTCCTGATAAGTGAGTTCGGCTTCGAGCTTTTTCAATTCGGCTTCCACGTCGATTTTTTCGGCAAGAGGTATCGAAAATTCGGTGGTTCCGACCATAAAACCGATGCCGCCTGCGGTTTTTTCGTCAACCCTGTCGATTGCCGAAAGATTTGCCATTTTCAGGATAATGCTGTCGTGGGCGTGGTTGTAATCACCAATCACTTGCAGCGTCAGCACTTCCTTGTTCGGAATGTTTTTTTGCAGCCGCACGGTGCGAATACCCGCGATGATTTCCTTCGTCGATTCGAAATCGGCAAGCAATCGGTTATCAATGCTTCGGACACGAGGTTGCAATGCCGTCATGATACTTTCGCCTGGTTGACGTTCTTCGAGTGCCTGCCACAATTCTTCCGTGATGAAAGGCATAAACGGATGAAGCAGTCGCAGCAAGGCATCGAAAAATTGCAGGGTCGATTGATAAGTTTGGCTATCGATGGGCTGCTGATAGGCGGGTTTGATAATTTCGAGATACCACGACGAAAACTCATCCCAGAAAAGTTTGTACACCATCATCAAGGCTTCCGAAAGGCGGTATTTCGAAAACAAATCGTCCAATTCGGCAATGGTTCCCGAAAGTTTCGACTCGAACCATTCGATGGCAATTTTCGACGATTCCGGCTGTTCGATTTCGGCCGTTTGCCATCCTTTGACCAGCCGAAAGGCATTCCAAATCTTATTGTTGAAGTTACGTCCCTGTTCGCAAAGCGCTTCGTCGAAAAGCAGATCGTTTCCGGCAGCGGACGACAGCAGCATGCCCATGCGCACACCGTCGGCGCCATATTTGTTCATCAACTCAATCGGATCGGGCGAGTTGCCCAGTTGCTTGGACATTTTGCGACCGAGTTTGTCGCGAACGATTCCGGTAAAATATACATTGCGGAAGCAGGGTTGATGCCGATATTCGTATCCGGCCATGATCATGCGGGCAACCCAAAAGAAGATGATATCCGGACCCGTTACCAAATCGTCTGTTGGATAATAGTAGTTGATGTCTTTGTTGTCGGGATGATTGATGCCGTCGAACACCGAAATAGGCCACAACCACGACGAAAACCAGGTATCGAGCACATCTTCGTCCTGCTTCAGATCATCCATCGCAATCGGATAATCTACCTGTTTTTTTGCCTTTTCGTAGGCTTCCTCTTTTGTCATAGCCACCACGTACCCGCCTTTGGGCAGAAAATAGGCCGGAATGCGGTGTCCCCACCACAATTGGCGACTGATGCACCAGTCTTTCACATTCTCCATCCAGTGGCGATAGGTGTTTTTGTATTTATCGGGATAGAATTTGATCGTATCATTTTCTACTGCTTCCAAGGCCGGTTTGGCAAGTTGATCCATTTTCAGAAACCACTGCATCGACAGTTTGGGCTCGATCACTTCGTTGGTGCGTTCCGAAAAGCCGACCTTGTTGGTATAGGGTTCCGTTTTTTCCAATAATCTGGCTTCCTGCAGATCTTTTTCGATTTTTTTGCGCACTTCAAAGCGATCCATGCCCGTGTAAGGGGCTCCGTTTTCGTTGAGCGTGCCGTCGGGATTGAAAATATCGATGGAGGGCAGATGGTGTTTTTCGCCCAGCATATAGTCGTTGATATCGTGTGCAGGAGTTACTTTAAGGCAACCCGTACCGAAATCGATATCGACATATTCGTCCTCGATAACCGGAATCACGCGATTGATAAGTGGAACGATTACTTTTTTGCCTTTCAGGCGGGCGTTTTTCGGATCGTCGGGATGGATGCACATGGCCGTATCCCCCATGATGGTTTCCGGACGGGTAGTTGCAACAACGGCATAATCGTCTTCGCCTTCCACGCGGTAGCGGAGGTAATATAATTTTCCGTTTACTTCCTTGTGAATGACTTCCTCGTCGGATAGGGCGGTCAGCGCTTTCGGATCCCAATTCACCATGCGAACGCCACGATAGATGAACCCTTTGTCGTAGAGGTCGCAAAAAACGCGCAGCACGCTTTCGGAGCGTATTTCGTCCATCGTGAATGCGGTTCGGTCCCAGTCGCACGATGCGCCCAGTTTTTTAAGCTGTTCGAGTATGATTCCGCCGTGTTCGTGAGTCCAATCCCAGGCATGACGAAGAAATTCGTCGCGCGAGAGGTCGTTTTTCTTGATGCCTTGCGACGCAAGTCGCGCCACCACCTTCGCTTCGGTAGCGATGGAGGCATGGTCGGTTCCGGGAACCCAGCAAGCATTTTTGCCCTGCATGCGGGCACGTCGCACAAGTACATCCTGAATCGTGTTGTTGAGCATGTGCCCCATGTGCAACACGCCGGTAACGTTTGGTGGCGGAATGACAATCGTATAGGGTTCACGTTCATCGGGTTCGGAATGGAATAAACGGTTTTCCATCCAATATTTGTACCACTTGTCTTCTACTTCTGCAGGGTTGTATTTGCTTGCAATTTCCATAAATCGTTAAGATTGAAGTGCAAAAGTACAAAAAAAAGACAAGCAGAATATCGGCTTGCTTTCAGAGTTAAAAACAGATTAAATATTTTTTAGTACCCGCCACACGATACAATCGTGCGGTGGCAGAGTTTGCCCTTATTATTAAATTCTCAATGTTTTGTCTAAATCTTCGAAATAATCAATTACGAACGGGTCTTTATCCATTGTTTCATACATTCTGTCTGCTTCCTTGAGTGTTAATGGCTTGTCATAATTTTCTGAAATCAATTGAATCACTTGATTTAAATCATTGATTTCTCTATGAAAATATTCAGCCATCTCTTTGGGAAATGTATAATTGCAGGGCCAATAATCACTTAAATCGGACATATTGTCGGGAAAATACATAACATACTTTCCACCTAATATATTCGTAATTTTATAAATTATCAATCGCCATTTCTCTCGCCATAAAATATCTTCTTTCTCTTTCCTCGTAAACCAATGATAATAACGACCTACCCAAATACTTAGCTCGAAATAGTATCTATTTAGTTCCAATCCTAAACCATAAGGTCCTTCAAGGTAGTAATGTAGCGAATCGTAACAATAATCATCATCTTTGTATTCATCAATTTTCCAGCCTTTTATATTTAGGTAATTCTCTAATCTCTGTTTTTCTTTTTTGCTCATTTTCCTTTTTTCATATTTATACAATGAATTCCATTCAATACACATTTCTTTTAAGAATTCGGAATTTTCTAATCTTAATGAGTTTAATAATTCCAACAGATAAGATTTATCAGCTATTTCCTTTTCTTTAAAACGCATTGAATGATTACCAATTATAGATAAATCTACGCTCATAAATTGTTTTTTTAATTTTATTTCTCAAGTTTTGTAGTGGAGTGACACCTAACATTTGCCTATGCGCCAAAGAGCGACGATATTTTCGGATTATCTAATTATGAAATTTAACACTACTTTCCGAAACAAATTTTATTCGTTTAATGTATTTTCTAATGTCGTCTTAAATTCGTTTTCGTTGTTGTAATTGTAGAACGGAACAGCTGTTATCACATAGGTGTCCGTATGAATTTTGATAGTCTTTTGTTCGTTTCTGATTTCTTTCAAAAAGTCTTCTTTCCACTTGTCGTGTCCTAACAAATGGTTTCCTTTTGGCTCTATGAAAACCTGATATGTCATATGTCCTCCGTCACGCTGTTTGCAGAAAAGTAAAAAGTCTGGCTCGAAAGCTCTTCCGAGTTTGTCGAATATTTTTATTTCTCGCTCGTTTCGGATTAGATAAATGTTCTCAAATTTCTGATTCAGCCCTTCAAATCGTCTGGAAAACAGTTCTACAAATTTCTTTTCTTCACTTGTTCCGTAGTTAGCATTGTAAACATACCAAGGCTCATTGGCTACCAATTCTTCCTGTCCTTTAGCTCTCTCATCATATTTGTTTACTCTTATTTCTTTGTCTTTAAATACATTGTGAATGCGATCTGAAATATAGTCTGAACCTTCGTATTCTGTTGAATTGTCTTTAATATTGGCTTCGATCGTTAGCAATAATCCGTTTAGGGCTTGCAAATAGTCGAAATGGCTGATTTCTTTTAATCGGTTGGCTGTTCCGCTAAATGTGATTTCCAAACCTGCTAAAAAGTCTGTGCTGTCAATGAAATTGGAAACCGAACCCACACTAGGAAAATAATGTGATAAGTTATCAAAATAGTAAAACGGATTTTGACTTAAAGCGAAACGAATGATATTTTTTGGAATTGTGGACAATTCTACATCTTTTGATTTTATTATTTCATATTCGGCAGTAGGATTTTCCAATTCAAAACCTATTGCCAATGACATTCTGCCAACCCCCGAAGAAAGATTGTAACGATAGTTGGTAGTCTTTACACCCAAGTCGGAAAAGGATTTTATGTTGTTAAAACTCTTAGGTATTTTTTTGTTGAAAAATACATGACCTTCTTTGTAAAAATTTGTTTCCTTAAAGTCAAATTTCAAGGTGAGCTGTTTGGTAAGCAGGTTATCCTCGTCTTCATAAATGCCGGTATCGACAAGGGCTCTTTTCAATTCGGATATATAGCGGCTATCTTCTTTGGTGTGGTAATACAATTCTTCCAACGTTTTCAAATCGTTGGAAATATCGTCATCAAATTTTCGGGTAAACTTGTCTTGGCCTTTTTCTAAAGCAAAAGGATAATATCTTGCACCACGACCAATTAATTGTGCTTCTGAAATAGTAGTCTTTCCGGGTATTCCGTTTTTCCCGTCCCGGTCCTCGTAAAGTCGAACAATATCAAACAAATTCAAAACGTCCCAGCCTTCATTCAGTTTTTGAACGGCAAAAACGGCACGTATTGCGTTGTTTTCATCTTCCAATGTATTGAGCAAAATTTGGTTTTGCTCGGCTTCTGCATCATTGTTGGCGCTCAGGCAATTCTCAGGTTTAAAATTGGCTTGAATGCGTTTCACAATTTCATTGGCCGAAATTCCCTTAGCTTCAAAAAATCTGAATGCCTTTTGAACGATTGGAACAGTGGAAGTCTTTTGTATTTTCTCCACCATTACCACTGAAAAATCATCAATCAACTTGTGAAACTTCTCTTTATTATGCTCCGATTCTGCAATTGTTCTTTTTGCCTTGAACAGAATTACAGGCTTCAAATTGATATTGTTGGACGTGGCAAGTTCCTGCCGGTAAAGGTTAAGTATCAATGCCTGGATGATTCTGTCCTGTTCATCATAATAAGAACGAATAAGGTTGATCTCTTTTGAATACTTGTCAATACGGAATTGGGCCAAATCATATTTGTAAATTACCTTATTTTGGTACTTGTTTACTATCTCTCGACTTTCATAATCCAATGTTGCGGTAAATTCCAAAAGGATATTGTCAAAATTCTGATTGAGAATTTTTAAAACTGTTCCTTCCCAGCTTCCAAACAATGTCCCATTGCTTTTGGTGGCCGAATTCAAATGGTGGGCTTCATCTGCAATCAGGACTATTTTTTTGTCCTTAAAATCTTCGTAGGTAACGCTGTTTTCTTTGGTGTTGTTAAGGTCAATATGAAGCTGTTGAATGGTGGTAAACTTCAAATTGATATTCTGATTATCTGCTTCTTCAAAATTGTCAATCTCTTTGATTAGGACTTCTTTTCCGTCAATCACAATCTTGTCGTTGAACAGGTATTTTGAAGCCTGCGGATTCAGAAAATTGTCTTTGGTTTTCTGAATGATATTGTTACTGTTTACAAAAAACAAAAAGTTGCGATACCCTTTTTCGTATAAATAGAGCATTAAACCTGCCATCACCAGTGTTTTACCACTGCCCGTGGCCATGTTGTAAAGCAAGTGGTAAGGTTTATTCGGTTTTTCATCCAAATCTTCCCGGTCAAGAAAAATATATCGTTTGAAAGCTTCTTCCTGATAAGGTCTGATGCCAAACTTCAAGTTATCTGCAATGCTGCCGGGAATGACAACCTGGGCCAACGCTTTCTGAACGAATGAATTATTGAATATTTCGTATAGGAATCCCATTACTCTTTCTTTTTAGTACCGTTGGATTTTAATGCTTTCAATTTTTTATCGGCTTGTTCAATACTTGCTATGAATTGCTTTTCAACTTCCGATAACTCATTGTCCGATTTGCTTTTGTATGTCTCATATTCTGCCAATGCTTTACGCTGTGCTATCTCTGCTGAAATTTTCCCTGCGTGGGTCAATACATCTTGTCGGCTCATTTTGATAAACCCGTCCAAAACTTCAATCCAATCTTTCATATATATGGGCTTGCGCTGCATGGCATTGATTTCAGCAATATCCAAGTATGCGGAAACCAAGCGGTTTAATACGGCTAATTCTTCTTCGGAGAGATAGTTTTTGGCAACACCTATTTCCTGTTTAGTCGGTTTTTTACCCTTAAATGTTGTTAAGCCCATAAATGGCAATTGGGCATTTGCCCTTTGAAAAACTATTTCAGCAGCTGTGTGACCATGAGCCGCCCAATGCAGCTTGTTTTGAACTGTTTGGAAAAAAAGTTGAGTTATTTCGGCTCTTGGGTCGTAATCGATACTGGTTGCATAAATTTCAAGCACTTTCCGGTAAAATATTTTTTCTGAAGAGCGAATATCCCGAATCCGTTCCAGCAATTCTTCAAAATAGCCTCCGCCCTGCTTTAACAAGTCATCATTCATGGTGAAGCCTTTAATCAGATATTCGCGCAAACGTTGGGTAGCCCATATCCGAAATTGTGTGCCACGAAGCGATTTCACCCTGTAACCGACCGATATGATGACATCTAAGTTGTAATGTTTAGTGCGGTAGTTTTTGCCGTCTGCGGCAGTTGTCAAGTATTCCTTGACAACTGAATATTTGTCCAATTCGCCTTCTTTAAAAATATTTTTTATGTGAAGGCTTATATTTTGCTTGGTGGTTTGAAACAATTCCATCATATCGGCCTGTGTGAGCCAAACGGTTTCATTCTCCAAACGAACCTGAATTTTTATCTGCCCGTCATCGGATTGGTACAATAATATTTCGCTATTCATTGTCTGAACCTTGATTAGAGAGATTTTTGAATTGCCGAGATTTATTGAAAATCCGTTTGAATTGTAAGCTTTTAGCCCCAAAATTGATAAGCAAGCCTGTTGGTAAATTATAGGCTTCCAAGTAATTCATTGCTTGTGCCAAATGCACATCTTCCAAATCAATAACTGCTTTTAATTCAACCATAATTTCATTCATTACCAAAAAATCTGCTCTACGCAAACCCACTTCCCGGCCTTTATAAAAAATAGGCATTTCAACTTCTCTTTGGTGGTCAATCCCATTTTTATTGAATTCAATAGACAAACAACGCTGATAAATCACTTCCTGAAAGCCATTGCCAAGTGTGTTATGCACTTCCATTGTACACCCGATAATCTTGTGCGTAATCTTATCTTGTTGCTCCTTGACCAATATTTTCGGGATTATAGGATTACCTTGATTCGTCCTATTTTTTATTTTATTCATCTTCTAATCTTGTTAATCGTGGTTAATCCTGTAAAAATCTTGGTTCAGACGTTTTTCTTCTTCCGTGCAGGCAAAATCGGCATCATTGAGCGAAGATAGATTGACATATAGTTGATTTTTATCCAGTATTTCGCAAAGAATTTCTTTCTGTCTTTTCAGGTCAAATTGTTTGAATTCATCTAAACTGTTTTCAAAAGCCTGTAAATCGATACTGTATTTGAAAAACGACTTGGCTTTCAATTGCTTCCAAATCTGTAAAAGAGTTTCGGTACTCTTTGCTTCTTCAATCTGCTCCATAAAGGTTTCGTTGAATTTTTTCAGCTCGAGATAGACGAATGAGCCACCGCCTTGCCAGTTGACATCTTCTGATATGCCTTTATTATCACCTTTTATAACTGACTGTAAACGATGTATTGCATCTTCCTTGCCATAATCCATTTGCTCAACCCCAATGTAATGTCGTTCAAGTTTATGAGCAACAGCAACAGTAGAACCGCTTCCCGTAAAAAAGTCTAATACAGTTTCACCCTTTATGGTTAACCACTCTATAATTCTTCGAAGTATGTCTTCATTTTTTTCATGTTCAAATTTCGTTACCCTACCTGCAACACTTAAATCCATCCAGTTTTCACTTAACAAAACTTTCATTCGGGGCGGAATGTAGTGTTCTGGTTTTTTGTTTTTGTTTAAACGGACAAGTTCAAAATCAGAATGTTCCACTATATCGTTTTCATTCAAATATTGCTCGTAGTAGGTATTAACTAATTCGTCCGTAATCTCCGTATTTGCACCTTCGTTAATCCTAATGTATTCGCAAAGTTTTTCGTAGTTTGAAACTGCTACTTCTGTTCGTTTTTTCTCCCAACGCCACTGACCCGATTCAGGATCAATCCCAAAAAGTTCATAACGCATAGTGGGCCTGTCAGTTCCTCTCCAATGGTTATTCCATGAGGCTGTAGTTGCTCCTTTTAGTTCTTTAAATAAGTTAGGAAGTTTTACACCTTCGCTTTTGGTATAGAGTAAGATTGTATCGAAACCCGCATTAAGTTTTTGAATGTCTGTGAATTGCTTTTGTAAACTCTTAGTCCCTTTCTTAACGATTATAGAGTTTCTGTAATTGCTTCTTACGAAAATTTCGTCACATAATACCTTTAGATATGCTGCTTCATTATTGTCTATTTGAATTAGAATAAAACCGTCTGTTCTTAATAGCTCTTTTGCAATGTCTAATCGGTTCTTCATGAACGTGAGCCATGAAGAATGGTTAAAACTATCATTATACTTAAAACTGTCATTTCCTGTATTATAAGGCGGGTCTATATAAATGAGCTTCACTTTTCCGGCAAATTCCTTTTTCAGGGAGTGCAAAGCCAAAAGATTATTGCCTTTAATAATCAGGTTGTCGGTAATGGTGCCGTATTCGTTTCGGTTAAATTGGTCAAGTTCTTTTTCTCCGTCTTTGTCTATTCGTTTGGCATTAGTCAATACTTTCGGTTCTAAAAGTTGGGTAATTTCGTCCTGTGCCAAAATTTCGTTAAAGAAAATTTCTTCCCGTTTCTGTTCTTCACGGCTTTGTCCGCCTTCTAGTATGCAGTCTTTAAACGGCCACACCAATGCCACCTCGTTGCGTTGTTTCAGGAATTTGCCGTCAATGGTAAGACCGATTTTGTTTTTGTAGCGCGTATAGCTGTCATTCAGATAGTTTTTCTGCTCTAGAAAATCCAGGAAGAGATTTTGCTTGAAAACAAGCACATCTTTTACCTTCACAAAAAACTTCTCTTTCAGCACATCGTTTTGCACCAGTAATTCGATAAGTTCTTCATCATAGTTTTGTGCTTTGTTCAGCACTACCCATTTTTTCAGTTCTCCATCGTCGGTTACGTAGTTGGGCTCTTTCTTAAGTTGTTGTTCTAATGTTTCGTACAGATGCATTCTTTTTCAATTTTTATTCGGTTAATGATTTCGTTCCAATTCTCCTCTTGAACATTTTCACAAGTATTTTTTGAAATAATTCTTCCCATCCTACTTATCTATCGGGACAATTTTCAAAGATATGGAATATTTTTTTCCTTTTGGCCGGAGCAAGTTAAAAAATTTAGCTTCATATGTTTTCTTCCGACTGCTGATGTTCTTGAGGTGGAGAAGGGAGAAATGTGAATTCACGCTATAGAAAAATTCGTGTTCCGTGTGAAATAGTGTGGATAATTAAAATGCAAGTTGCCTTATAAATTTCCGATCATTTTTTCTCCATTCGCCATTAATTTGTTGGCACCAAATAGCGTAAGGTTTCGAACTTGGATGATATATGAGACATAACAGGTTCCCAAAAACCCGGTATGTCTTTTTTCGCTCAAAATAGAGTTAATATACTAAAACAACAATCAATATTTATTTAATATTACATTCTTTTCAATTCGCAAATATGTTCACATTCGTTTATATTTAGATATATTCGTTAAGTTGAAACGGCTGTTTTATATCGGTTTTCACACTTTCTAACGAGACGAGTAGGTTTTGACCGCCGATAAAGGTCACTCCTCATTTTGCGGACCTACTTTTGACCGCGAACAAAATGTACTTTCCGAAATGACGAACGGCATTTGACCGCTGATAAAGGTCACTTTTCACGTGGAGGTACTACCTTTTACCTCCTTTGTCGTTCACTTCGTTAACAAATTATGGGATGTTTCTCCATTTTTGATAACTATTTTTAAGGTGGAGTGGCTTTTGACCGCGGTCAAAACCCGTTCCTCGCGGCGACGAGTGAGTTTTGTCTGCGAACAAAGGTCGTTCCTTTTAACGTCGAACAACCTTTTTAGGATGACAAAGGTCGTTCCTCATTTTGCGGAGTGAGTTGTTTCGATAGTAAAAGGTCGTTCCACGCAATGCGGAGCAGGCAAAGTAGCAGAAATAGGTCACTCTGCATCCTGCGGAAGGGGGGTTTTACCGGTAAAAAGTCGTTCCTCAGCGTGGAAAGTAGGTTTTGTCTGTGCACAAAAGCCGTTCCTCGTGATAACAAACGGTAATTTCATGCGAAAAATTATCGTTCCTTTAACAGTCCGGTACCCTTTTCGAAGAGCCATCAGTCGTTCCACAAAATGGGAAATACATCATGTGACTGTGAAATGGTCGTTCGGCAAAATGACGAGTGGGGTTTTCGGTGTGGCAAATTGACAAATCCCAAAACGGAAAGGGAAAATTTATTTTTGATAGTGTGCCTCTTTTAGGTCGAAATCCGCATTTCGATTTTTGTCCTCAAGCTTTTGCTTCCATCACTCTGCATACAGCAGGTAAGGTTTGCGTTGCTGCTTGAAACGGATCACATCATTCTGCCATTTTGCCTTGATTTCCAGGGCCGATTTTCCGGCAATGATGTCGCGACGAATGTAATCGACACCCACAAGTTTTTCGAAGAAAGGAGTGAAAAATCGTTCGCCCATTTGAAGGTTTTGGTAGGCATCGATAACATACGACAAATCAAATCCGTTTTTGCGGATAAGTGATTGCGGAAGGTTGCGCAGATCAACTCCGCAACAGCGCTGATTGAGCAACGGCGGATTTTTTGCGCCCGGCATGCTTTGGGGCGTGAAACAAAAAGTGGAGCCTTTATATGCCGGATGCCCGTACACCTGAAACGGGAATGGGGTACCGCGACCGAGACTCATGACGGTGCCTTCGAACAGGCAAACCGAAGGATAGAGATAAATCGATTGCATGTTCGGAAGATTGGGAGAGGGTGCTATGGGCAATTCGTACAACGTTTGATGGGTATAGTTTTCGCACGGAATGACGGTCAGGTCGCACTTGCGTTTTTCGGGCAGCCAACTTTCACCGTTGATCATTAAGGCCAATTCGCCCGGCGTCATGCCGTGAACGATCGGAATCGGCAGCCAGCCGACACCCGATTTGTGTTTCATATCGAGGATGGGTCCGTCCACATAAAATCCGTTGGGATTGGGACGGTCGAGCACAATCATTTTCTTTCCCGTTTCGGCGCAGGCATCCATCATGCGGGCCATGCTGATGTAATAGGTATAAAATCGCAAGCCGACATCCTGCAAATCGAAGACGAGGACGTCGAACTGTTTCATTTGCTCGGGCGAAGGCTTTCCGCCCGCATTTCCGTAAAGCGACCAGATTGGGATTCCGGTTTTTTCGTCGATGGAATTATTGACATGTTCGCCGGCATCGGCATTGCCCCGAAATCCGTGTTCGGGTGAGAAAATCCCTACAATATTTATACCGTTTCTCACTAATACATCCACCAAATGCTCGTTCCCAACGATGCCGGTTTGATTGGAAAGAACGGCCACCTTTTTCCCTTCGATAAGCGGCAAATAGCGATCGGTGCGTTCGGCGCCAACTTTCACGGGAGGAATTTGTGCAAACACGGATAGCGTTGCAAGAAATGAGACGAAGAGGAAAAATGGTTTCATTTCAATCTTCGATTTGAGTTTTCGAATATTTCTGTTGCTGATGCAGCATTTCGAATTCTTCTTCGATAGAAGCCAATTCTTTGCGAATTTCCTGGAGACGGGCAACGGCTTCGACACGTTTTTCTTCGTCGTCCTTTTTCGATTTCAAAGTCTGTCGGGTGCCTTCTATGGTCATACCCTTTTCTTTTACCAAATGATACACGATCTCGATTTGCTGAATATCCTCTTTGGTATATTGTCGTGTGCCTCCGGCTGTTTTTTTTGGGCGGATGTTTTCGAATTCTTTTTCCCAATAGCGGAGCAGCGATACATTCACGGCAAAATGGTCTGCCACTTCCTGTATGGAGTAGTAGAGCCGTTTATCGCTGAATTGAATGAGTTTTCTTCGTTTTGCCATGATGGGGATGGAGCAATTTGCATTTTAGAGGTTTGTAATCATGCAAAAATAAACTTTTTGCCGTAACTTTGCAAACCAAATTTCAGACCAATAAGCGATAGAATTTATGATGACTTCGAAAGAGATACGTCAATCGTTCAAAGATTTTTTTGCATCCAAAGGACATCAAATCGTTCCATCGGCTCCGATGGTTATCAAGGGCGATCCTACGCTCATGTTTACCAACGCCGGTATGAATCAGTTTAAAGATATTATTTTGGGAAATGTTCCTGCAAAATATCCGCGCGTGGCCGATTCACAAAAATGCCTTCGCGTAAGCGGCAAGCACAACGATTTGGAAGAAGTGGGGCACGACACTTATCACCACACCATGTTCGAGATGCTGGGCAACTGGTCGTTTGGCGACTATTTCAAGAAGGAAGCCATCGAATGGGCTTGGGAATATCTGACCGAAACGCTCAAACTCGATAAAAACCGACTCTATGTAACGGTTTTCGAAGGAAGTGCCGAAGAAAATCTTTCGCGCGACGATGAGGCCGCGTCCTATTGGGCTAAATTTCTTCCTTCGGAAAGAATCATCGACGGCAACAAAAAAGATAATTTTTGGGAAATGGGCGATACGGGTCCGTGTGGTCCCTGCTCCGAAATTCATATCGATATCCGTTCGGATGAAGAACGATCGAAAACGGACGGGCTTTCGCTGGTCAACAAAAGCCACCCGCACGTGATCGAAATATGGAACCTTGTTTTCATGCAATACAACCGCAAAGCCGATGGTTCGCTCGAACCGCTTCCGGCGAAAGTGATCGATACCGGTATGGGATTCGAACGTTTGTGCATGGCCGTGCAGGGAAAAACATCGAACTACGACACCGATATTTTTCAACCGATTATTCGCAAAGTTTCCGACCTTTCGGGATTCAATTATGGGAATGATCCCAAAAAGGATGTGGCCATGCGCGTGGTGGCCGATCATGTGCGAACGATTGCTTTTTCGATCACCGACGGGCAATTACCATCCAATACTAAAGCCGGATACGTTATTCGCCGCATATTGCGTCGGGCGGTACGTTACGGTTACACGTTTCTCGATTTGAAGGACGCTTTCATGTACAAACTCGTGCCGACGCTCATTGATGTGATGGGCGACGCCTATCCCGAATTGATTGCGCAGCAAACGCTTATCGAAAAAGTGATGAAGGAAGAAGAAGATTCGTTCTTGCGAACACTCGATACCGGAATCCGCTTGTTGGACAAAAAAATTTCGGAACTCAAGGCTGCAGGAAATAATATTCTGGAGGGCGAGATTGCCTTTCAACTTTATGACACGTATGGTTTTCCGCTCGATCTGACGGAGCTTATCCTTCGTGAACACGATATGACGGTCGATACTGAAGGATTTGACGTGGAGATGCAGAAGCAGAAGGAAAGGGCGCGCAACGCCGCTGCCGTCGAAACGGGCGACTGGGTGAAGATTCACGATGGCGAATCCGTTTTCACCGGTTACGATGAGGTGGAGAGCCGAACGCAAATACTTCGTTATCGCTCGGTGAAGCAAAAGAATAAGAATTATTATCAAATTGTCCTCTCGCGATCGCCATTCTATGCCGAAATGGGAGGTCAGGTA
>Ga0255344_1003625_pt1 | contig 16728 bp, 17 predicted proteins | sample wastewater_treat_5_FD_192414 | JGI IMG/M metagenome (GOLD analysis project Ga0255344, IMG submission 192414) | Wastewater microbial communities from Lulu Island WWTP, Vancouver, Canada - plant18 | ecosystem: Engineered > WWTP > Wastewater > Unclassified | place: Canada: Vancouver, British... | reverse complement strand
CTGTCCTTAGAAAAGAGCGTCTGTTCATGAAAGCATTCCCCTTGGTTACTCGCTGTATCATAGCAAATTATGAGAGTCATATACCACCAAATGCGAAAAAATAATAATGCATTTTGCGCAATGAGGGGAGGAGCGGAAGGCGGCTCGCGAGGACGCTCGCCCTCCAGTCTATGATCAGGCTTGCGGAACGCCGAGAGTAAGCGTCTACTGCAAAATTTGGGGTGCGGTGACAAGAACCGCGCTGTGCGCGGGTCGCGGCACCGCTTTTGCGTACCATCCTGCCGTCGCACTCCTACTCAAAAAGCGGCGTCGCGCGAAATACCGCTTGCCGCCGCAAATTTTTTCGCCAGACTTGCGGGTTCCGAAGAAAACAAACGTTCAACGCTCAGCTTTCAACTTTGACTGCAAAGCGCGGCCGACATCCGGCACTGCCTCCAACAGTGTGCGCGTGTAGGCGTGGCGGGGCGCGTCGAGCACGTCGGCGGCAATACCGGTTTCGACGAACACGCCGTCATGCATCACGGCCACGCGGTCGCAGATGTTGCGGACGACCGCGAGGTCGTGCGAGATGAGGATGATGGAGAGGCCGAGGCGCTGCTGCAGAGAGCGTATGAGATTGAGGATGCGGGCCTGGACCGAGACGTCGAGCGCGCTGACCGGTTCGTCCGCGATGATCAGGCGCGGTTCGAGCGCCAGGCAACGCGCGAAGCTGACACGCTGACACTGGCCGCCGCTGATTTCACGCGGAAAGGCGTCCAGCACTGTCGTGGGCAGCCCCACCAAATCCAGCAGTTCGTCGACGCGTTGCGGAATCGCCGCCGCCGGGCGCATGCGGTGGACGCGTAGCACTTCGTGCAGCGTCTGTCGGACCGTCATACGCGGATTGAGCGAGCCCGTCGCATCTTGAAAGACCATCTGCACGGCGCGCCGGTAGTTACGGAAGCCCTGCCGTGAGAGATGGTCGACCGCTCGGCCTTCGAACGTGAGTGTCCCGGCGCTGGCCGGTTGCAAGCCGATCAGCGCGCGGGCGAGCGACGACTTGCCGCAGCCGCTTTCGCCGACGATACCGAGTGACTCGCCAGCCGCGAGGCTGAATGAAACGCCGCGCACGGCGCGGACCGGCGGCTGGCCGGGCGTGCGATAGGTGACGTGCAAGTCTTGGACGGTCAGGAGTGACATGGCTGTGTATGCCAGCAGCGCGAACGGTGGCTGTCGGCGTCGTCGGTTTCAGGGGGTTGTTCGGCGTGGCAACGCGCGTCGGCCTGTGCGCAGCGCGGCGCAAAGGCACAACCGGCGGGCCAGGCGTCCGGCGAGGGCACGGTGCCGGGAATATCCTGCAGCGGAGCGTTGCGCGGTGCGTCAAGCATCGGCACCGCGGCGAGCAGGCCGCGCGTGTAGGGGTGGCGCGGGTTCGACAGCACGTCGGTCACGGCACCGGACTCTACCACCTGCCCCGCATACATCACATACACGCGCGTCATGCGCCCGGCGACCAATCCGAGGTTGTGGGTGATCAGCAACACCGCCATGCCGTCGGCGTCAGCCAGTGTGTCGATTAGGTCGAGTACCTGCTGTTGGGTTGTGACGTCAAGAGCGGTGGTCGGTTCGTCCGCGACCAGCAACTTGGGACGCGCAGCCAGCGCCATAGCGAGCATGACGCGTTGCTGCTGGCCGCCGCTGAGTTCGCACGGGAAAGCGCGGGCCGCGCGGGCGGGGTCTGGGAGTCCGGTCCGCGTGAGCAGTTCGACGCAGGTGTCGCGGCGTTCGGCGCGCGGCAAGTCCGGCAGGCACTCCGCGATCTGATCTTGCACGCGCATCACCGGGTTGAGGCTTGCGGAGGGGTCTTGAAAGACATACGCGATGCCGCGACCGCGTACGCGGGTCAGGGCGTCGGGACTGAGCGCCAGAGTGTCCGTGCCATCAAACAGCACACGCCCCTGCAGGCGGGCGCGATCCGTGGGCGAGAGCCGCGTGAGCGACAGGGCGGTGAGACTTTTGCCGCAGCCGCTTTCACCGACCACAGCGACACGCTCGCCGGCCTGGACGGTCAGCGAGACATCACGCACAGGCGTGGTCAGCATTCCGTCACGTCGGAACGTGACGGAGAGGTGATCAACTTGGAGTAGGGGATGGGGCATGATTAGGCAACTCTCGACTTTCAACTCTTAACTTTCAACTTTCAACTCTTTTCCGTCCCCGTCATCTTTTGTTCGCCGCCGATTTCTGGTTATTTTGAGCCTCAAAAAATAATCGATTAACCCCAAAAGAACGATACACGTCCACAACACGACATGCCACTTCAAACGGCTGGAAGCTTGGGAGTACATGCGATAGTACGAGCTAACCGTGTTGAACAGCGCTATGGCCACAGCAATGATCCAAATGATTGTTCGCATTTTCATGGGAAACTCGTAGATTCAATTTTCACCGACTACAGCGACACGCTCGCCGGCCTGGACGGTCAGCGAGACATCACGCACGGGCGTGGTCAGCATTCCGTCACGCTGGAACGTGACGGAGAGGCGATCAACTTGGAGCAGGGGGTGCGACATGATCAGGTAACTCTCAACTTTCAACTCTCAACGTTCAACGTTCAACGTTCAACTCTTTTCCGTCCCCGTCATCTTTTGTTCGCCGCCGATTTCCGGTTGTTTTGAGCCTCAAAAAATAGGGGCGACATGACGCGGGTTATGGTACGGTCATACGGCCTCAAAGGCAAGCCAAGTGTTGAGAAATTCCACACCTTGAAAGGTGTGGAAATAACACCTGGGGGAGATGAGCCCAAAAACGCGATAAATGGCCGATTTTTAACGATTTTCACGTATGAACGAGTGTTGTCCTCTACTTCCACACCTTTCAATATGTGGAAGTAGAGGGGCGGAAGGATAAATGTTTTACGACTCTGCGTAAGGCTGGTGAAAAGTCTGGCGAATGGTAACCTATGGGGCAAGGGCAGGCAACACGCAGGCGGCTGCGAGATCCGGCAGTGGAATGACGTTGACCGGACAACCGTAGGCCGTTTCTAAAAGATCGGGGCGCAGGACTTCGGCGGGAGTGCCGTCGGCGAGTTTGGTGCCCTGGCTCAGCAGGATGATCCGCGAGAAAAACTGGCTCGCCAAGGTGAGGTCGTGCACCACCATCAAGATGGTGATCTTGCGGTCACGGTTGAGGCGCAGCAGTAACGCCATGAGGTCCACGCGGTGACGCAGGTCCAGATGCGAGGTGGGCTCGTCCAGCAACAGGATGTCGGGCTGTGCCGCCAAGGCCACGGCGATGGCCAGCCGCTGGCGCTCGCCGCCGCTCATCGCCGTCAGCGCACGTCGTCGCAGGTGCCAGGTGCCGGTCACGTTCATCGCTTCCTGCACTGCATCGTGATCGGCTTGGGAAGGGGCGCCGAAGCGCGGCAGATAGGCGGTGCGCCCGAGCGACACAAATTCGTAGGCCGCGAAAGGGATGTTCTGCGGCAGTTCTTGCGGAACCACCGCTACATGCCGGGCAAATTCACGTGCGTTGCAACGGGCGGGATCGCCGCCGGCAATTCTGCGCGAACCCTGCGACGGAAGTTGACCGGTGATGACGCGCAGCAGAGATGACTTGCCCGCGCCGTTCGGGCCGACCAGCGCGACGCACTCACCGCGTTCAAGGTGCAGCGAGACATCGGTCAGCACCGGCTGGCCGTTGTAAGCGGCATGGATGTGTTTCAGGTGAATCATGGCTCGGTTTTTCTATCCACAGATTAACACAGATTACGCAGATTTTTTGGGAGTATTGCGCAGCAGCAGATAGAGGAAAAAGGGACCGCCTGAAAGCGCGGTGATCACGCCGACCGGAATTTCGCGGGGCGCAAAAAGTAAGCGTGCGAACGTATCGCACACGACCAAAAATGCGCCGCCGCACAACGTCGCGGTCGGCAGCAATCGACGGTGGTTTGCGCCGACTACGCGACGCAACGTATGCGGAACGATCAAACCAACAAATCCGATGCAGCCCGCGAGCGAGACGGCGGCGGAGGTGGCCAGCGCGGCGGCACCGAGCACCAGTGGCAAAACGATGTGCGTCTCCACGCCGAGGTGGCGTGCGGTTTCGCTACCGAGCAGCAGGGCATTCAGTGCAGGGGTTTGGCTAAAGAGCAACGCTGCGGCCATGGCAACCAGTACGGTCACAATCAGCACGAGCGTCCAGGATGTCGCCTGCAAGTTGCCCATCATCCACCAAGTGATGCTGTGCAAAGCGAGCGTATCGGCTAAGGCGAGGACGAGCATCAGCAGGCTTGAGAGCATGGAACTGGCGACCACACCGACGAGAATCAGGGTGTTGGGCGAGTAGTGACCGGTACGTCCTGATATGAGGCAGACCAGTAGCAGGGTCAGTCCGCCGACCACGAAAGCACCGGCCGGCAAGGCGAGCGGTGTCAACTGCACGAGGCCGGTCACGATCGTCAAGGCCGCGCCGAGCGAACTGCCGCTGCTCACGCCAAGCACATAGGGTTCGGCCAGCGCATTACGAAGGATGGCTTGTAACGCGCAGCCCGAGAGTGCCAGCGCGGCCCCGACCACAAAACCGGTCACAATACGCAATAGCCGAAGTTCCAGCAGGGCACGCCCCGCAAGCGTCGAAGTGTCCGGCAGTCCGAATCCGGCAGGGCCGGCCAGCAGGCACAGGACGAGCACCATAGGCACGGCGAGCAGGAGCAGGCAGGTTGTTGTGCGGGAGGGTGTCATGGGCGATCCGGGGTAGGGGACAGTTTGGCGAATCGTTCGGCGTCTTGATCCAGGACCACTTTGATTTGGGCGATCCCATCCAGCACGCGCGGGCCGGGACGGCTTACGGTGTTCAGGTCGGCAACTGTGTAGACGCGGCCGGAACGCACGGCGCGCAAAGAACGCCAGCCGGTCTGTCCGGCGTACACTTCCAGTGGCGGGAGTGCGGTTTCAAAGATGCAGAGCAGCAGATCCGGATCTTGCTCAATGATCCATTCGAGCGAGACGCGCGGGTAGTCGGCCTTGAGATCGTTCCCGGCGCTGACGCCACCAGCGAGTTCGAGCAGGGTGGTGACAAAGGCGTTTCGGCCTGCGGTGATGGGGACATCCGGCGCAAAGAGCAACAGCACGCGCGGGCGCGTCTGGCGTGAAGAGGACGCTTGGCGCGTGCGCTCGATGCCGCTCTGGATCTCGTCTGCCAATTGGTTTGCGCGTGTTGAGCGGTCGCAGAGCGCGCCAAGTTGGCGGAGCGCATCGGGGACCTGGTCGAGCCGCGTGCAGGGCACATGCACCACCGGGATGTTCAGCGCCGTGAGCCGGTCGCGGAGCGCGGGATCGGAAAGCACGGTTTCCAGAACATGCGTGGGGCGGACGGCAAGCAGGGGCTCGAGCCACGGGACGGCGAAGTCGCCGGTGATGGGAATTTCGCTCACGACTTCCGGCGGGTAGTCACAGGTCGCCGTGCGTCCGACCAGAAGGTGCCCCGCGCCGATCGCGCACACGCACTCGGTCAGGTGGGGGGCGGTCGAGACCAGTCGCATGTCGCCGTCGGCAGGCGGAGGCTCTTGCCGGATGCAAGCCGTCAGTAGCGACAGCGCTACCACCAGCCAGCATGCAATCACGCGCCGCCATTGGCTGGGGAGGCTCCAGAATCTTTCGTGGTACGGGCGTCCCGCCCATGAAACACGGGCAAGATGCCCGTGCCACACTTGCAAACAAGAGCCTCTTGCGGAGCGCCGGGAGGGGCAAGCGTCTGCTTGCCCGGCGGCGGTTGCGCCGCCCACAGAACTGGACGCACATAATTTGGAGTGCGGTGACAAGAGCCGCGCTACGCGCGGGTCGCGGCACCGCTTTCCCTCCGCGCTATGCGCGGAAGGCGGCTCGTGGGGATACTCGCCCTCCATTGCCGCGCCCCGGCGGCCCGTTGGGACACTCGTCCTCCAAATCATGTTAATCCTTTGTGTGAGATTGAATTGGGTTGCGGGTTTCGCCCGCATTAGAAAGTGAATGTGGCACCGACCTTCCAGAAGCGGCCGCGACCGGGATAGTAGTAGTCGCCGCTGAAACTGGACCAGCCGGCGTAATCGCAGTAGTCGCGGCCGAACACGTTATCGACGCTCAGCGTCACGCGCAGGCCCTCGATAAAGGAGGGCTCGTACCGCAGGCCGCAATCGACCAGCGTGTAGCCCTTGAGCGGCTGCGCGCGGTTGTTGAAGTCGCTGCCGAGATACTGGCGTGTGACGTGGCGCACTCCACCCATGAGCGCGAGACTATGTAGCAGGTAATAGTCGCAGTTGATGCTGAGGGTGTGCGTCGGTACGAGCGGTACGCGGTTGTCGTCATACGGGCCGCCGTCGAACTTCGCGCGCACCGCGCTGTACGCGAGCGTGGCGGAGCCGACCCGATCGCGCGACCAACGCAGTGCGGCGTCGAGGCCGATGCGGCGCGTGTCGCCCGGCGAGTTGCGGTTCTGGAAGGCGGCGGGATCGTAATAGATCTCGTCTTCCATGTCCATGTGATAGAGCGAGAGCGCAGCCAGCCATTCGTTGGCGATGCGGGCCTCTGTGCCGATTTCGAGATTAAGGCCGGTCTCCGGGGTGAGTGAGAGGTTCGGTTTTCCGGCGCCCGCGAAGATTTCGTCGATGAACGGCGCATGGTAAAAGCGTCCCGCCTTGGCGTAGACCTTGGAGGCTTCTGTGGGCCGGTAGAGTAGGGCGGCTTCAACAGCCGACTCGCGCTTGCTGTAGGAGGTTGTCGAGGCGGCATTTTTGACGCGATTGTCAAACCACTCGGTCCGCCCGCCGAGCGTCAGCGAGAGATCGTCGGTGAAGAAGAACTCGTTCTGCGCATAGCCGGCGATACTGGCGCGGTTGAACTCCCAATCAAGCAACGAGGTGTAGTCATGTGAATTGTAGTCCGAATAGAAGTCAGTCACGTCGTACCGCAGGTCGGTGCCGAGCATGAGGATCGAGCGGTGACCGGCAATGCGTAAGTCGTGTGTGTACTGCGGCTGCACCGCGTACGAATCGATCTCGCTGCCGTAGAAGGACTGACTGGCGGCACTGAGCCAGCGGCTGTCGGTCTCACGGCGGCTGGCCGTGGCATTCAGATCGAAAATACCGTCGGCCCCCACGGTCGTACGGCCGCCCAGGCGGAGGCCATAGCTCTCCAACTCACTGCGGTCTCGCGGTGTGGTGGATCTGCGCGGCGCGTTGTGATAGCGCTCGCGGGAGAGCGTGCCCGGCAGGCCGTACTCCGCGTCGTGGTAAAAGGTGGAGAGCGAGAGGAAACGGTTCTCGCCGAAATCTTTGCGCAGTGCGGCATTCAACTGGTAGGTCTCGTAGTCGCTGTTGTCGCGATAACCGTCGGACTTTTCCCAATCCGCGCTGGCGCGGTAGGAGACGCCGTCCTCGCCGAACATGCCGGTGGTGTTGACGAAGGCCGAGTAGGTGTCATAGGCACCGACTGAAGCGCCGAGCGTGGTCTGCTGTTCGGCAGTCGCGTCGTCCGTGATGATGTTGATCACACCGGCCGAGGCGAAGTCGCCGTGAAGCACGGTCTGCGGTCCGCGTATAATCTCGATGCGCGAGATGGATGCTATCGGAACGCGCAGCAAACTCGGCGAAGACATGTCAGGATTGTTGAGGCGCTCGCCATTGACGAGAACCAGAACACGACCGAAGGAACTTTCGCCGAATCCGCGCATCGAAAGCTGCGTAAGCGCGGGATTGCTGTTGAGCGTGCGCAGGGTAACGCCGCCCTGCTTTTCGAGCACTTCCGCTGTTGACGAGTAACCCGATTCAGCGATTTCCCGCGCTGTGATGACCTGCACGGAGGCGGGCATTTGCAGCGAGGTTTTACCGGTTCGGCTGGCCTGCACGATAATCGGCGGGATGGCGTTGGAGACAGACGGTGCTGTCGGTGAAGACTCCGGGGCCTCGGGGGTTGTTTGGCCGAGGGTGGTCAGGCCGGTTGCGGCCAGACACGCCGCAAATGTGGCGGCGGTGAAGCGGTGAGACAGAGACATGATACGTATCCTCTTACGCGAAGGTTGAGGCAGAGCCAACGCATATGAGGCCGCAGGGGCGAGAGCAGAAGCAGTTCCGGAAACGGCCGGAGACAGGCCTCGGCTCCTCGGACGCGAAGGAGCGCCGCAGCTTGCACCCGGCCCGTCTTCTGGCTTACGGCTTGACCTTACCCCCGCCTTCTCTCCCAGCGGGAAATGGCATCCGGGGGCTTGTAGCCGATTACAGCGGCGCGACCGCGCCCGATTCTCACGGGCTTCCGATAGCCGGTGCAAAGTACGGGGGGAGCATAGCGCAGTGGGCGCGGCCTGTCAATTCCGCGCTGTGCGCGGAATTGATGTGGAGTTGAAATTTAGGATTTAGGAGTTTTTGGGGAACCGCCATGACGCCAAGAACGCCAAGTTTTTTTGGGGGCTCTGCTCGGTTTTTTTAACGCAGAGGCGCAGAGATGCAGAGTTTTTTGGGGGTAGGGCTGGTCGCAATGGTGAGTTGGAGTGGTCCGGCCAATGTCAAACTCTCGTTTCTCAGTAATGCACTTGCTTTCAGTCGGTGGGTTTTTCAACGCCAGTTCGAATAGTTTTATTTCGTTCCATGGATCGCAATTGAAGGCTTTGAGCTCATTCCAACGATCATTGAATTGTGCTCTTTTGTCTTGCAGTGTTCCCCATTCATCCTTTCCGAGAGCAGCGGCATATTGAATGTATTTTCCCAATAGCATCGCATTGCTCTCCAAGGAAACTAGGGTTAGATCTGTTGCACCAACTTTCTGATTCAATTTCTTCCTGATGTTTTCAAGCGCATCTCTGACAATTGTTTCAGCCTCACCAAGCAGACCAACTTCAGCAAGCCCAGCAGCGCGTTTAGCTGTCCAGTAGGGTTGTGCGGCATTAGGGCGCCAGTTTTCAAGCCGTTGTTTTGCCTCTGGGATGTCGAGGGTAAAAAGGCTGAAAAGGAATCCGTCGTAATTCAAAAATTCTCGTTGTTCAGCCGAAAGGTGCTCGGCAAGGGTCTTGATCCGGCTTTCTGCTTCCCTCCATTTGTCGAGATATCCCTCCTCGCGATAGAAGCGCAACATCGCTAAGGCGATGGCCAGCCACGCCTGCCGGAGGTCATCCCAAGGCAAGTTTTGAAATTGCTCTTCCCCAAGGTGGATCTGGCAGTTTGCGGATGGATTTCCGTTCTGAAATGGCCAATATTTTATGAGGAGTTTTTCGCAGAATTCAGCGATGTTGTCGAAAACCGGCAGCAGGCATCTTTCAAGCCGCCAGATCAGTTCGAAAGCATATTGAATGTCCAGCCCAGGTGGTGATTTTTCAATGTCAGGAAGGTAAAGAACCCAAGGTTCCGTAAATAACCACAATTCCTCGCGGTTGCCATGCGGCAGGATCAGCCACCCCGGATAAGCCTGCCGTTGCTGTCGCCATTCTTCCGTGATCTTCTGAACCTCTCCGATACGATACGCACCGTGGGCAGGACGCATCGTTTTAGGATCCTGAGGCCACTCGAGGATATCCGGGTTTTTAGACTCCACGTACTCGAAAAACAGGCGTAATGCTTTTTGATGATCGTTTTTCTTGATTCCGTCGCAGCACGAAAAGTCAACGACAACAATTCCACGTTGCGCCAGAAGTTGTAGCCTAGCTGACGATAGATCAAACACCCCGACCAGATAGATTTTTTGTGTTTTGTCCTTGCCGAGATTATCGCGAATCCAGCCGATCCATTGTAGAAAATTGGGGTCATCTCCAGAAAAGCCAATCAGGCAGAAGGAGTTCTCAAGAAGCGCTTGCTGAACGGTGTTGACGAAAGGAGCATAGTCGTGCGGATAGCGTCGGTAATCCTCTTCGGTGATGACAAAGGGCCGTTCTGATAAAGAAGATCGCCTAGTTGGTTCCAATCGGGAAAACCATTTCCTGCATTCTTGCTGAAACCAGAGCCAATCATGACTGCAGCTCGTCCAGCCCATAAGCGTTCCGAGATTTCGTCCAGATAGGGACGGATCGAATCCGGCACATTGACTTCTGTTTCTTTGTTCATAGTTCTCCCCGAAAGGTCTTCGCAAGAAATTCTGCAACTTAAACGCCCCTCTACTGTATTCAGGCAGGGGCGATTTTTCAATTACTTTGTTCTCGACGAACCGCAGTGAACGGGGGAAACTGTGTTATATAGAAAAACTTGGTGAGAACGTGTTCTGGAGGAAACGGTGATGGCATGGATGGATGCGGAGTTTTGTGAGTCGCGCTGCCCGGTGTGTACGCGGGCGCGGCGCGGCAACCGGCTGGCTAAGCTGTTGCAGAAGCTGGAGATGGCGTTGACTGGCGGTGGCTGCCCGGCGGGCCGGGCGCGACAACGGAAATACGGTGTGCGTCCGGATGAGCCGTTGCCGCCCGGGTGTTGCTGAACGTGTGGCAAGGTCGATTGGAAAAGAAAAAACGCATAGTAGGGGGATGACGTGAAAATCAGTGTTGCCGTTGGTGTCGTTGTGATGGGATGGGTGAGCGTGTTCGCCGCCGACACGGTGTTTTACGTGCGTGAACAGCACGGTAACGGGAAATATCTTCCGTCGGTCGGGGCGGTTTTGGATCCGGCGGCCCCTCACTGCTCGCTGGAGGGTTGCTCCCGACACCCTGCTCTCCTTTTCACCAGAAACGCATGATCTTCGCACATCCCTGTCACCGCGGGTTACTTGTTCGCCTCACATTGTTCTTGTCCGGGCGGGCGGAATATGGCACTCTCTCCGGTATGCTTTTGTTGGGGTACGCTTTTTTGCCGGTGGTGGCGTGAACCCTTTAACCCGAAAACACCGGTAACAACAGGATGGAGGCGGTAGCATGAAGAGTGGCATGTTTGTGGCGGCGTGTGCGGTGGCGCTGTCGGTTTTTGCGGCTCAGGCGCAGGAGGGCACGCGCAATACGTGGGATGCGGCGAGTCCGGAAGAGCAGCGGGCGAGCGTGACGCCTCTGATGCTCAGCGTCTGTTCGCCGTCGGGATTGGAGGTGCCATGGTGGCGGCCTCTCTGGGACGTCGAGGGGCTGCGGTTGTGCCTGCCTTATGGGCGTTGTCAAGATTTTGTCGGACTTGACGTGGGTGTCGTGACGCATGCGGTCAATTCGCACGGGGTGCAACTGAGCGGGTTGAACCTGGTTGAGGATGAGGTGCGTATGACGTTGTCGGTGGGCGTGCTGGGGAACGTGGTGGGCGGCTCCTACACGGGTTTCCAGATCGGCGGTCTGGCCAACGTGGTGAACGACGATGTCCATGCCCTGCAGATTGGCGGTGCCGCGAACGTGGTGGGTGGCGCCTTCAAGGGGTTGCAAGTCGGCTCGGTGAATGTGGCGCCGGTCCAAATGAAGAATTCCTGGCAGATCGGCTTTTGGAACCATTGCGGCGATATGGAGTATGGCGGACAGATCGGCGTGTTCAACTATGCGCGCGATGTGAGCAGCGGTCTCCAGATCGGCTTTATCAACATCATCGCGCACAACGAGTATCCGTGTGTGCCGATCATGAATTGCCATTTCTGATGTGGGGCTGACGGCGCACGGACTGGAGGCGCACATGCATGCATGGTGGGGCGGGCTTTCCGCGCTGAACCGCGGTTTCTTCTGCGCGGCTGTCTTTTTCGGCGTCTTGTTCGTCTGGCAGTTGCTGGCGACTCTGGCGGGGTTGGGTGGCGATGATGTGGCAGACGGCGACGTGACCGTTGATGATGTGACCGGCGGTGATGCGGCGGAGACGATGAGCGCCTTCAAGTTGCTCAGTATCCGCTCCGTCGTTACCTTCTTTACGCTCTTCAGTTGGGGCGGCGCGCTGTATCTGGCTGACGGGCGCAGTGTGCGGGCGGCGATCGGATTGGGCGGTTTGTGGGGTGTCGCCGGCATGGCGGTGGTGGCGTTGTTGCTGTATGTGCTGCCGAAACTCGCGCATACCGGTACGCTGAACCTTGCGACTGCGGTCGGCGCGGCTGGAAGCGTCTATATCGATATCCCCGAGGGGGGTGAGGGTGAAATCCGCACCGAGGTTGACGGCGTGATGAGCCACGTTAAGGCGCGCGCATCGGACGGGCAGGCCATCAAGGCCGGCACTGCGGTTGTGGTCGAGCGGGTGGTGTTCGGAAATCGGGTCGAGGTGCGCGCCGTTGAAGGGGCGCGCGGTTAACTCGGCAAGGGAGGCGGGCAATGATGTCAGGCATGATGTTCAATGCGGTGCTGGCGCAGGCTGCGCGTGCGGGAAGCGAGGGTAGGGGACTGGTCGGATTTGTGCTGGCCCTGATGCTGGGCGTGGGTGTGCTGGTGCTGCTGATGGGTTTCGCGCGTCGGTACAAACGCTGCCCTTCCAACAAAATTCTAGTGATCTACGGCAAGACCGGCAGCGGCGTGGCGCGTTGCATTCACGGCGGCGCGGCCTTTGTCTGGCCGCTGATTCAGGCGTATGAGTTTTTGAGTCTCGAGCCGTTTGTCGTGCCGATCGATCTGAAGAGTGCCCTCTCATTCGAGAATATCCGCGTGACCGTGCCGACCACCGTGACCGCCGCTATCTCGACCGAGCGCGGCGTCATGGAGAATGCCGCGATCCGTCTGCTGGGGCTTAACGACCAACAGATCCGGGATCAGGCGCAGGATATCATCCTCGGCCAGATGCGTGCCGTGATCGCGACCATGCGGATCGAGGAGATCAATCAAGATCGGCAGGCGTTCCTCTCTAAGGTCAACGAGTCGGTCTCTGGCGAACTCGAAAAGATCGGTTTGCATCTGGTCAACGTCAACATCCGCGACATCGAGGATGACTCGGGCTATATCATTGCGCTCGGCCGTCGCGCGGCGGCCGAGGCGATCAACCAGGCCAACGTCGATGTGGCGGAACAGGAGAAGAGGGGGCAGATCGGCGTGGCGACCCGCCAGCGTGACCAGCGCGTGGCTGTGGCGGCCGCCAGCGCCGAAGCTGAGATCGGTGAGGCGGAGGCCGACCGCAACCGCCGTGCGCGCGCGGCGCAGTTGAACACCGAGGCGGTCGAGGCGGAGTCGGTCGCCAACGCCCAAAAGGCCGAGTATCTCGCCAACCAGCGCGTGGCCGAAGAGCAGGCGCGCAACCGTTCGGAGTCTGCGGCGCGCGATGCCGACGGCGCGATCCGAGTGGCGCAGGAAATGGCGCAGAAGAAGGCGGAAGAGGCGCGCGCTGAACGTGAGAAGGCCCGCCTTGAGGCTGAGGTAGTGGTGCCGGCCAACGCCGAGCGCGAGCGCGTGATCATCGCGGCGGATGCCGCGCGCGAACAGGCGGTGCGGATCGCTCAGGGTGAAGCCGAGGCGACGCTCGCCAAAATGAAGGCCGAAGGGCAGGGCGTGAAGGCGATCTTGGACGGCAAGGCGGCCGGTTACCAGGCGTTGGTCGAGGCGTGCGCCACCGCCCAGCAGGCCGCGTCGCTGCTGCTTATCGAGAAGCTTCAGGAGATTGCCGAGATTCAGGCACAGGCCATTCAGGATCTGCCGATCGAGAAGGTGGTGGTGTGGGACGGAGGCAGCGAGCAGGGCGGGCTGGCCGGTCTGGGGCGGCGCTTGATGGGCACGTTGCCGCCGATGCACGAGTTGGCGCGTCAGATCGGCCTCGAATTGCCCGACTATCTCGGCAAGACAGCGGGGTGCTCATCGACGTCGGCGCCGGATGCGCAGGCAGCGGAAACGCCCTCCGAGTCCGATGTCGGCTGACAGGGCCGTGAGGTAAGCCGCCATGGAGCAACTCTGCGAGGCTGACAAAATTTCGTATCTGGCGAATGTTTTCGCCATCTGTGGTGCCGACGGACGCGTCTCGCCGCGGGAGGTCGCTGTCATTAAAGATGTCGCTCGCCGTCTGGACGTTTCGCAGGCGGAAGTCACGGCGGCCCGTAATCTGGTGGCCAGCGGGCACTATGAGCTGGCATTGCTTTCTGACTTCCGGGTGCGCCGCGACAATATCGAAGACATGGTTATGGCGGCGCTGGCCGACGGTAATTTGCAGCCTCAGGCGGCCGCTCCGATCGAGAAATTCGCCAAAACGTTGCGCTTCGCTCAGGCCGATATGGACATGATCGCGCGTCGCGCGCAATCCCGGCTGAACGCTCTCTTCAAAAAAAACGCTCACACCGTCAGCAAGGCACCGCCCGCGCCGCCTGCGGCACCGTCGTCCGCGGTTGTGAATGCTGCGTCTGCGCCACCGCCGGTGCCGCAGGCGACGATTTCCGCCGAACCTGCCGAGCCCGCTGTGGGAGAAGCGCCCCCCGCGAGACCCGTGCCGCCGCCCCCCGTTGCTCTGCCTGCGGCGGTGAGCGCCTGTCTGCGGTGCCGGGATGCGGCGCAGAATCAGGCGATGTACTGTTACGGGGAGGGCGAGACGCTGAATGTCTGGGGGTGCCGCCTGTTGCGTCAGCCGTGGTGTGCCGGTGCGCCTTGGCTGAAGGCCGGGGCTTTCCGTCCCTCGGGCTGCTTTGTGTTTGACCGCGAAGCGATCCGCGCGTTGCTGGATCAGTCCGTTGTGGCGGCTGTGCGCTGTCCGCACTTTGATCCGGATGCGGTGGAGTGTGCGCTTGCCGCGTTGCCGTCGCAGGCGTGGCCGGGCAGGCGCTGGACGCTCGATCTGGCCGGAGCGGGCGAGCCGGGGCTGCCGCTGACGGTACGGCACTACCGTCACGGCTGTCTGTTGCATACGCGGCAGAGGGTGTCCGGCGTGGCGCCGGTCGGCGAACGGCTGGCGCGGCGGATCATCCGTGACGCCCGTCGGAGGCGATACTCAACTTAACCCTCAAGGGTGCGGTGTTTCAGATTGAACAAAACCCGTAGAAGTGTCATCATGGAGGCCACTTTTTTGACTGGGAAGGATTTTGAATGGTTGTCCATATTACAGGGACGGGCTCGTATCTGCCGGAGCGCGTGGTGACCAACGCCGAGTTGGCCGCCACGCTTGATACCTCCGACGAGTGGATCTACTCACATACCGGCATCCGCAGCCGCCACATCGGTGCGGATGACGAAAGCACTTCATCGATGGCGGTCAACGCGGCACGGGCCGCGCTGGCCTCGGCCGACGTGGAACCAGAGGATCTGGGCCTGATCATTGTGGCTACGTCGACTTCTGACTATCAGGCGTTTCCGTCCACCGCCTGTCTGGTGCAGCATGAGCTGGGGGCGATGAACGCGGCCTGCTTTGACTTGCAGGCGGCCTGCACCGGCTTCATCTACGCGCTTGAAACGGCGCGCGCCATCTTGTGCCACAATCCGCGGCCGGCCTTGATCATCGGATCGGAGATGATGTCGCGGATCGTGGACTGGAGTGACCGCAACTCGTGCATTCTGTTTGGCGACGCAGCGGGCGCGGTGGTTCTTGAGGTCGATCAGAAAGAATCGGGTGGCATCTGGCACTCGATCCTCAAGGCTGACGGCTCGGGCTCGCAACTGATCATGCGCGAAGGCGGCGCGCGCGGGTTGCCCGGAGGCATGCCCTTGATGCAGCACACGCTGCAGATGAAAGGACGGGCGGTTTTCAATTTTGCGGTGAAGGTGTTTGATGACGTACTCTGCAGGCTGCTGGAGCGCTCCGGTCATACCTTCGATGACCTTGCCTGTGTCGTTCCCCATCAGGCCAATGCTCGCATTGTCGAAGCGGTGGCGCGCCGCATGGCGGTGCCGCTGGAAAAATTTTACTTGAACATGGAGACGACTGGCAACAGCTCCGCTGCCTCAATTCCGGTGGCACTGGATGCGGCGGTCGCCGCCAAGAAAATCAAAGAGGGCGACCTCATCGCCATGGTCGGGTTCGGCGCGGGACTGACCTACGGCGGCATCTTGATGAACTGGCATGGCCGAACGGAGAAATCGGCACCTGCAGTCCATCCATCCCGTGATCTTTCGGCGGAAACGAACGCGAACACTGAATAAGGAGTAACCAAAGAGCGTATGAGTGGCAACACCAAGGTTTTGATCACCGGACTGGGCGTCATCTCGCCCGTCGGCAATACCGTTGACGAGATGTGGAGCAACATCCGTAACGGCGTCAGCGGCCTGTGCCGCACCACCAAGTTTGATCCCTCACGCGTCGACTCGAAAGTTTCCGGCGAGGTGAAGGATTTCGATGTGTCCCAGTATGTCGACCAGAAAGAGGCGCGCCGCATGGGGCTCTTCACCCAGTATGCCGTGGCTGCCGCCAAGCAGGCATGGCAGGATTCCGGCCTCGCCGACGGCGGCGCCGATCCCGAGCGCGTTGCGGTGATGGTCGGCAACGGCATCGGCGGCAAAGAGGTTGATGAGGAGGCCTACCGTATACTCTTCGACCGCGGTCCGGGGCGCCTCTCGCCCATGCTGATTCCTAAGCTGATCGCCAACGAGGCTGCTGGCAACATCTCGATCGCGCTCAAGGCCCAAGGCGCCGCGCATACCATCGTCACGGCGTGTGCTTCGAGTACCGACGCGCTGGGCGTGGCGCTGGACATGATCCGTGCGGGTCGCGCCGACGTGGTCATCACGGGCGGCACCGAAGCCACCATCACCGAGTACTGCGTGGGCGGCTTCTGCTCCATGAAAGCGCTAAGCACCAAGTACAACGACACGCCCGAAAAGGCTTGCCGTCCGTTTGACGCCGGCCGTGACGGCTTTGTCATGGGCGAAGGCGCGGCGATGTTGATTCTCGAATCGGAGGCGCACGCCAAAGCGCGCAATGCCCGCGTCTATGCCGAACTCGCCGGTTACGGTGCATCTGGG
>Ga0255344_1003623_pt1 | contig 16746 bp, 20 predicted proteins | sample wastewater_treat_5_FD_192414 | JGI IMG/M metagenome (GOLD analysis project Ga0255344, IMG submission 192414) | Wastewater microbial communities from Lulu Island WWTP, Vancouver, Canada - plant18 | ecosystem: Engineered > WWTP > Wastewater > Unclassified | place: Canada: Vancouver, British... | reverse complement strand
TTAACGGTAAAAAAGTTGATATTCCTTCTTACGAATTAAAAGAAGGAGATGAGATAGAAGTAAAAAAAGAATCAATAGAAAAACCAAAATTCCAAGAGATTAAGAAGTCATTAAAAGGTTTTACTGCTCCACTTTGGCTCACCCTAGATAAAGATAATCTTAAGGGAAAGGTTGTTAAGCTTCCAACAGCTGAAGAAGCTAACATTCCGATAGAAACATCATTAATCTTTGAGTTTTATTCTAAATAATAATAAAAAATATGATTTTACTACCTGCAAAGCCAAAAGTAATAAGTCAAGGAAAATATAAGGCTACCTTTGAAATAGAGGGTCTTTATCCTGGCTATGGTGTTACTCTAGGTAATAGTTTAAGAAGAGTTTTGTTTTCTTCTATTGAGGGAGCTTCGGTTACTCAAGTTAAAATAGATGGTGTTAATCATGAGTTTACAACTAAAGATGGTGTTTTAGAAGATATTATCACAATTGTTTTGAATCTTAAAAAGTTAAGATTTAAAATGCATAACGGTGAACCTCAAAGAATAGTTCTTAGTGTAAAAGGAGAAAAGGAGGTAAAAGGATCTGATTTTAAGATGCCTACTCAGGTAGAATTAATTAATCCAGAACAACACATTGCTACTCTTACTGATAGGAAATCAGAATTAACAATGGAAATATTAGTAGAAAAAGGGTTGGGTTATGTTGTTGCCGATCAGCAAAAAAGAGAAAAATTAGATGTCGGTCAAATATCAGTAGATGCTATATTTACTCCAATAAAAAGTGTTAATTTTAGGGTAGAAAATATGAGAGTTGGAAAAAGAACAGACTTTGATAAGCTCTTTTTAGAGATTGAAACCGATGGAACGCTAGATCCAGCTGATGCTTTTAATCAAGCAGCTAAAATGTTATCAAATCAATTCCTTGCTTTATTGGGTGAGATATCAAACGATGTTGAAAAAGCCGATGATGTTGTTGAGGAAACAGTTGAGGTTGAAGAGAAACCAGAAGATGTTTTAAAAATGAAAGTTGAGGATTTAAATATTGGATCAAGAACTGTTAATAGTTTAACTGCTGCTAAAATTAAAACAGTTGCTGGACTTATTAAAAAGAGCAAAGAGTCATTATTAGAATTAGATGGTATGGGTAATAAAGGAGTAGAAGAAATAATATTAGCATTAAAAAAACTAGGATTAGAGCTTAAATAATTATGAGAAAAAGAGTAAAATTAAGAATATTATCTAGAGAAAAAGATCAAAGAGATGCCCTTCTTAATGCATTAGCCAGAGGCATTGTTTTAAATGGAAAGATTAAAACCACTGAAGCAAAAGCCAAAGAAGTATCACGGTTTCTTGATAAACAAATTACAATTGCTAAGGGTCAAAGCCTTCATGCTAGAAGAAATTTGGCTAAAAATTTTTCACCAGATATTGCTAAAAAGATGGTTGAAGAATTGGCTGTAAAATACAAAGATAGACCTGGTGGCTATACTAGAATTACTAAAATAGGTCCAAGAAAGACCGATGGAGCCAAGATGGTTTTTATAGAATTAGTTTAATACGATTATGGAAAGAGAAATATATAATATAGATGCAAAAGGCAAATCTTTAGGGAGACTATCAACCGAAATTGCAATTCTTTTAAGAGGCAAGAATAGAGTTGATTTTATGCCCAATAAAGACGCTGGTGGTTTTGTGGTAGTTGAGAATAGTGATAAAATTAAAACTACAGGTAAGAAAATGGATCAGAAGAAATATTATTGTCATAGTGGATATCCTGGTGGGTTGAAGGGAGAATTAATGAAAGATTTAGAAATTAGAAAACCAGGTTTGGTTTTGCGCAATGCTGTTATGGGAATGTTACCTAAAAACAAGTTAAGAGCGCAAATGATTAAAAGGTTAACCATTAAATAAATGGCTGAAGAAAAAAAGACAATTAAAAAAGAAGAGATCAAAGAACCTGACATTGTTGAGGTAAAGGGATATATTGAAACTGTGGGACGAAGAAAAACTTCGGTTGCTCGAGTTAGAATGTATACTAAAGGAGATAAGGAAATAATAATTAACGGAAAACCTTACAATAAATACTTTACTACTAAAGTTCTTCAAGAAATTTGTATTGCACCATTGAAAAGAATGAATTGTGATGATAAGTTTAGGGTATCTGTTGAAGTTCATGGTGGGGGAATTAATTCTCAAGCTGAAGCGGTGAGACATGGAATTTCTCGAGCACTAATAGAATTTAATGAAGAATTTAAGAAAAGGCTAAGAAAAGCAGGATTTTTAACTAGAGATCCAAGACAAAGAGAAAGAAAGAAGTTCGGTCTTAAGAGAGCTAGGAGAGCTCCACAATGGAAGAAGAGATAAAAAAGTCCTGCTATCTCTAGCAGGATTTTTAAAATAATATGACTCAAAAAAAAAGAAACATACTTTTTGTTATTGTTACTTTATTTTTTTTCATCTTTACACCAGTAGTGGTTTTTTATTCTCAAGGGTATCGTTTTGATTTTAATAATTTTGAAATTGTTAAAACGGGAGCTTTCTATTTTCGTGTTGTGCCTCGTGATGCTAAAATATCAATTAGTTTTCAAGACCAATTAATAGTTGAAAAAGAAACAAGTTTCTTTTTTGGAACTCTGTATCTTGAGAATCTAATGCCTAGAGAATACAAAGTTATTGTAAGTAAAGATGGTTATCATAGTTGGGAAAAGAATCTTGATATTAACCCTAAAAAAGTAACCGAAGCGAACAACATTACATTGTTACCGAAAGAAATAGAATTAAGAACTATTGATGGGGCTTTGGAATTATTTAATAAAAAAGAAGAAGTAATTGAAGAAGTTGACGAAGATTTTTTAGCTTGCGGGGTTAATAATAATAATGAAATAGTTTCTCTTACTAAAGACGGACTTATTAAAAAAGGTGGGGGAGTAATGAGAATGAAACCATTTGAAATAAAAGAAGGGGCAGATTACAAAATATATTTTTTTAATACAATTGTTATTAGAGAAAACGATGATTTTTATTTCTTAAACAAGGATTTAGAATACAAATTGGTTTTTAGCTCTCCTAACGACCCAGTATTATCGCCTGACAATTCTAAAATTGCCTATTTTAATGATAGCGAGATTAAAATTTTGTTTTTAAATAATTTTGAACAATCATTTTTAACCAGAGTTTCTAAAAAGATACAAGATGTTTATTGGTTAAATTCGGATTATTTAATTTTTAGTGTGCCAGGAGAGATAAAAAGTATTGAAATTGACAATAGAGATAAAGCAAATATTGTTGATCTAGAATATATTGATCACGATTCCATATATTTTAATCAAAAAAACAAAAAATTGTATGTTTTAGTTGGTGATGAGGTAATGGAATCAAAAAAATTATTACCATAAGACTAACCCTTGCCAACTTCCAATTTATGTTATATGATGGATTTATGCCTGAAAAGTTTGTAATTAACGGTGGAAATCCACTAAAAGGAGAGATTGAAGTGAGGGGTTCCAAAAATGCGGCGACCCCTATTTTAGCTGCTACCCTTTTAACCGATCAACCTTGCATTATTGATAATATTCCATTAGTAGAAGATGTCTTTAGAATGATAGAAATTCTAGAAGATTTGGGTGCAGATGTTGAATGGTTAGACAAAAGAAAGATTAGAGTTCAAGCAAAAAAAATTGCTTCAAATATAAAAAATAAGTCTTTGGTTACAAAGATGCGTTCTTCGGTTTTAATTATTGGACCATTGTTAGCAAGACTTGGAATGGCCGAGATTAATAAGCCGGGTGGTTGTATTATTGGGGTTAGGCCAATAGACGTTCACTTAAACGCATTTAGAGATTTGGGAGTTATTATTGATCATACTAATGATTTTTATTCCCTAAAAACAGATGGAATAAAAGGGGGTCATATTGTTTTAGATGAATTTTCTGTAACCGCAACTGAAAATGTAATGATGGCGGCAGCTTTATGTTCTAATAAAACAATTATTGATTTAGCTGCTTGTGAGCCTCACGTTCAAGACTTAGCTGTTTTTTTAAAAAAGATGGGTGTTCGGATAAAAGGAGAGGGAACTCATACAATTGAAATAATTGGAAATAAAGAATTAAAAGGTGCAAGGCATAAAATTCAATACGATTATATTGAAGCAGGAACATATATTTTAATGGCTTCTACGGTGGGTGGTTGTGTTACTGTTAAAAATACTCCAGTAGGAAGTTTACAATTGGTGTTAAAGAATCTTAAGTCTTTTGGAGCCAATGTTGAAATTATAGACAATGAAACTGTATTAGTTAAAGAGTCTTCTAATATGAGAATGGATTCTATTCAGGCCCTTCCTTATCCGGGTATTCCAACTGATTTGCAATCTATGTTTGGAGTTTTAGCTACTCAGACAATAAATGCTACATTAATTCACGATCCGCTATACGAAGGAAGATTAAAATACTTAGAAGAATTGAATAAAATGGGAGCTAAAATTATTGTGTGTGATCCTCACCGGGCAATTATTAGTGGGCCAACGCAATTGTATGGAGCCGATTTAAGAACATTTGATTTGCGGGGTGGGGCCGCACTAATATCTGCAGGCCTTACAGCTAAGGGGACTACTACAATTTATAATATGGAGCAAATTGATCGTGGCTATGAGAAAATAGAAGAAAGATTACAAGGTATCGGTGCTCAAATTAAAAGAATAATTTCAGAATCATAATATGCTTGTAAGAAAAATTGGAATAGATTTAGGAACATGCAATTCGTTAGCTTTTGTGCCAGGCAAAGGTGTTGTTGTTAATGAACCATCAGTAGTAGCGGTATCTATTTTAGAAAATAAAGTGATTGCGGTTGGACTTGAGGCTAAGAAAATGATTGGGCGAACTCCTGATACAATTAAAGTATATCGTCCTTTAAGAGATGGGGTTATTGCAGAATACAAGATAACTGAGGCAATGCTGAAGTATTTTATAGAAAAAAGCTTAGGGCGTTGGAGTTTCTTTAAACCAGATTTAGTTGTTGGAGTTCCAGCTGGAATTACTTCAACTGAGAAAAGGGCAGTTATAGAGGCAAGTACATTGGCTGGCGCTAAAAACGTTTACCTTACCAAAGAGCCAGTTTTAGCTGCTATTGGAGCTGGTATACCGATTAATTCTTGCTCGGGTCATATGGTTGTTGATATTGGTGGGGGAACATCAGAGGTAGCAGTTTTATCACTAGGAGGGATTGTTACATATTATTCTTTAAGGACCGCAGGAGACAAGCTTGACGAATCAATAGTAGAATATATTAAAAAGAATTATAAATTGGCTATTGGGATTCAAACCGCTGAAGATATTAAAATTAAAATAGGAACCGCTATTCCAGTAAAAGAAGAAATGACAATGAATGTTAGAGGTAGAGATATTATTTTAGGATTACCAAGAAATATTGATATTAACTCTAATGCAGTTGCCGAAGCAATGACTGGAACATTAGATGAAATAATTAAATCTATTCGTCAGGTTTTAAGAGATACTCCCCCTGAGCTATCGGCAGATATTATGGATAAAGGTATGGTGGTTACCGGAGGAGGAGCTTTATTAAGAGAAATAGATGTTTTGATTTCGGAGAGTACTGGAGTTCCTTGTTTTATTGCCGAAGATCCTCTTACTTGTGTTGCTCGAGGAACCAGTGAAGTTTTAGATCATATTGATACCTATAAAAGAAGCATAATGATTAAAAAATAGTTATGATTGTTGGACATAGTCAACAAATAAAAATATTATCAAACATGATTGAATCGGGGAAAATTCCTCACGCAATGCTTTTTGATGGTTTATCTGGTCTTGGCAAAAAAGCGGTAGCCCTAGATTTTGCTCAGAAAATAATTGGTAATTCTAGCATTGATTTATTAGTTATAGAGCCCGAAAAAGGAGAAATCAAAATAGACCAGATTCGTTCTTTGATTGAAAAATTTTCAATGAAACCATATTCAGCACTTTATAAAATTGCTATTATAAACGATGCTCATTTGATGAATGAATATGCCCAGAATTCTATTTTAAAAATACTAGAAGAACCAACTGGAGATTCTATTCTTATTCTTGTAACTGATCATGGTGATTCTTTGCTTGATACTGTTCGTTCTCGAATGTCTAGAGTGAAGTTTTTTCCAGTTAGTTTTGGCGAAATTAAAAAACATTTAATTAGTTTGGGGTGTCAAAATGATATGGCCGAAGAAATTGCTCTATTCTCTTTCGGAAGGCCGGGGGTTGCAATAGATTTCAAAAACGATTATTCTAAAATATCATTTAGGCGTGAAAAAATAAAAGAGTTAATGATTTTGATTTCAGATAAAACTCCAGTTTATAAAAAGTTTGAGTATATTAAAAAAATAGAAGAACCTAAAGATTTATTAGATATATGGCTAAGCTATTTTAGAGCGCTTATGATAAAATTTGTTAATGGTGAAAAAACTAATTATTCTATTTCAAAAATAATAAAAATATTAACAGAGTTAGAAAATGCAATTTGTTTAATTACAAGGACAAATGTTAATAAAAAGTTAGTTTTAGAAACATTAATTATTAAAATTTAAAATGGAGATTATTAAAAAAACAAAAGTTGATTTTGATAAAGTGATAGACTTTTTTAAAAAAGATATCGCTAGTATTAGAACTGGGCGAGCATCAACTTCTTTGGTAGAAAATATTATAGTTGATTCTTATGGGACAAAAATGCCCCTTAAGCAAGTTGCTTCAATAAATATATTAGGATCAAGAGTAATAAGTATTCAGCCATGGGATAAAACATTAAATCAGGCGATAGAAAAAGCCATCGCTCAATCAGATCTTGGTGTTAATCCTTCTTCTGACCAAGATTCCATTAATATTTTTTTACCACCGCTAACAGAAGAATTTAGGGTTAGTCTTTCTAAAATTTTAAATGAAAAGAGCGAAGATGCCCGAGTTGCACTAAGAAAGGTTCGAGAAGATGCTTGGAAAGAAATTCAAGATGGTTTTAGAGAAGGTTTAATTAGAGAAGATGATAAGTTCAGAGGAAAAAACGAACTTCAAAAAGTGGTAGATGAGTACAATCAAAAGATTGATCATATCACCGAGAAAAAGAGAAAAGAAATAATGGAAAACTAATATGCTATTATACATAATAATCTCAATTGTTAGTTTAGTTGTTTTAGTAGCTCTACACGAGCTAGGTCATTTTTTAGTTGCCAAATATTATAATGTGAGAGTTGATGAGTTTGGCATTGGTATTCCGCCAAAAATTTGTTCAAAAAAAATAGGGGAGACCGAATATTCTTTGAATCTTTTGCCAATTGGTGCTTTTGTAAGTATGTATGGAGAGGATAAAGCTGCTGAAGGAGAAAGAAGTTTTAGTCAAAAGCCAATATATCAAAGGGCTTTAATTCTTTTAGCAGGAGTTGTTGCTTTTTGGATTGTTGCATTTTTCTTGTTGACTCTTATGGCAATAATAGGTGTTCCAGAAATAATTTCAGATGACATTGAATCACCAAATGCTAAAGTGATGATTATCGGTTTAGAAAATGATTATCCGGCGTTGGCTGCTGGACTTGAGTTAGGAGATGTTATTTTAAGTTTAGAATCATCTACGGAGAAATTAGATGTTTCTAAGACAATAGAAGCGAGAGAGTTCTTGTCTAATTATGCTAAAGAACCAATTACATTAACAATTGAAAGGGGTAGAAACCAAGAAAATATTGTTGTTCAGTCGCTTGAAGAAAGCGGGATAGTTGGATTCTATTTGGCTAGAACAGAAATAACTAAATATCCATGGTATAGGGCTCCAATTTATGGAGCAACTATGACAGGTGATATAACATTTCAAGTTGTTAAAATATTAGGCACTAGCATTAAAAATATTTTATTGCGCGAAGAGTTACCTCCGGGGGTTCAAGTAGCTGGTCCAGTTGGTATTGTAAAAGATTTCTTTGTTGGTGCCATTGATAGAGGAATAGTTGATTATTTACAAGTTATGGTTATGGTTTCTATATCTTTAGCGATATTTAATTTGATGCCCATTCCTGCTTTAGATGGAGGTCGATTATTGTTTTTACTTATTGAAAAAATTAAAGGTGTTCCAATAAGCGAGAAAGTGGAGCAGAGTTTAGTTGCTATTTCTTTTATGATTTTGATTGGTATTTTTGTGATAGTAACTTTCCATGATATATTTCGATAATAATATGTTTAAAAGTAAATTTTTACGAGAGACAATAAATAAATTTTCTACCGATATTGCAATAGATTTAGGGACTGCAAACTCTTTAGTTTATGTTCGAGGTCGTGGTATTATCATTTCCGAGCCATCAGTAGTTGCAGTAAACCAAAAAACAGGTCAAATTTTAGCCATAGGAGAAGAAGCTAAAAGAATGGTGGGCAAAACTCCGGCTCATATCGTAGCAACTAGGCCACTAGTTTCTGGAGTTGTTTCCGATTTTGAGGTAACTGAGCAAATGCTTCGATATTTTATTGATAAGGCATATAAAAAGAAAGTTCCTTTTAGTTTTAGGCCAAGATTAATAGTTGGTATTCCTGTTGGAGTAACTGAAGTAGAGCGCAAAGCAGTTCAAGATGCTGGAATGAGTGCTGGAGCTGGTGTTGTTTATCTTATTGAAGAGCCAATGGCATCGGCTATTGGAGCTCATTTACCTGTTCAGGATGCGGGAGGTAATTTTGTTGTAGATATTGGTGGTGGAACAACTGAAGTTGCTGTTATCTCTCTTGGTGGAATTGTGGTTGCTAAAAGCTTAAGAGTTGCTGGAGATAAACTCAATGAAGATATAATTAAGTTTGCTCAAGAAGAGTATAATCTTCTAATTGGTGAGAGAACAGCTGAGAATGTAAAGATTAATATTGGTTCGGCTTATCCATTAAAAGAAAAATTAGAAATGCCAATTAGGGGTAGAAATCTAGTTAGTGGTTTGCCTGAGGAGATAGTAATTAATGATAAAAATGCTAGAAAAGCAATAGAGAAGTCGGTTAAAGAGATAGTTTCAACTATAAAGATGATTATTGAAGAAACACCGCCAGAGCTTTTGGCTGATATTATGAATAAAGGAATATTTCTTATGGGTGGTGGAAGTTTATTAAAAGGATTAGATACTTTGATTTTCCAAGAAACAAAAATTAAAACAACTATTATTGACGATCCATTAACAGCAGTGGCTCGTGGCGCTGGTTTTGTTTTAGAAAATATAGATGAGCTTCAAGAAGTATTGGTTGATACAGATACGATTGAAACACCAAAATAATGATTAAAAAACTTTCTAATTTAGCAAGAATATCTCTTAGTCCAGAAGAAGAGAGTGATCTAAAAAAGGATATAGAAAAAGTCTTAGATTATGTTAATAGTTTAAAAGAAGCAAATATTTCTTCTAAACAACAAGATTATTTTCAAAGTGAGTTGAGTAATATTTTTAGACAAGATGTTGTTGTGGAGTTTGATGATAAAGACGCTATTATTAAATCTTTTAATGATAAAGAAGAGAGGTTTTTGAAAGTAAAGGCAATTCTTTAAATATATGGACTATTCATCAATGACAATTAAAGAGCTTTCAAGGGGGTTAAGTAATGGTGATTTTTCTTCGTTAGATTTAACAAATTATTTCTTAAATAAAGAAGACGATGTTTCGGCTTATATCTCTAAATTAAAAAAATCTGCACTAGAGCAAGCAAAAGAAGCAGATGAGAGAATTAAAAGTGGAGAAAGAGGGGAGTTGCTCGGAATACCGATGGCAGTTAAAGACAATATTATGATCAAGGGGGTCAAGTGTACTTCGGCATCTTTAGCCCTAAAAGATTATATTCCTCCATACGATGCTACGGTTATTAAAAAACTAAAAGAAGCTGGAGTAGTTTTTTTAGGTAAAACAAATTTAGACGAATTTGCTATGGGGTCTTCTACTGAAAGTTCTTACTTTGGAGTTACTTTAAATCCATGCGACAAAACAAGAGTTCCTGGAGGTTCTTCGGGTGGTTCGGCAGCAGCAGTAGCTTCTGGGCTTACCGTATCTGCTCTAGGTTCTGATACAGGTGGCTCCATAAGGCAACCAGCTGCTTTTTGTGGCGTTGTTGGGCTAAAACCCACTTATGGTTCGGTCTCGCGTTATGGTCTAGCAGCGATGGCATCTTCGCTTGATCAGATTGGCGTAATATCTAAAAATGTTGAAGATGCTGAAATTGTTTTTAAAAGTATATTTGGTAGGGATGTTATGGATTCTACTTCAGCTGATTATTCTTTTAAGGATATTGATGTGAATAAATCTGAATTAAAGATCGGAATTCCTAAAGAGTATTTTGTTGATGGTATGGATCAAGCTATGAAAGAAGAAATTGAGCAAGCTATAAAAGATTTAAATGTTGATGTTGTAGAAATATCTTTACCTCATACTAAATATGCACTATCAGCATATTACATTATTACATCGTCTGAGGTCTCTTCTAATATGGGCAAATATGATGGATTAAGATATGGTTTTTCAGACAATAGTGCTAAAGATTTGATAGACAGCTATTTTAAAAACAGAGGTGGTGGCTTTGGTAAAGAAGTAAAGAGAAGAATTATTCTAGGAACTCATACATTGTCGGCTGGATACAAAGACGCTTATTACCAAAAAGCGCTTGAAGTTCGTCATTTAATTCGTCAAGATTTTTTAGATGCATTTAAAAGCGTTGATTTGATAATTACTCCAGTGTCTCCATCGTTTCCATTTAAAATAGGGGAAAAGATTACTGATCCATTAGAAATGTATCTTTTAGATATATTTACTGTGACAATAAACTTAGCTGGTCTTCCAGCATTATCTATGCCTTGTAGTAAAGTTAATAATCTTCCGGTAGGAATACAAATTATTGGTAAGCATTTTGAAGAAGCTAAAATATTATCAGCTGCTAAACAATTTGAAAAAATATGGAAATAGAATATTTACTAGACCCAAATTCAATTCCTTATCCTTATCTCTATATTTATCTTGGACTAAAGTTTCTCTGTATTGGGTTGTCTGCATTCTTTGTTTTTATTATATTTTACTCTTTAGCGACAACTAGCTGGATTCGTTTTAGGTTTTGGGAAAACTTATTAGAATTTATTATGTTTCGACCTTATGGCAGTAGTAAATATGCCAAAGAATGGAAAAAGATTATGAAAAAGATGGACACTGGCATTGAGTCTGAATATAAACTTGCGATAATAGAAGCGGATACATTATTAGATGATATGCTTAAGTTTATGGGCTATACCGAAGAGGCAACAGAAAAAAAAGTAGAAAAATTAACATCTATAGATATTTCTAATATTAACGAATTGAGAGAAGTTAGGAAGGTTAGAAATTTTGTAATACAAGACCCTGATTATAAACTTACCGAAGATAAAGCTAGAGAAGTGCTAAAAGTTTATGAAGATTCTTTTAAGAGTTTAGGGTTTGTATAATTTTTTAAGTACTCTACTTTTATTTATTGGTTTAATCCACCTATACTTCTTTTCTTGTGTTAATCTTGGCATATTTTTGATATATGTATCTAGATTATCATAAAAGCGCAATATGTGTGCGCATTACCTTAAATTCCGTGTCAAATTATTTAACTATCTAACCAAAACCTTCTTTTCAGCGTCAACTTTTTTTAATTTTGTAAAGCTCTTTTAACTGTCTCATCTTAGAAATTTTCACGCATCTTTTTAGATTTTATTTTTAAATATTCTATTCTTAATTCTTTAAGATATTGATTTCTTGAATACATATTTATCATATTAGTAAAATGAATTTAATTGATAATTAATATTTATTTTACTATAATTATTTTGGTTAGATTTTATATGATTTAATACAAGGGCTTGACCTTAAATAAAAAATATATTAGTATATACACATATAGCGGGGTGGTGGAGTAGTACCATGTGAGGCCCATAACCTTAAGGCGCCGGTGCAATTCCGGCCCCCGCAACATGTTTTGCCGGTGTAGCTCAGCTGGTTAGAGCGGCAGATTCATAAGCTGTAGGTCGGAGGTTCGAGTCCTCCCGCCGGCATATCTTTTTTGCGGGCGTGGCTTAGCCCGGTTAAAGCGCTACCTTGTCACGGTAGAGATCGTGGGTTCGAATCCCATCGCCCGCGCCAAAAGAATAAACAAAAGGCAAAAACGCCTTTTGTTTTTTAATCTTTTGCCCCCATATTTCGAACGAAATCCGAACTTTAGATTAAGGCGCTTAGATTAAGGCGCTTGGTGCTTTGATCTTAATTCTTTTTTCATTTAACTATTTGGTTTAGGTCGGGGATTAAAGAAAAAAATTTGTCAACTATTTTTTTATCATAAAAAAGATGAATTTTGCCACACCTTTTGCATTTTATTTCTATAACCGAAAAAGAAAGAATTCCTCGAAATAGTAATTTACCACAATCACAACGATATTCGTTTAACATTTTTATTTTTTGTTTTTCAAATCGACCTTTAATTAAAAAAACCCAAACATAAAAAAATTTGGGTTTCTGGAACCTCTCTTGTTATTATACGCTTATTGTTTTTGCATGCAAGAATATTGATTTTTAATTAGTATTAGTTATTTAGATTAAGGCGCCAAGCGCCTTAATGAAATGGATTTATAAGCTGTAGGTCGGAGGTTCGAGTTTTTTCTGTTGGCATATCTTTTTGTGGGCATGGCTTAGCCCGGTTAAAGCGCTACCTTGTCACGGTAGAGATCGTGGGTTCGAATCCCATCGCCCGTGCTAAAAGAATAAACAAGAGGAAAAAACAACCCCTTGTTTTTTAATACAAATTAAGTTAGAATGAAGGAGTAAAATAAATAATTAAAATGGCAAAAAAGGAATACACTTCAAAAGATATTTTTGTTTTAGAGGGTCTAGATCCTGTTAGGAAAAGACCTGGCATGTACATTGGTTCTACGGGAACCGAGGGTTTGCATCATTTAATATGGGAGTGCACCGATAACTCTTTAGATGAAGCTATTGGGGGTTATGCAAAAAATATTGAAATTACGCTTTTACCAGACAATATAGTTAGCGTGGCAGACGACGGTAGAGGAATACCAATAGATACTCATGCTCAAACAAAGAAATCTGCTCTAGAAACTGTTATGACAACGCTTCATGCTGGTGGAAAATTTGGAGGAGATGCATATCAAGTATCTGGTGGTCTTCATGGGGTTGGTGTTTCTGTTGTTTGTGCTTTATCTTTATGGATGCGTGCCGATGTTTATCGCGATGGTTATAAATATTATCAAGAGTATTCTCAAGGTAAGGTAAAAACTAAGCTTATAAAAGAAGGAAAAACAAATAAAAGAGGAACGGTAATTACTTTCCAACCTGATCCAGCTATATTTAAAGAAATATCTTTTAATTCTAAAAAAATATTATCTCATTTGAGGCAACAATCTTATTTAACTAAATCAATTGCGGTTAGTTTTTTTGATTTTAGAGATCCAAAAGATAAAAAAGGATACTTTTTTTATTTTGAAGGAGGGTTATTGTCTTATATTAAGCATTTAACGCGGGGAGTGACAAAAAGACATCCAAATGTGTTTTATTGTTTTGGAGTTAAAGACGAAATTGTTGTTGAAGCTTCTTTTGTCTACACTGAAGAATACGAACCTTATGAAGAGAGTTTTGCTAATAATATTATTACTAAAGAAGGAGGAAGTCATTTAACTGGTTTTAGATCCGTATTAACTAGAACATTAAATGATTATGCTAAAAAGAACGGGATATTAAAAAATACTGATGATAATCTTGGGGGAGAAGATGTGAGAGAGGGTCTTACTGCGGTAGTATCTGTTAAAATTAGAGAACCTCAGTTTGAAGGACAAACTAAAGCGAAGTTGGGCAACCCCGAAGTTAAGCCTGCCGTTGAAGCGGTTGTAGCTGAGCAATTGACGGATTTTTTAGAAAGAAATCCTCAAGATGCTAAGATTATAATTGAGAAATGTCTTTTATCTTCTAAGGCCAGAAAAGCGGCCAAAGCAGCTAGGGAAACAGTATTGAGAAAAGGTGTTCTAGAGGGCCTATCGTTACCAGGCAAGCTTGCTGATTGTTCTTCTAGAAAACCTGAAGAATCAGAGTTGTATATTGTAGAGGGTGAGTCTGCTGGAGGTTCTTGTAAGGGAGCAAGAGATAGAAGATTTCAGGCAATATTGCCATTGAGGGGAAAGATTTTGAATGTTGAGCGAGCTCGCCTAGACAAGATACTTGCTTCTAAAGAAATCAAAGCACTGATTATTGCTCTTGGAACCGCAATTGCTGAGGACTTTAATATTGAGAAATTAAGATATCATAGAATTATTATCATGGCTGATGCTGATTCTGATGGAAATCATATCAAAACACTAATTCTTACTCTTTTTTATAGATATTTTAAGGCATTGATAGAGGCTGGTTATGTTTATGTTGCTCAACCACCATTGTATAAAATACAAGCAGGCAAAAGGGTAGAGTACGCCTATTTAGAAGATGAAAAACAAGAGATTGTAGATTCTATGAGCAAGGAGAAAGTAAATATTTCAATTCAGAGGTATAAAGGTTTGGGCGAAATGAATCCTGAACAACTTTGGGAGACAACCATGAACCCCGAGAATAGGGTTCTCTTGCAAGTTAAAATAGAAGATGCTCAAGAGGCCGATAAAGTTTTTGATGTTTTGATGGGCGATGATGTTTTATCTCGTAAGAAATTTATCCAAAGTAGAGCTAAAAGCGCTAGAAATTTAGATATTTAAGGTTGACAAAAGAGCTTTGTTTAGCTATTATACAAAACATGATTGCAAACAAGATAACATTATTTTTAAGAGAGGTTAAACAAGAAACAGCTAAGGTAACTTGGCCTACCTCAAGTTATGCCATTAAATATGGAATGATTGTAATTGCGGTTTCCATATTAACAGCAATAATCCTTGGTGGTTTTGATTATATTTTTACAACTTTTTTAAGAAATTTTATACTCTAATATGTCTAAACAGCAATTTTCACAAGAAAAAAGATGGTATGTGATTCATACTTATTCTGGTTATGAAGAAGCGGTAGCAAAGAACTTGCGTCAAAGAGTTGAATCGTTGAGTATGGAGGATAAGATTTTTAGTGTAATTGTTCCAAAAGAAAAAAAAGTAAAGATTAAAAATGGTAAGAGAAAATCTGTAGAAGAGAAGATATATCCAGGGTATGTTTTAGTTGAGATGATAGTTACTGATGATTCTTGGTATGTTGTTCGAAATACTCCAAATGTTACTGGCTTTGTTGGTGCAGGAACAACCCCACTCCCATTGTCTTTTCAAGAAATTGATTTGTTAAAGAAAAGAATGGGTGCTGAAGTTCCTAAGTTTAAGGTTGATGTTGTGATAGGGGATGCGGTTAAAATAATAGATGGACCTTTTAAGGATTTTGATGGAAGAGTTTCGGAAATTGATCTTGAAAAAGGTAAGATAAAAGTTTTAGTAAATATGTTTGGTAGAGACACTCCAATAGAATTAGATTCTCTTCAAATTAAGAAAATATAATATTATGACTAAAAAAATTAAAGCGATTGTTAAATTACAAATAGAAGCAGGTAAAGCAACTCCAGCTCCTCCAGTTGGTCCATCTTTAGCTCAACATGGATTAAACATTGCAGAATTTTGTCAAAAGTTTAATGACCAAAGCAAAGATAAGGCGGGTTTTACAATACCAGTAGAGGTTACTATATTTGAAGATAGAACTTATACTTTTCAAATGAAGCAACCTCCAGCATCGGAACTTTTGAAGAAGGTTGCTGGAATAGAAAAAGGGTCTCCAACACCCAATAAAAATAAAGTTGCAACAATTACTAAAGATCAGTTGAAAGATGTGGCTGAGAAGAAAATGAATGATCTTAATGCTAACGATATTGATGCAGCTATGAAAATAATAGAGGGAACTGCAAAAAACATGGGAATAGAAATAAAAAAATAATTCAATGAAAAGAATCTCAATAGATGAGTATTTTTTGAAGATTGCCTTAGTTGTTGCCGAAAGATCTACCTGCGTCAGACATCATGTTGGCGCAGTTGCTGTAAGAGATAAACATATTTTAGCAACCGGGTATAATGGAGCAGCTTCGGGACTTAAAGATTGTCTTGAGCTTGGGTGTCTAAGAGATCAAAATGGAATAGCTTCGGGAACTCATCATGAAATATGTCGTGCTATTCATGCCGAGCAAAATGTAATTATTCAAAGTTCCCTTCATGGAGTTTCTTTATCTGGAGCAACTGTTTATTGTACTCACACTCCTTGTATTATTTGCGCCAAAATGTTAGTTAATTCAAAAATTAAAAGATTTGTGAGTTTTAGCCATTATTCAGAAGATTCTTTTGTAGAATTATTTAAAGAAGCGGGGATTGAAGTTGATATTTTAGACAAACCATCGGACAGTATAACATTTTTAAGTTAATGAAATTAGGTAAATTTATAGTCATAGAAGGAGTTGATGGCTCTGGAAAAGCTACTCAGGTTAGATTATTGACCGAAGCATTAATTGCTAAGGGATTAAAAGTTAAGAAAATAGACTTTCCTAGATATGGAGAAAAATCAGCTGGTCCAATAGAAGAATATTTAAGTGGTAATTATGGAAGCGCTAATGATGTCGGTCCTTACAGAGCATCTGTTTTTTATGCTATTGATCGTTATGCGTCGTCTTTTCAAATTAGAAAATGGTTAAGCGAGGGCAATGTTGTTATTGCTGATCGCTATATTGCTTCTAATATTGGTCATCAGGGTGGTAAAATTAAAAGTA
>Ga0255344_1003609_pt1 | contig 16800 bp, 22 predicted proteins | sample wastewater_treat_5_FD_192414 | JGI IMG/M metagenome (GOLD analysis project Ga0255344, IMG submission 192414) | Wastewater microbial communities from Lulu Island WWTP, Vancouver, Canada - plant18 | ecosystem: Engineered > WWTP > Wastewater > Unclassified | place: Canada: Vancouver, British... | reverse complement strand
TTGACTGTTCTGTTGCCGTAAGCCTCGACTGTGCTGTTGCCGCAAGCCATGACTGTTCTGTTGCCGTAAGCCTCGACTGTGCTGTTGCCGCAAGCCTCGACTGTGCTGTTGTAAAATGCCTTGACTGTGCTGTTATCGTAAGCCTTGATTGTGCTGTTATCGTAAGCCTTGACTGTGCTGTTGTTGTAAGCCTTGACTGTGCTGTCGCCGTAAGCCTTGACTGTGCTGTTGCCGTAAGCCTCGACTATGCTGTTGTAGAATGTAATGTCAATGCAATCATTAAGATAATATGTACCGTTGCTGATTTTCTCATTTTTACGCCCAAGTAAAACGTGCTTATCCACCCATTCCTTAACAGCCTGAACCATACGCTCCTTTTCGTAAGGCTCAACGAACCACTCTGGGCGAATATCTTGGTCTACATTAAACCGCCATGTTTCAACATCTGCAAAAACATCACCATTCGGTGGTATCAACTCGGCTCTGACAAACAATGTCTTTGCGTTCTTCCTGTTGTCCTCAATGCCCAATTCTTTAAGCATATCCGTATGGCTGTCGCCCTCACCTATGTAAATTCTATCCTTTAAGATAATTCCACTTTTTAACCGACACATTTTAAATCCCTCTTGTATATATAATGTTTCATGGTTTTACCTCTAACCCTACCTTTGCTGTGCGGATAACTCCGAAATCGGAGTTGTTAAAGATTTGTAGTTCGTTCATTTTCCCACTCGTTAACAATTTCATTGGCCAGTGTAACAATCTGCTGTGCCTTTGGTGTCTGTCTTCCGCCGTTTAATGCATCAGACAATTCCGCTCGGCTTACAGTCATAACCCCTCTTGCTTCGATTTCGGGAATTAAGTCCTGTATCTTTTTGCCGAGTGCGTAAACTCTCGATTTAATTTTAAATGTCAATAAAATAACCTCCTTTCTGCGCAAAAATATAAAACGCTTTTTGTATTAGTAAACAATTTATTTACTAACCGATTGACAAATTAGTTATTAGTTGCGTTTGACTGCTTTTCAAGTTCTACGGCTTTTTTATTCCAAAAATTCCGATAATGTTGCTTTACCTGTTCTTTGTGTTCCTCCCTCCATTTTTTGTAATACTGTCTTCTTGCTTTAACTTCCTGTTCTGTAAGTTCTGTAAATTGTTTTGGCATTAGAATTCCTCCTTGTAAATTTTATTTTCGTTTTGCTATTGCATTTTTTCGAACCTGTGATATAATTGTACTAAAGAAAACAAAATAAGTCAATAGCATTTTTGTAATTATCAGTACAAAATTTATATCGGTTTTTTGCACCCTGTTTGTTAAATAAATTGTTTACAGTTATTAATATACTCCGATTTTTTACGGAAGTCAATAGGTTTCCGATAAAAAACGGAATTTCGTTATATATAAACAAATATTTGTTCTATCTCTTGTTTATTCTGCATAATTTACGACAAAAAATAACCCCACCAAATAGGTGAGGTTAAAAAATAAAGGGGTTTTATTGGCAAGGCGGTGAAACTTTAGCCAAAATAGCCGAATACTTCAACGTATCAACAGACTACCTACTAGGCACAGAGCAAGAAAGCCCCCTACCACTGTTAAGCGATGTGGATATGGCTTTTTATTGTGGCAACTTAATATTTTGTTTACAAATTATTTAAATAAAATACTTTATTTTATGCTTAAAACAGTATATAATAAGTACATAAGATAAAACAAAACAAAGGCAAGCGGATAAGCCAAAAACCGCAAACGGGAGGTACTCACATGATGAGAATTGAATTTAATGTAACAGGCAGTGCTTTCAAGGCACCGAAAACGGAAAAGACCTACCGAGTGGAACTTGACGATGACAACTTCAAAATCTTCACTGCCACAAACAGTGCAGAGGCTGAACGTATCGGAGCGGATATCGCAGAAGAACTCGGCAGTGGATACTGCCTTGTTGAGGAGGTGGCAGAATGAGATTCCCGGACAGAGAAACCGTTGAGCGTGTAAGAAAAGAATACCCTGCCCGTATGGACATTAAGCCGCAAGCGTTTAGCAGGTAAACAGCTTGCGGCGGTCGTAAAAATTAACAGCCTAAAAGGGCGAACAAAGGAGAACAAAAAGTGAATAAAATAATACAGCTTTATGAAAGCGGGCAATCAATTAAAGGGATTGCCCGAGAAGTGAGACTATCCGAATACAAAGTTCGAAAAAGCTTAATATCAGAAGGTGTTATAACCTCTGATTATCAAGCTAAAATTAATCAGCTTGCCGCTGATGGTAAATCGGCGGCGGAAATAGCTGAAATACTAGGGGCATCAGAAAAAAGTATTATACAAAGGTTGCTCTATACAAAAGGGCAGTATAATGCTGATACCCCTAGTAAAAATGCCCTCGCAAAACGCAGATATCGCTCCCCAATAGCTGTTAACCGCAGGTTGCAAGGTTTGTCTCAAGCTGCTTTAGCGGAGCTTGTTGGGGTATATCAAAAGGATATATCTTTGTGGGAGAGCGGGGAGCGTAAGCCGTCCGCCAGTAATTTAAAAAAGCTGGCGGAGATATTAAAATGTAAAATGGAAGAGCTTATATAAACCAAAAAACCGCAGAGGGAAGCCCCTGCGGTTAATTTTATGTAATATTCACAGTATACCCATCCGCTTCAAGATGAGCTTGTCTCACAACAGCTTCTGCCTTGCAAATACCGCGCCGTGTAGCCGTAACAGTATAAGTCTTGCCAAACCCATTAAGCCCCCTAGCCTTAATCATAGCAGGGAAGTCCTTATAACAGTAATTGAGGTCAACCTCTCCATTAATGCCATTAACAAAGCCTTTCCAAGAATACTGGTGCATACCGTACTGTTTGCAGTATGTTGGCTTTATATCCTCCACGCGAGCCACCCACGCCGAAAACCGCTGAACAATAGCCGTTGAAAGGTGAGTGCTGAAAAAGCTGTCGAAGCTGTACACTCCTGCCCAGTACCCAGCCTTTTCAAGCCTTGAGCAGAACGCTGTTACGATACTGTCGCAAGTTGCCTTGTCAAGTTTGGTATGGACCTTATCCTCTATATCAAAATATATTGGGTATTCAAACTGTTTGTCAGCGAGCAGCTTAATTACAAAATCCGCTTCTTTTTCGGCTTCTGCGGCTGTTGTAGCATAGCTGTAATGATATGCACCCACAGGCAAGCCTACCGCCTTACAGCCGTTGTAATTTGCTATAAAACGTGTATCAATCTGCGAGGGGTGTTCCTCGCCAAAGCCAGTTCGGATAATAGCACCCTGAACGCCGTAATTTTTGGCTTTTTGCCAGTCGATAACGCCGTTGTGAGCCGATACATCAATTAATTTAGTCATATATAGCCCCCTTGCTCTGACAAAAAACGCGTTCCTCGATTATGCCAAGCTTACGTGTTACAGCTATGGTGTTTACTTCCTCAACAGTTACGCCCATAGCGGTGGCAATTTGTTCCACTGGCATATCATAAGCCAGTGATTTTATAATTTGGTTAATTACACAATTTGTCATTAGTCATTCTCCTTTTTAAGCTGAGCCAATACATCAAGCAGTTTTTTAGGCACGTGAACGCCCATTTTGCCTGCATTTTCGACTATCGATATACATTCATTGCTTATATAAAATATAATTACCATATTTCGGATAATAGCGCCATTGCCAATTACATAAATATCAATCAAATTGCCGACTGCCACAATAGCAAGCATAAATATTTTTTTGACAATGCCCTTTGCGCCAATTTCTGACGATAGTTTTTTATTGGCAATTGCAGACATTACCCCTGTGATATAGTCAAGGCAAATAAAAGCAATTAGTACAATAAAAATCCCTTTACAATCCCCAAACAAAAAAGCACCTAAGCCTATTAAGCAACCCAGTATCCATTTTATAAAATCCGACATTTTCTGTCCTCCGTAATTTAAAATTTTGCCCCTCAATTAAGAGGGGTTGTTGTTATTCTACGTTGCCTTTGTATCCCATTAAATCAATTAATCCTGCTCCTTGATATGTACTATCCCATCCTGGCAACCTCCTAACACGCTTTTTTAACTCTGCAATAGTTTCATTTGGTGTCGGAACAATTCCATTTTTCTTAGTCATTAACTTTTTGACAAGCATATAACATCCTGATATCATAGCAGCAGAAGCTGAAGTACCTGTAAATTTTGTAATTGTATTAGGATATCTTTCCGTGTCAATAAATGAATATCCTGCAATATCAATACCTGCATAATGGGAGTAGCCAATCCAAGAAATTGCACCATCAGTCTGCTTAAACGCAGAGACTGCCATTGCATCACTGTTTGCTCTTGGATATAAAATATCATTACCACTATTACCTGCAGCATTGAAAAATTGAATTCCTGCTGTTTTCATGTTGGCTAGATATGTCGCAAATTCTGTGTTATCAGTACTCAAACTTTCGAACGAAAAATTAATAGCATCTATAGGATATGTGCTATTAACTTCCAAAGCCTTTGTGAATGCCGTGTGATAATATGCGTTTATTCCTGCATCTGAATTATCGGGGCAAATGCGTATAAAATACATTTTGGCATTAGGGCAAACGCCATATCTTAGTGCGCCTTTGCCACAAAGAATATTAGACACAGCCGAGCCGTGACTAACAGCAGGAGCAGTAGAGTAGTAATCTGTAACGTTAGGTACTACACTACATCCACCTAATAAATTATTATAGTTTAAGTCCGTCAAATTTGGTTGTAATGCACTGTCGATAATACAAACAGTCATACCGTCACCATATTCAGCAGATTCCCAAATGTATGGTATTCCTGCCATAATGTATTCAGGATTTATTTTCGCCAATTCAGCGCTGTCATACAGTTTGGCAGAGCCAAAATACCAATCCTTTGTAATATAATTGCTTTCAACTGTAGCCATAGCGGCTGAATTGCCAATAATAATACTGCCCCATGCCTTACCATTTCTGTCAGGGAGTTGTGAAGCAAGTGTATTTAATTTTGTAGTATTACTACATATAGGGTTATCATGTATAACTAATTTCTGCAATCCATCCACCGTATCTAATACTATATCAGCTAAAGAGTTATTATATAGTTCAATGTTGTGTATGGTTGGGCAATTAATACAGCTAAAAACAGTTAAATCTGAATTAACTATGCTGCACGATGTTATGGCATTTCCAACAGCTTTTATTTCTAAGTCTGTTGATGTTGCTGGAATAGTATAATTAGCAACTGGCAATGTTACCATTGTTTTTACTCCATTGTTATTAATTTCAATTCTACCATCGCCTTTCAGTGATACCAATTTATTTCCTGATGTAGCGAACGAAAGGCTAATTGTCGCTACATCAGCCAGAAAAAAATAATCCGCTTTATACTTTGCCATCATCCACATAGTATTTGTGTAAATATCGCTAAATGCATGGGGAACATTTGCCATAAAAATAGCTTTAAACGATACGTCAATATTATCTACAGAGGAAACAACTCCGTTTGTTGGATATAATACTTTAATTCCTAGCCCAGTCGGAGAAAAGCTTGCAGCTGATGTTTTATAAACCAAAGTACCATTAATGTATATGTACGAATAACTGCCGTCGTTTTTTACGCAAATGACAACAAGATTAGATGCTAACATACCTGTAGACTGTACCGAACTAATCCGATATTGATACTCTCTGGTGGTTTGACTCCCATCAATATCTAACGCATTAGTGGTACTCGACCCACGATAAGTTATTGCCCACATTCCTTCTGTTGAACCTGCTTTTAAATCAGTTATTTTCATTACATAATAATTTGTAAATACCGTCCTTGCAGTATCTCTCATATATCCATAGCTTGATGGGCCATTAAATTCAACAGTTTCGTCTGCATTATTCACTATTGCTGAAACTGTTGTTAAATTTGTACCTCCTGTCACTTGGTTTTCCCAATACCCATTTGCAATTCCCGTAGTTTGAGATATATCAAATATGTGTGTAAGTCCTGTGCTTATTGGCATTGTATCAGGTATAGGCGTTTTTAGTTCCGCTGTCCCTGTTACTTTGCCTGTCGATATATACGCTGTCTTGCCGTTTGCTATGTCGCTTGCTGTAGCCGTTGCATCACTTGTATTTGTTCCACCTCCTTTCGCTCTTGACTTAAAAGGGCTTATAGCCGAGTTACTGCCGATAACCTGTACAACGCTTGTTGCGTCACTTGATGTAACATATACAGTATTGGCAGGATAGCCATGTGTTGTGCAAGCGGTCCCGCCTGCTGGTATTGCGATTACTCCGTCGCTACCGTCGGCTGCACCCTGTGACATTGATATGTTTACGATGCCCGAGCCTAAATTTTGTACATGGAAATAATTCCACATATCAGAAAAGATAAATTTTGTCTCTTCTGAAATTGTAGCTGTTGCGGAACGTTGTCCGCTGGTTACTGTTTTTGTAATCATAGTTTCCTCCTTAAATATTTCTCCGATTTTAAATCGGAGTATTCAAAATTTATGGTGCTGGATTTGGATATAAGTTGTAGCAATCACCGCATGCCGATGTGCCAAACGTGCAACCGGTTGCATATGTAAAATCAGCTAACATCACGTTGCGATAAAATGCATCATCACCAACAGCAGCAAGCAACGGTGTGTTGACAGATGCTATCTGCGCACAATGGAAAAAAGCAGATGCCCCTATTGATGTCACATGTGGCAAATCAATTGATTTCAGCCTGCAGCAATAATAAAAGCAGTTGTTTGGTATAGCTGTTAACTTTTCTGCAAAGTCAATTTCACGCAGATTATAGCAGCCGCTGAAACAACCTTCAGGCAACGATGTGGGCTTTACTATACATTCAACTTTTGACAAAGAAAAACAACCACTATATTCCCACCTGTGAAAAGTTGAGAATATATCGTTGCCGCAAAATTTCATGTATTGCATTTTTTTCTTTGGATATACACTAGCAAAATTGGGTATTTTGATGCTGCTCCCATATTTAATGGCACAAAGGCCCGGATTGTTAGTCCATTCATTTACTGTAACAAACAATCGCGCTGTGCTTGTTACCGATATAGCATAATATCCCGGCTTTGTATAAGAATATTTGTGGCTACCTTCTCCTGTATAATAGGTAATTACAGTTCCATCGCCGTAATCATATACAACATCGCCTGTATAGCCACCGTTTGCTTCGCACAACATTATAGATGGTTGTTGTGACGGATTATCAACATGGTATTGCGTTATATTAATTATTGCCGTAACCTGATTGCTTTCTGGATCAGGCAATGCAGGCCATTTATCAGGAAACGTCCATCCCGGTTTTAAACTGCCAAGCACATACCCCATTGTAAAGGCCTCCGTAAACATTTAATCACTCCTTAAATCCGATATGCTTATTTCTGTTATACCGTCCGGCAGCTGCACCGATGTTATTTTGCCATCGTTGTCACGCGTAAAAGTATATGTTTCCGGCGATAACATAAAGCCGTCAATAGTTGGATATGTAAATTTTAGCGTTGTGTCTGTAATTTTGATTTCTGACGGATGTAACCCCTCTGTGTATCGTCCTGTGCAATGCACTCTGTCCGCCGTAAATTCAAAGCCTTTTTCGTCCGTATCTCTATTGTAATATTCACCAAGTGTTCCGGCTTTTTCTATTGGCATTATGGTCCCCCCTGATATGGATAATCATCCTTGTCTATGTAAGCTACATATTTACCGTCAGGGTTGATTTGCCCACGCCCAAAACGCTCCGCAAAAGCAATCCTGCTTTTTATATCACGTGTCAGCTTACCGTCATAATTAAACTCGTTTTCCGTTACATCGTTGCTACCACATGACGTAAATACTCCCGTAGCCGTAAATACCGTTGTGGCATTGTTGGCTATTAAAACTGTATTATCAGCAAGCCTTACTCCACACCCAATCTTAAAAAACGTGGGTAAGAGCATTTTGCTGCATTGCCAAGATGTATAGGTGTACCCAGATATCCTGTTAAAAATCTCATCAGCAAGAGCGTCGCTTGCTAAATCTGTGTTAATTTTAATGGTATTTAATACATCAGACCCAGAGCTGCCCTTGTCGTATACCTTGTCATTGCCGACCATTATTAGCCTAGATATAGGCCCTTTGGTAGCCCCCACATCTATCGGGGCATAATTGTCAGGCTCAATCGCCGAAAAGTCAGTCCCCCACTCTTTAAATGCCAACACATCAGGGTAAGCAGTATAAAAATAGCCACACATAGCAACGGACAGCGTCTCCAACACCTGCCGACACGTTTTGTTTGTCAGCTCCGGTCTTGTTAGCTCACGTATATTTGTGGCGGGGACACCACCGTATGAGCCAAAGCCACATTGTTCTGCGATTTCTGCAATCAGATTATTTACAGCTATTTTTTCGTCATCAAGTGGATTTTCTGGCGGCATAAAATTAATTGTCTCCGTATTAAGCGGCTGGTCTGTCCTCATAATCTTGTCAAAGCAAGTAAACGATATAACCCCATTTGTTTTTTTGCGAGTGTCGATATAAAACGTTGGGAGCATTATCGGGATATCGGTAGACGTCAACGTCACCTCGGCATTTGCCCCCGCCCCCATGTAGTCGCTTACAAGCAAGTCAAAACTTAACTCTGTTGCACATACACCAGATATACCATAGCCGTTTGCCTGCTGTGTTACTTTGATGTTGCTAGCGTTAGTGTATGCAATATCGTCAACCGTTAAAGTATAGCTAAAGTCCCCCTGACGGTATTATTTCTTGCGCCGTCAGGGTAAAAGACACCTTATAGCGTGTCCCTGCATGATTAGCCTGTACCAGACCACCCGGTATATCATCGCATCTGCAAACGCCAGTATAATCAGGACACGACACATTTATTTTGTCCTTTTTTAAAGCCGTAATCAGCGTGTTATAATTAGTTGCTGTTAGTCTACCGGTTGTCAGCTTTAGCGTAAATTGCAGACCTTTTAAAATTTTAACCTCATTGCCCGCATAATCCGTAAAGCTGTTTTGCGTGTCATATACCTTGCTCCATGATGGTGCATATTCGCCAATATGTTTTAGGGCGTAGCTGCCAATATTGACAGTATATCCACCGTTAATTATTTCCATAAAACCCCCTCCTTTTTTATAAGTTAAAATTATTACCGCCTGTGAGCTTATTGCCTTTTAATATATCCTTAAGCGTTGTTTCTATTGCTTTTTTGCCATCAATGAAAAAGTTAATCGGAGTGTCAATTGATACAACACTGTTTTGTTTGCTTGCTGTTGCTGTTGCTGTTGCGGCTGCCGTTTTGCCTAATATGTTGCTTATATCCGCGCTGCTGTTAACTCCGGTCATACTATCAACAATGCCTTGCAAATAGCTTTGCGCGGTTTCTTGTCCTTGCTTGTATGCCGATTTTGGCATACTGCCAAAAATATCATTTACCGCGCTAACCGTTTTTTGATTAAGGCTGTCGAGCTCCTCCTGCACCATTGATTGCGATACCTTTTCAGCGGTTGCCTGTACTGCCTCCCAGTCGGCATAATATTTTTGCAGTTTATCCGGCTTTAAACCGAGTAAGCTGTTTATATAGTCCTGCCGCTCTCCACTTTGATAATCCATTTTACCAATTTCAGCAAGTAAACTGTCCGAAATACCCGTCTTTTTAAGCTGTTCGATTGATTTTTGATAAACAAGCATTTTTTGTTTTTCTTTTTCGAGGTTTCGGAGCATGGTTTTTTTACTGCCCTTGTCATCCTCAATTGTATCTGCCAAATCAATTTTAAGCAGCTCCTTTTTTGTGGCGGCTTTTTGGTCTGCCAGCTTGTCATATGCCTCTGATAGCATATCAGCAGTTTTTTCAGCACCTTTTTCCCATGCCTCTAACTCTTCTTTGTTTTGCTTTTCTATTGTCTCAAGTCGTTCCTTGTTGGCCTTTTCTTGTGCCTCCTTAAGCTTTTCTGTTGCTTTTTGTTGTGCTTCTGCTTGTCTTTTTGCGGCTTCGTTGGCTTTTTTTGCTATGCTATCATAATAAGCTGTTACTTCATCTTGATATTTCCACCATTCTTCGCTATCTTCATCGCGATATTTATTAAGGACTTCCTGCCGCTGCGCCCAATAATCATTTTCTGTAATTTTATGAGTTTTATATGCCTTGTCAACAGCTGCTAACGCGTCTTCTAGTGTCTCAAGCTCTGCAGTTGCAGCCTGTGTGCCATAATCATGGCCAAAGTCATAATTCCCCCATATGTTTTCCTCACGCGTTAGGACATATCTGGTTGTAACCTTTTCTGGCACGCCCTCCCACGCGTTGACTAAATTATACACCTGTTGAGCAAATTGCTCTATTTGGTCTTTAGCGGCTTTGCCCTCTTCGGTCACACCCTCTATTTTTTCCGCTTCTTCGCTTAAGGCCGCTGCGGACAGTACTAATTTATCTTTAAGCTCGTTTTGATATTCTTTTGCTTGTTTTAAGCTATCCTCATAATAATAGGCAAGGTTTTCAAGTTCTTTAGCTTCTTCTGCCCTCCCGCTGGCGCGTGCCGCCTCCGCCTGCGCTAAATATTCGTCTCTTTCTTTTTCCGTTTCCTTAATATATTGTAGACCGTCATTATACTCCTGCAGTGCCAGTGTCGCCGATACAATGCCTTTTTTGTTTTTTTTGCTGTTTATCAATGCGACTTGGTCAGCTTCGGCTTGGGCTTTTTTTATTTCAACGGCTTTTTGTTGTATTTCAATTTGTGCTTGCAATCCTGCATTTGTTTCCGTCAGCATATTTAGCTGGTCTGCAAGGTCTTGTGTTCTAAATCCGTTGTCCCATTGCTCTTGCAGCTTTTTAAGTGCCGTTTGATTTTCTTCGAGTTTGACTGTTGTTTCCTCAAGCTGCTGCTTTGCGTCTTCATATTCCTGCATGGATTTTTCCGCTTTTTCCTGCAGCTCTTTGTATGATGTTGTTAGCAGGTCATATACAGCAATTAATGCGGTTACAGCAGCTATAACAAGCCCTATCGGGTTAGCCTCCATTGCAGTGTTTAAAGCCGTTTGTGCAACTGTAGTTGTCCCAAGGCTTGCAGCAAGTGTGGTATAGCTTGCTATTGCTGCTCTAATAATAGATTGTATTTTTAACGCTGCTGTTATTGCCGCAAGTCCTCCAGCTACATAGCCTAAAGCCTCTTTGTGGTCATACAAAAAGTCAGTAGTTTTGACAACAATGTTTCCTAAAACAGTAAGCACATTAACAACTTCGCTTATTACTTGCTTTGTCTCAGCACCATTTGATAGCATGTCGTTAAGCTTTTGCAGCATCTGGTTAAGAGCCGGCAATAATGCTTGCCCCAGCTCGGCAGATACATTTTGCATATTTAATTGCAAAATGCGCTGTTGGTTTGCTAAACTGTCGGATGTCCTTGCAAAATCCCCCTGTGCATCAGCGGTAACGGACATTAAATAATTATAGCGCAGCGTTGTTTGCTCTGCCTGTGACATGGATTTCCACGATTTTTCTATACCTTGCGACAAGGCATAAGCCTCAAGGTTTGCAACGGACATATTAATGCCAAGCTGTTTTAATGGTTCGGTTTCACCGGAAATGCCTGCGCGTAGTTTTTCAAATGCTGTGTCGATATCCAGATTATAAAAACTTGCCATATCTGCGGCAAGCCCCGCAATTGCGATGGACATCTCCTGTGCTTGGTCACTTGCTACTCCTGCTGATTTTATCATGGCACCAATTGTGCCAGTGTATTGTTGCGCAGCTAGAGCAGACAACCCAAAGCTCTCTGCCGCAGTCCTAGAAAAGTCATATATTTGCTGCGCACCGTCACCAAAAGTTACATCAACAACGTTTTGCACCTCTGCTAAATTTGTTGCAAGCTCTATGCCTTGCTTTGTAAAAGCGACCGCCGCATTTGTGGCACTGCGCAAGCCATCGGCGATTAAATTACCTGCAATGTTAGCTTTAAGCAGGCTACCAAAGCTTACAGCTTCACGCCCCGCACTTTCCGTTGCACTCTCAAGCTGTTCTGTTTCCTGTTCGACCCCATTAAGCTGTGCACCTGTACGCTCAAGCTCATTTTGATATCGCCTTAAACGATTTTCCGTTGACGCAAGTTCGCGTTGGAAAGAGCGATACTGCTGCTCGGAAATAGTACCGTTAGCAGCAGCCTCACTAACCGCTTGTTCTGCCGCTCTTAATTGTTCCAACTTTTGCCGCGTGTTTTCAATAGCTTGTTGCAGCACGGTATAACGTTGCTGTAATGCAACTGTGCCACCATCGTTATTTACGTCAAAATTAATGCTTCTTAGTTCTGACTGTATGCTTCTGGCGTGGCGTTCAAGGTCAGTTAATGCGGCTGCCAATCCTGATGTGTCTGCTCCGATTGTAGCTATATAGCCATAACGTGCCATAATATCACTCCCTTAATATCCTATCGATTGCAGCGTCAAGCTCCTGCCGCCCTTTTTCTTCGGCGGGTTTAACGTGTGCCTTGCCTTGCGTGTATGTTGTTTTATCACGGTTAAGGTGTCCCAGCTCAAGCAAATGTACAAGCTGATAATTTGTTTTGTTGTATATTTTTACAGTAAATCGCTGCCCCAGTTCCTGCTTTTGAGTAGTCCAGCCAGCTTTATATGTTCCCGGCTGTCTTCTTGGATTAAGTGCAACACGCCTTGTTTGTCTGTTCCGTGTAGGGGTTCGCACTTGTCTGACAGGAGATTTGCTAATAATTTCGTCTTTTACTTGCCGTGCTATTTTGGCGGTTTCCTTTTTTATCTGTGCTGATTTTTCAGCCGAATATTGTCTGAACCCGACAATAATAGCTTCCGAAACAGATACAAGGTTATTGTTATTACTCATAATTCTATATCCTCATCGGCTTCTGTCTGCGTTAGGCGGTAAGCATTGTTTAAATATTCTCTCCCATCTTTTGTTTGTGCAAGCTTATAAATAAAAGCATCTCGCAGGAGCAACCAATATTCCAATATTGATATATTGTCAACCTCATATATTGACAGCCCAGAATAATCACTTACCATTTTATCCGGATATGTATATATCGTATACTTAATATCATCCTTATCGTCCTTGCGTGGATAGTAAGGCACTTCAAGCTGCAATTCTTCTTTGGCCTTTAGTATGCTTTCCTTGTACGCTTGCACAAGCACAAGCTTGTCGGGGATATTTTGCGGTACACTCTCAACAAGCATACCGCAAATCCTATTCACGTCTTTACAGCTGCATATCTGTTCCCATACTGTTTTAGAGCAGACAGGGGCGTCAATTACACAGCTCGAGAGTTGTATGGGTATAAACTGTAAATCTGTGAAATGAAACATTTAAAACGCTCCTTAAGTTGATTTTGTAACTTTTACCGTGTATGTATATACCTTGCCTGCGGTATCTGTGTCGGTAATGGTTACTACATTTTCGCCGGTATTCCATGTTGCATCACCGCCGTTTGTAATAGTCGTTGAACCGTTTTTAATAACAACAGTATCAGTGTTGGACTTAGCCGCTGCAGTAATAGCGTCCTTAGTATTAGACGTTACCGCAGTATAGGACTTAACAAACGGTGAGAATGCAGGAGTGAGTGTCAATGTACCAATAGCCAATGACTTAAGTACAGGGCATTTTCTTAAATCCTGCATGATAATGAGAGTACCCTCGCTATCGCTTGCCTCTGCTCTAAACTGGCAGTCAATTACAGTCGCACTGTCCTGTTTAAAGTCAAAGGTAAATCCCTCTGTGTTACGTCCAACAATAATAACACGGAGGTTTTTATCTTTATGCTCAAATCCGATAACCCAACGAGTATTTGTTTGGTTACCAAGTCCACCAATTTTAACAGTTGTTGTACCGTCTGCAGCTGTTGTTGTCCTTGCTGTTGTGCAAAGCTTAGCAAGCGTATCGCCATCCCAGGTCATAACACCTGTTTTGAGAATAACCTTTTCTTTTGTTATATCCTCGATTACAACATAGCCAAGGTCATCCTCATCCTCGTACTTTTCTGTTGTATATTCAACGCTCGCGCCGCCTTTAATTCTGCCAATAAGATTGTCAGTGGAGCTAAAAAAAACGTTCCAATCTGTCGGAAGAGTTGTAAACTCCTGAATATGCAAATGTCCGCTTCCGAGCGTATACTGTGATAATTCACCCATAATAATAAATCCTCCTAATTAATTAAAATTCTTCTGTTGTTGTAAACTCAATAAACGTAACATCGAGGCTGTCCTCACTGACATAGTCATATTTGATAGTCAGCCCCTCACACGTTCTTAAGCTCTGCTTAATTAATTTTTCCGACGCAAAATCGGCGGTTGTTTTGCCATCACGGTAAAAAATGCGCACTTGATAAGCCACCTCTAGATATAAGGCATACTCGTCCGCCCCTTGTGCGGTTTCGCTTAAAATCCCGTACGTAGCAAAAACGTGCTCTTTTGGCAACGTTGTAAAACCCATATGGGCAATTTTGGTTATGCCATGGTCTTTTAAGACTTCGATTACACCATCAATTCCCATTAGCTTATTTGCCTCCTTGCCCTAAATTTTATTTCACTTTTTTTAAACAACACATCGTCTGGCGGGGATATAACGTCATAAACGTTTGCGCCGTGTTTAATGCGCGTTGTTTGCGGTATTAAACCCATTAGTATAGGCTTGTAGCGGACCGATACCGTTACAACCTCATCAGCGTTGCCCCCTGCATATTGCTCATAAAATTGTGAGTTGCTCAACCCTGCAAATTTTGCATATGTAGTGTAGTAATCTGACCATTCCCCGCTATCAGATTGGCATTGCAATGTGATTTTTTCCGTTAAATCGCTGGCATTAATCACTACCAATGCCCCCTATACAATTGCGTCTATGCATGTTTAAAATTGTTTTTACAATAGGGTTTTGCTTGTCGTTGCTCACTTGTGATGTGCGGGTGTCGTACATATCAGCACACAAGCACATCAACGCTATGGACAAGTCTGGTATTGTGTCAGCCTCCTTTGCTGTAAGTGCGGTATAAGACAGAATATAAGACGTTGCAGCCGCCTGAATAATTTTAAGCAGGCTGTCATCGTCTGTGCCTAATATACGCAAATATGCTTTAACTTGGGTCAGGGTTACTTCACTTAATTTCATTGTTAACCCCCTTTAAATAGAAAACGGCAACATTAAGTTACCGTTTTTATAAGTCCTGCGCTTGACATTGCATTTAAGAGCAAATTAAAATCCGTCTTAATACCTGATACTGTTGTAGCTGTTGACAGTGAGAATGTTGGAACAGCTGTTACCTCTGGATATGCTGGAACATAGAGGATTCCGTCTTCACCGATTTTGACGGGTACTGTGTCGGTTGCCTCCTTTGCAGCGGCTTTTACACCACCGAGAGCCGTTGCAGAAGCAGGTGCGGCGGTGGAGGTAAGCCCCGTCACCGAGGCTCCCTCCTTGATTTCAAGCGTTCCGCCAATGACGGTTTTCTCGCCGCCTTGTTCGGTATAATTCAGCGTATTATACATTTTAATACCTCGCTTTCTTAATTAGCCATTGTAATTGTAGCAAGCTTCTGGTGGTCAATTACATTGCTGTCAAATTCAAACCATGCAACAAGTCCTACAGCGTGCTGAGTAGCATACTTTTCGTTAAGTACCTGCATTTCAATCTGCTGGCGCATATTTACTGCAAGTCCGCTGTAATCTCCGTAAAGGATAGGTTTTGCACTGGCAGCAACAGCAGGCATATTGTCTGACAAATATACAGGCTTGCCAAGCAGCATAAACGGGAAGCTTCCGACAACATTCGGGGCAGTCTGCAGGAGATAATGCCCTGTGCTGTCCTTAAGCTTGCGGATTGCCGCAAATGTAGCAGGCGACATAGTCCAACAAGCGTTAGTCTGGTATGTAGTTGGTATTTTTGACTGTACAGTGATAAGGTCGTCAGCTGTAATTGCCGTTGTGGAGGTAAGTGTTGCCGTATTAGAGGTAGACAAAGCACCAACCGCCTTGCCTGATGTGCCAATAAGCAACTCTTTTTCAAGGAAAAGCACAATCTGTTTAGACATTTCCGTAACGATGAAATTAAGTACGTCAATTTCGCTGTTGTTAATTACAGATTTGCCGATAAGAGTTAACGCCCCTGCAAGATACCCAGTAAGGTCAACAGAGGTAAACGCTCCCGCATCGGCTGTAATGTCGGTAAATTCAGATTGATAGCCAACAGTGATGTTATGGATTGTGTTTGCGTTGCCCCACACAGGCACTTTAAGTGTTCCCTTGACAGCAAACATTGTTGCCTTAGAAAAAATAGGGCACATTTCCTTGACGGTGTTAATAATCATCTGCGCAATGGTTGTCGGTATAACAGCGCCGTTGTTTGACATGGTGATGTTCTGTTCCCCTGAACGATATTCTGGCGATACCTTCCCACCGCACTGTGAGTTAACATAGTCCATAAATGCTCTTATTTCTGCTTCTTTTTTTTCTTCCGCTGCTGCGTTTGTAACGCTAGTGCTAGTAGGGGTTTTCGCTAAAATTTCCATTGCTCTTTTTTCAGCTGCAAGAGTTCTGTCAATGTCCTTAATCTGCTGTTCAATGTTCTGGAATTTAACATCCTCTTCCTCTGTAAACGCTCTGATTTCCGCTTTTGCGGTATCAATAAGTGTTTGCAAATCTGTGACAAGTCCTGCTCTCTTTTCTGTCAGTGACTTAATTGTGTCTGCTCTTAATTCTGCTGTTTTCATTAAATTTCCTCCTTAAATTTGGTTAATTATTTGTTTTTGAGTATAAAAAATCGCCTTACGGATTGTAAGACGATAGATTTATTATAAATGGGCATAATAAAAGCACCTT
>Ga0255344_1003601_pt1 | contig 16814 bp, 10 predicted proteins | sample wastewater_treat_5_FD_192414 | JGI IMG/M metagenome (GOLD analysis project Ga0255344, IMG submission 192414) | Wastewater microbial communities from Lulu Island WWTP, Vancouver, Canada - plant18 | ecosystem: Engineered > WWTP > Wastewater > Unclassified | place: Canada: Vancouver, British... | reverse complement strand
GCGGCAGCACGGCCGATGGCTACTGGTTCGTGGTCAGCGGGGAAGGCGGGGCGAGCGACACCGCAACGCCGGCGGACTACGGCGCCTACGCCGGGACCGCCATTCAAAGCGCGGCCAGTGGAGTTTACGCCGCCGGTACGGATGCCGACGCGCGCGGCAACATGAACCCCTATTACACCACCGCTTTTCCCGGCGGACAAACCCCGCCTCCTCTGCAACAAGCGAATTATCCCGCCCGACAAACCGGTGCGCTCCTCCCCGGCACGGTGGGCTTTGCCTGGCGCGACGTCGTCATCGCCAAACGCGGGAACATCGTCGAATGGTCCATTGACGGAGTCAAACTGGCCAGCTTCACCAGCGCCGCGGTGACGGGTGACAAAGTCTTCGTGGGCTATTGGGATCCGTATGCCTCGATTTCGGATGCGCCGGAATTAAGTTTCGGTCTGGTGGACAACGTGCGCGTGGAAGTGTTCACCAATGCCGCACCTCCGGCGGATGTCATCATTGACACCCCGTCCGCGACTATGGTGGGGGACTGGACAACCGGGACGATGTCCACGGACAAATTTGGCGCGGATTATTATTTCCAATCCACGAAAGGCAACGGGTCGGCTTACATCGAATTCCGGCCCAACCTGCAAGCCAGCGGTAATTATCAGGTGTACGAATGGCATCCGGAAGGCGCCAACCGCACCACGGACGCGCCGGTGGAAATCACTTTCAACGGCGGCAAACAAACGGTCACCGTCAACCAGCGGATCAACGGCGGCCGGTGGGTGCTGCTGGGCACCTATAATTTCGCGGCGGGCACGGCGGGATACGTCCGCATCAAGGACAACTTCACCACCGGCAGCGTGGTGTTGGCGGACGCGATCAAATTTGTTTTCGTCCCCTGACGGGGGGTGACAAAAATCCGGGCGGCAGGGAAAAAGCGATCACAATGGAGGCTGGCCGTCACTGGGGGCAGAAATGGACAGAGGCCCCAGGGGGTCTGGCCCGCCCCGACGGATTGGGTCATTTCACATCCGAGCTGGGGCTGGCCCCTTCGGGTTGGCCCGGCGAGGGGCGCGGCACGAGGCGCGAAATAATGGCAAGCAGCACCACTACAACGACGGCCAGGATCCCCCAGAACACCACGCCGCCCTTCCCGGGTTGCGAGCCTTCGCTCCATGACTTCTTGAGTTGCTCCTCGGCAGCCAACGTGGCCTCGGCTTGGTCGGCGGCCAAGAGTTGACCGGCAACCAGACTCAAATCGTAGCGCGGCGCGGCCACTTGCGGATTGCCGTAGTAAAGCAAGAGATCGTCCGCCGGCTGGGCCTTGAAGAGCACGCGGGTTGCCGGGTAGATTGCCTGGAACTTCTCCAATTCCACGGCCGGGTTGTCGCCGTTATGCGTCTCCAGGATGAGCGTATCGCCCTGGGGCGAAGAGTGAACCGCCAAGGTGAATTCCCGGCTGGTCCGGTCGGGCGTCTGCATCCAAACCGCACCTCCCAGGGGCCGGCGGTACCGGTCGCCCCGCTTATCGCGCAGTTCCTCGTAAAGCGCCATGTCCCGTTGGAACAGGGACGTTCGCGCCGTGCAGCGGAGCTGGGTAACCGGCAGCCCCGCGCGTGGCAGGTGGATGATCCAGCGGCTGAGGCGCGGGTCCTTCTTGTCGGCGGCAGTGGTGACGGTGGGCGTCAATAGCCGACGGATGGAGGTCGGCGCCAGAACATAGGGCAACTGCCGGCCAGCGGATACCAGACGCAGGTCGCCAAAGCCGGGCTGGGCATGGGCCAGCACGTCGAGGTCAAGTTCGATGCGCTGCGCCCCGGCTCGGCTCAGCTTGACCTGCTTGCGATATTTCCAGGCCGTCACGTCCAGTACGGGGCCTCCATCCTGGACTCCCGCCAGCACTTCTGGCGCGCGATAGGCCGGGTTGGAGGCCAACGCCGAAGGCTGGAGCGAGGAAACGGCGACGTTCTTGAGGCTGGCGCCCAGGGCGGCCACGTCGTAGCTGGGGGCAGGGCAGAGCGGATTGCCGCTCAGCAAGTGGTATCGCCCTGCGATGCGCGCCCAAAAGACCAGATAGACAGGGCGTTGCTCGACGCGCACTGCGGTAATCGGCAGGGGCGGGCTATCCTGATTCCTGATGAGGAGGAGCAATTCCCGGGAGGGAATCGTGCGCTCCACCGGCACGGTCAGGTTGCTGCACGCGGACTGGCCCTCGACCGCGACGCGGTAGATCACCCCTTGAGCCACCGGCACTTCGCGGATTGCATCCTCGGCAACCTGCGGCACGGCCAGCGTTACTTGCCGCGTGAAGAGCGGCTCGGCGGTCTCGATCTGGATCCCGGCCACGTCCAAGTTTGCCGCGCCCAAATTGAGCGTGAGGCGGCTCTCGCCGGGGTTCTCGTCCCGGCCCGCGAGGCTAAGCACCTTGACTTCGACAGGGACGGATTCCCCGGCCGAGGCGTGAACGCGAGCCCCTGTAAACGGGATGGGCGGCGAGCGCCGGTCATCCACAGTCAGCCGCAGCCAAGGCCATACGCCCGCAGGCACGGCCAGGCGCATCTGGCTGGCGCCGTTGGGCTGACGGAAAATCGGCTGTCCCTGGACCAGCGGCTGCCAGCGCTGACGGTCGGTCGAACCCTCGATCTGCACCGCCTTAAGGAAGCTGCCCGCCGGGCTCTCCAGCGTGATGCCGTCCAGCGGCTGCGCCAGGCCGGTTTCCAAGGTCAGCACGGTGGTGGCGGCGTTGACTGAAACTTGAAATGACTTGGCTTCACGCACGATTTTGGGAACCGGCTTTGGACGTTCGACCAGGTAGGGGACTTCCTGGCCGGCGTCATCGAGGAGTCGCAGGTCTTCGAGAGCCGGGCGCGCGGCGTCGAGCGTGGCGGCGGGCAGACTCAGCTTGACAAGGCCGGGCGCGGCGACTTCGAGCTGCTGCACGTGCTGCCAGTCGGATGGGAGCGGGGCGGCGTGAGGGGAAAGGGCGCCGGCCAGCATAACCGCGCAAAACGCTACCCCCGACATAACAACGCGCTGAGAGGCGAACGTTTTTTGTCCCGTGAATAAACGCATAAGTCTAATTTGCCCTTGCCTGGCTCAACTCTCCGGCGGCGGCGCCTGGCCGGGTTCCTTGGCGTTTGCCGCAAAAAATCGCTGGTAGGCGAAGGAAGCCAGCATCGCAATGACGGCCACAGCCACGAACGCCCCAATGCGGTAGAGCTGATCCAGCCGCGCCAGGTCGTGGAAAAAGAGCTTGAGGATGGTTACGCCCAGCAAAGCGAGCCCGGCATACCGCGACGCCCGCGCGTGCCGCATGATGCCGGCGACCAGCAACACCAGCGCAAACACCGCCCAAGCAATCGAATACGTCATGTCGCGCGCGAAGTTGCCGCTGAACTGGAAGGTGAGCGTGGTGCCGGGCTCACTGAAGTAATCCGCAATCTCGATATTCACCAGCAGAAACGCCAGCACGGCGCCCAAACCGGTCAGGATCGGCGGGGCATTTGTGCGGAGAACCTCGTGTCGCGGCGGGGCCAGCAGCCAGGCGCCGGCGAACAGGCAGACGGTGGCGATCCCATACGCATACAAATACCAATTGAAGATGGGGGTGGCAGCGCGCGGGTGATATCCCAGCACGGCGGGGTTCAGCGCCAGCCGTACGAACGCAGCGACCAGCAGACCGACGCCCGCCAGGCGCAGGCCCGGATGCGGCACCCGATGGAACAGCCACAGCAGCGCGGCGCCTTCCAGCGCCCAGCCGATGGTAATCCATTGGCGGTCAAATTGGATCGGAAAGATCAGAGTAATGAAGAACAGTCCCACCCCGCCAAACCAAGCCAGTTGCGTCATCCGGGCCGGGCCGGTGGCCAGGGTTTTCTTCAGCACCACCACCAGGCTCAGCAGCGGCGGAAGCGCGAAGGCAGCGGGCAGCAGGCCCATGAACTCGTTGGGATACGCCGCCTTGACCAGCCGGTGTACCAGGAAAAATTGGAGCGGCCCGGCCAGGGCCGCCGCAGCCCACGGCACCACTTTCCCGGTGAACGCGCTCAGGAACAGGAACGGATAGAGCGAGAATACGGCCAGGAAAACAAGATACCAGGTCAATGACCAAACCGGGTCCGCCGGGTTGAAGCGGTTGAAATGCCAGGTGGATTCGAGCGCGCCCGCGCACGCAAGTCCCACCGCGGGCATCCAGTCGAGCGAAAAGAGCTTGGTCACCCCCAGCATCATGACCACCAGCAACAGCGCCAGCCCGAAGACGGACGAAGGATTGGTCAGCGGCAGCCGCAGCGTGGCCATGATGAGCAGCAGGAACGGCAGAATCGCGGAGAGGATAGGCAGTTGGGCGGCAAGGTTGCCCGGCAGGGTGAAGTTCTCGTCGAAAGCCAGGCCACGGGCCAGTGTTTCCGGCTTGAACTTCCGCGCCAGCCACACCCCCACCGCCACAAAGAACACCGAGAAGACCCCAATGAGGAAGAATGAGGTGGGCAAGCCGGTCAGCGTCGCGGGAATCTTGAAGATGAGAGCGCCCGTGGCGGCGAGGGTGAGGACGAGCACGGCCAAAACGGACAACAGGGAGGCCGTTACCACCGCCAGCCCAATGGCCAGCAGGTCCACCAGCAGCACCACCGGCCAGACCGCGAAGGAAACCTCCGCCAGCCGGAGTATGGGAATGAGCACCAGCACCAGGGATAGCGGTGGAAAGACCTGACTGGCCCAAGGAACAACTTTTGCGTCGCGCCGTCGTTGCCGCCATACCGGAAAAACCGCGTGGAAGATGGCCAGCATCAAGTAGAAGGTGAGCCCGGCGTTAAGCAGCTCAGGGGTAAGTGAATTGCCGGTCCACAGCGCCAGCAGGCCGAATACCGCCAGCCCGGCAAGCGGCTGCGCGAGCGACACTCTCTCGTCCAACATCACCAGTGCCGTAATGGACAGGTCAACCAGGAATACGAAGCCGAAGATCAACCACGGCCGCTGTGCCAGCGCTTCGAAGCTCAGGAACCAGGCGGTGAAGATCAACGCGACGGCGGCCAAGGCGAGCTTGGCCCCGGTCAACCACCCGTCCAACTGGCTGCGCCGCCTGGCCCACCAGCCGGCCCCCAGATAGAGCAGGTTGAACCCCAGCAGAACGGCCAGCGCGATGAGGATCTTGTTTCCGGCAAAATACTCCTCGCGCACGAAAAACTCGCCCGTCCAGCCAATCTGCATGAGAATCGTTCCGACCGCCGCCAGCGCCGCGAGGAACCGCCACTGGCGATTGATGGCCACGAGAATCAGCCCGGCATCCAGCAAGGCTATGTAACCGAACAGGCCGAACGGATTATCCTGGCCGGTGGAGAGCAGGATGGGCGTAAGGAAGCCGCCCAGCATGCCGAGGATGGCAACCACCATGGCGTTAAGGCGCACGGCCAGGAGAAACGCGGCGGTCGTAATCAGCACCATCAGCAGGAAAGTGGGAATGGGGCCGAAGAACTCGAAGTGGTAAACGCCACGGCAGGCAAAGGTGACCGCGTAGAGGATCACCACCCCGGTGCCGCACAAGGTGTGCGCGAGCACGGCATAATGCCGGCGAGACATCATCACGCCGCCGACCAGCGCGCCCAACCCGGCGACAAAGCCAATCGCCATCCGCACCTCGGGCGAGATGAGATTGTTTTCGAAAGAGTATTTGACGAAGAAGGCCACGGCAAGGAAGGCCGCCAGCCCGCCAACCCAGGCCAGCAACTTCACGCCCATGAATTGCTCCCAGTTGATTGCTGGGACAAGCTTGCGCGCGGGCTGGGGTATCGGCGGCGGAGGCGAAGCCGGTGCGGCGGGCTCCACGACTGGGGGTGGAGCTGGGGCGGCAATGAATGGTTCGGGTGGGCTTTGCGGCGGCACGGGGCGTGCCGGAATACCGGCGGGCGGAGTCTGCACCGCTGGTGTCCTGGCGGGAGCAACAACATCCGGCATTTGGTGTGGGGCGGGTTCGGCCTCCCGTCGCAGGCGGGCAATTTCCCTTTCGACGGCATCCAGCCGCTGCCGGAGGTCGTTAAGGTCTTGCCGGGCACCGACAGCCCGCACGACCAGCCACACAGCTAGAACAAGGGGACCTCCTATGAGCAACAGTATGAGAAATACGTAGCCTTCCATAAGTTTGCTCTGGCCCGAGCCTACGCCCCATGCCTTGCCCCGTCAAATTGAAAATACTCATGGAGATACGGAATGGATCAATACCTGAAAACGGGTGTCATGGGGTTGACCCGGTTTGATGGACACCTTGGGGGCGGGGCGCATGGGTGTTTTAGTTCACCTGGGTTTCAAAGCCCACAGGGAATGGATAACCGAGGGCGCTGTGGCGCCGCTCCCGGTTGTAGGACGCGCTTCGACGTACTGGAAAAAATCCTGCGTCGCGCCCGCGCGCGCCGCATAGCCGCCAGCGGCTTGCGCCAAGCCCACACATTCGCGTCTGTAGGTAGCCATGAAGCTTTCCATCGCGGTGTTGTCGTAGGGATTGCCCGCCCGGCTCATGCTCGGTTGCCGGCCGGCGGCGGCCAACCCTTGCCGATGTTCGGTGCTGGCGTATTGGACGCCGCGATCCCTGTAATGCAGCAGGCCGGGCGCGGACCGGCGATGTTTCAGGGCCATCTGGATCGCGGCGATCACCCGGCAGCGTGGTGCTGGCGGACGCGATCAAATTGGTTTTCGTCCCCTGACGGGGGGTGACAAAAGTCCGGGCGGCGGGGCAAAAGCGATTACCCGCCGGTCAATCCGGTGCCGGGGTTGCCGGCGGCGATTCCACAGTCCGCGTCACTTTCAAGCGGGAGACGCGCAAGCCTTCCATCTCTTCCACCCGCAACTCGAATTGGCCGATGCGGAGGGTGTTCCCCGGTTGGGGGAACCCGCCCAGCCGTTGCGTCACCCACCCGCTGGTGGTGGCAATGCCGCTTTCGTGCAACGGCTCGCCCACCAGTTCCCCCAGGTCATGCAACGGCAGCAGGCCCGACGCTTCCCAGACGCGCTCGCTCAAGCGCACGAGCAGCGGTTTTTCCTGGTCAAATTCGTCTTGGATCTGCCCGACCAATTCCTCCAGGACGTTCTCCAACGTCACCATCCCCACCGTCGTACCGAATTCATCCACCACGATGGCCATGTGCAGTTTGCGTTCGAGAAACAGCGTGAGCAGTTTTTCCAGCCGGCCGGTTTCCGGCACGTAGATCAACGCCCGCGCCGCCGGCAACAGGTCCGCGCCACTCCGGGCCTTGTTCCGCAGCGCGTAGAGGTCCTTGATGTGAATCACGCCCCGCGTCCGGTCCAGATTGCCCTCCTCGCACAAGGGAAACCGGGAATAATTGGTCTGCTCCACGACCTCCAGGCAAGCGGCGATGTCCGCCTCAATGTCCAAGGCCACAATCTCCTGCCGCGGCCGCATCACGTCGCGGACAATGCGGTGCCGCAGGTCGAGGGCATTCAAAACGATGTTCCGCCCCAACCGGGTGGCGCCCGCCCGTTCCTGCGCCGCGCCCACCAACAGACGCAATTCCTCCTCGGTGTGCGGCACCTCGGACTCGGACAACGGCCGAATACCCAACAACCGCAGGAACGCCTGGGATAGATAGTTCAACAACCAGACCACCGGGTAGGCCAGCCGGGAAAACCAGGCCAGCGGTTGCGCCGTCCACAAGGCCGTTGGCAAGGTTTGCCGGATCGCGATTGTCTTGGGCGCGAGTTCGCCAATCACCACCAACAGCACCGTGCTGACCACGAAGCCCACGATCAATTCCGTCGTCTGCCGCGCAATCACCGACTCCACTTCCAGCAGCGTGAACAGCGGCGCCAGCAGGGCGCGGAACACCGGCTGGACCATCGCCCCGGTCGCCAGGCCGCAGAAGGTGATGCCCAACTGGATGGCGCTCACACAGGTCTCAAGATTCCGCACGAGATGCCGGGCGATGCGCGCCCGCCGATGCCCCTTCAAAATCAGGCCTTCCAGTTGCGTATCCCGCAACCGCACAAACGCGAACTCCGCCGCGACAAAGCAGGCGTTGAGGGCGATCAGCCCCAGCACGGCCAGGAGTTTCAACAGCGTGACGGAAACAGCGCTTGCCTCCATGGCTACAATTTCACCTCGCCGAAGATCGTCCGCAAAATATCCTCCAAGCTCACCACCCCGGTTTCCACCCGGTTGCGGCCCAACACCACCGCCAGCGACCGCCCGGCCCGCTGCATCCGGCGCAGCGCCGTCTCCAATCGTTCGTATTCGTTCACGAACAATGCCGACTCCAGAAACCGGCCAACCGGTTGGGTGAGATCCACCGGGCCGTCATACAACACCCGGTCCACGGAAACCAGCCCCGCCACCCGCGGCTGGCCGTCCCGGATTTGCCAGACCGGCAGATGCGTCGCTCCCCGGGTCCGGGCCAGCGCCAGTGCCGCGGCCAGCGGCGCGTCTTCTGTCACGGTGGCGCTTTCCGTCAGTGGATGGGCAATTTGGCGGACGGTCAGATTCGATAATTCCAGCACCCGGTTGATCATGGCGCGCTCTTCCGAAGTGAACGCCTGCGCCGATTCCTGCATCACCATGCGCAGTTCCTCGCGATTGCCAAACAGCCGGCCGGCAAACGCCCGGCCACCGGTCCAATACAGCAACGCGCGGGAACAGGCTTCCACGACGGCCACCAGCGGACGCAATCCGAAATGAATAAATCGGAACACCGGCGCGCAAGCCAGGCACAGACGGTTGGGATGCGCCCGGAACAGCATCTTGGGCAGCAGATCGAAGAAGGTGTAAAACACGCCGGCCAGCGCGATGAACACCGCCGCAAACCCCCAGCGCCACACGGCCAGCCGCTCGTGCAACGCCGCAAACAGCCAGCCGAAAACGGCGAAATTCGCCAGGGTATTGCCGACGACAATCGTCCAGAGAAAATTCTCCGGGTTTTCAAGAAAGCCATGCAACAGCCGGGCGCTCGGACGGCCCTCCCGCATTTGCTGGCGAATGCGCAAACGGCTCAGGGCGAACACCCCGGCTTCCATGCCGGAAAGCAGAAACGCCACCGCCAGAAACAGCGGCAACGCAATCCAAACTGTCACCTGCCAACCCATGCGCGTCAGCCAAAAAGACTCTCGCCCGCAAACACAGTCCGCCTCATCAAATGTCCGGCGGCATCGCCCCGGCATGGCGACGGCGACTGTTCCCCGCCCGGGGATGAACCCGTTTTCTCCGGATTCGGGATTCGGATTTTTCGTGGCATCCCGCCGAGTTTGGTTTGCCGTGTGTCGGTCCTCATTTTATCCGTTCCACCAACAGTTCATGCACCCGCCGTTCATCCACTACCAGCGCCGTGAGTTTGAGCCCGCAGAACGTGGCGGAATTGCCGCGCGCCGGCACGACATCCAGCAGGCACATCAACAATCCACCCAAGGTTTCCACCTCTTCCACTTCCGCCAAGGCCGGGTATTCGCGGCGAAAATCATCCAGCCGCATCGCGGCATTGACGCGCCACCGGCCCGGGCCCAGTTTCTCCACCACAAAACCGCTCGCCCCCGTCTCCCCGCGCATTTTGCCCACGACCTCCGCTAAAATATCCTCCAACGTCACCAGCCCGGCGAGTCCGCCAAACTCGTCCAACACAATAGCCACGCCCCGCCGCTGCCGTTGCAGGCTTTGCAACAGTTGCAGCAAATTCATGGTTTCCGGCACGAACGAGGGAATTTCGATCGCGTCGGCCACATCCATTTGCGGATCCAGCAGCAGGGCGCGCGTATTCAGAATGCCGACAATCGAATCGGTAGCTTCATCGTGAATGGGCAACCGCCGGTGCTTGAGCCGGCGCGCGGCGGCCCGCATTTCCTCGACGGTCAGGTCGTCGCTGATGCAATCCATGGCGGAGCGGGGACGCATGACTTCGCGGGCGGCCCGGCGATCCAGGCTGATAATCTGCAAAATGATATCCCGTTCCGCCGCCACCAAGGTGCCCTGTTGATAGGCCAGTTCGATCAATTCCTGATATTCCGCGTCGGAGAGGTTGGGTTGATACGGCGACGTGCGCGGCCCCAGCAGCCGCAGAATGGCCAAATTGACGCGCTGAGCAATTTGATGAAACGGCCGGGCCACCTGATGCAACCAGGCCAGCGGATGGGCCAGACGCCGCGACCAGAGTTCCGGTTGCCGTACGGCAAGGGTTTTCGGAAGCACTTCGCAGCCCAACAAGGTGATCAGCAGCAGGCCGGCGATGGTCAGGCCCAACGGCCATTGTTCGCTCAAGGCCATCCAGAGGCCCACCGCCAAAATGGCGGCGTTGGCCAGCGTGTTGACCAGCACCATCGTGGCGAGCAAATCCTCGGGCCGCCCCAGCAAACGTCCCACCACCCCGCCGCAACGCGGGAATTGTTCGGCCAATTTCCGGACCTGCCACGGACTCAAGGAAAACAGCGCGGTCTCCGCCAGCGCGAAGAAGAAACTTGCGCCGGCGGCGATCAATGCCAACCCGAGAGCCAGAATCGGCGCGGCTTCCATGCGCCGAGTATGGACCAAGCCCGAGGCCGATGAAAGCCCGAAACACCCCGGCGCCCGCGCCCGCCGAAAACCGGCGACCCGACGGCACTTGTGTCCGACGACACCTCCCATTAAATTGTCTTCATGTCCGTTTATCATGCCTGCGCGGCGACGCAATCCGTTGGCATCCGGGGCACCTTCCGGCCCGGGTTGACGCGTCCTCACCATTCGTTTCCTCCGCGCCGGCTGAATAACACGGCCTCCTCAAACCTCAACCCCATTGCATCCATGATCATTTCCTGTATCCAACGACTGACGCTGCTCGGGGCGTTGATGCTTGGCGCGCTCGCCTTGCCGGCTGGCACGCCGGATCGGCCCAACATCCTTTTCATTCTCGCCGATGATCTGGGGTACACAGATGTCGGCTGCTACGGCAGCCGGTATTATGAAACGCCGCAGATTGATCGTTTGGCAAAGCAAGGCATCCGGTTCACCAGCGGATATAGTTGCGCGCCCAACTGTCAACCCACCCGCGCGGCTTTGATGAGCGGCCAATACATGCCCCGCACCGGCGTGTACACAGTGGGCAGTATTGACCGGTTCAATTGGCGCAGCCGCCCCTTGCGTCCCGTGGACAACGTCGTCCGGTTGGCGCCGGAAAAAATCACCATCGCGGAAGCGCTCAAGTCCGCCGGGTACACCACCGGCCTGTTCGGCAAATGGCATCTCGGCGACGACCCCGCCCATCATCCCCGCGCCCAGGGATTCGACGAAGCCATCACCTCCATGGGCCGGCATTTCAACTTCGAAACCACCCCGCCGACCGATCATCCCGCCGACGCGTATCTCGCCGATTTTCTGACCGATCGCGCGGTGGATTTCATTCGCCGTCACGCGCGGACGCCGTTCTTTCTCTGTGTGCACCACTACGCCGTGCACACTCCGCTGCAGGCCAAGACCAACCTCATCGCCCGGTTTGAATCCAAGACGCCCGTCGGCGGACATCACAATCCCGTTTTTGCCGCCATGATCGCCAGTGTGGACGAAAGCGTCGGTCGTCTGCTGGCCACATTGGAGGAGCTCAAACTGACCACCAACACGCTCGTCATTTTCACCAGCGACAACGGCGGACTGGGCGGCTACGGACGCGAAGGCATTCAGGCACGGGACATCACTGACAACACGCCGTTGCGCGGCGGCAAAGGTATGTTGTACGAAGGCGGCGTGCGCGTGCCGTACATTTTCCGTTGGCCCGGCCACATCACCCCGGGCCGCACATGCGACGTGCCCATCAACAGCGTGGACCTCTACCCCACCCTGCTGGAACTGGCGGCTGCGCCCCGCCCCGCCGGGTATGTTCTCGACGGCACCAGTTACCTGGACGTGTTGATCCGCGGCGCGTCAGCGGCCTCGGCGCGGCCGCCGCTGTTCTGGCATTTCCCCGGCTACCTGGGCGCGACCGGTGGTACCTGGCGCACGTTGCCCGGCGGCATCATCCGCGTCGGCGATTGGAAGCTCATCGAGTTTTTTGAGGATCAACGGCTGGAGCTGTACAACCTCCGGAATGACCTCAGCGAAACGCGCAACCTGGCCGCGACGCAGCCCGATAAAGCGAAAGAATTGCGCACCCTTTTGCAGGCGTGGCGCCGGGAATTGAACGCCCCCATGCCCACGCCCAATCTTGAAAGGAACCAATCCCCGCCCCCGCCCCGCCCGAAGGCGGGCAAGAAAGGCAAGCGCGCCTCATCCTGAAATCAAGCGTCCCCCCTCCGCCACGAGTTATCCGAGATTCGCCCGATACCAGTCGAAGGCAACCTCCAGTCCCGCGCCGATACGGTGGGTCGGCGCGTAGCCCAGGCGCCGCGCCGCCTTGCCAATGTCCGCATGGGAATGCCGCACATCTCCGGGACGAAAATCCTGATACACCGGTTGCTGCTCCGGCAGGCTCGCGTCCCGTTGGCGCAAACCGGTTTGCAGTAATTGGAACAATTCGTTCAACGTGGTCCGCTCACCCACGGCGATGTTGTACACCTGATTGATCGCTTCTTCACTGGGCGTTGTACCGGCGAGTAGATTGGCCTGAACCACATTCGCCACGTAACAAAAATCCCGGCTCGTCTCGCCGTCGCCGTTGATCCGCACCGGTTCGCGCCGCAACATCGCGGCAATCCATTTCGGAATTACCGCCGCGTACGCCCCGTCCGGATCCTGGCGCGGCCCAAACACATTAAAATAACGCAACCCGATGCACTCGATGCCGTAGGCCCGCGCGCACACGTCGGCGTACACTTCGTTCATCGCCTTGGTGGCCGCGTACGGCGACAAAACCCGTCCCACCTTCTCCTCCACTTTTGGCAACCCGGGATGATCCCCATAAACCGCGCTGCTCGACGCGTACACAAACCGTTTCACCCCGGCCTCGCGGGCGGCCAGCAGCATTTGCAAAAACCCGGTGACATTCGCGCGATGACTGGCCAACGGTTCGGCAATCGAACGCGGGACACTGCCCAATGCCGCGTGATGCAGCACTACATCCACCCCCGCGCAGGCCGCCTGGCACGCGGCGGGATCGGCAATATCGCCTTCGATAAAACGGAAAGCCGCCCACTGCGCGGGCGCGACCAACGTCCGCACCTGATCCAGATTGGCGCGTTTCCCCGCCTCAAAGTTGTCCAGGCCCACCACCCGCTGATTCAGCCGCAAGAGGGTTTCCAAAAGATGGGAACCTATGAAGCCTGCCACTCCGGTGACAAGCCAGAGACGCGGCGTATGGCGCAAATCCGTTTGTAACTGATCGTAAACTGTCATGTTTGTATGGAAACGCCCCGGCACAAATCCCGAGCCATTCCGAGGGCGGAAAGAGTAGAAACCGGGCGCACAGAGAGCCAGCCCTTTCCGCGCCATCCATGGGGGCATCACGCCACGAGGATGGAGGGCGATGCGCAATTCAAGCGGACTCGAGAAATTCAGGTCATAACGCGCCTTGAGAAAAGCATTCCGCAACTGCTCCATGCTCACCTGGGCGCAGGCGATTCGGGCGGTCAGGGTTTCGCGCGCCAGGCCGGGCCAAGCTTGGATGAAACCTTGTCAGCGGCATACTCCGGATACCCACCCACCCACCCGAGTAGTGGCGGCAGCAACTGGATTGCGAGGCCAATACATTACTGGGGATGCGCCGCGTCTGGGTCTTGGAACATATGTTTCGGGGATTCCGATGCCCGGAAATTTCGTTACTCCCTCGCTATCACCGTATCGTAGAGGCCATAATGACTCAGGCCCTCGTGGCTTTCGATGCCGGTGTAGCGCAGGGAGGCATCCTCATAGCGGCGGAAAGCAAACACGGCTTGATTCATCTGCTCCGTATTGAACACCCGCAGCCGGACAAGCAGGTGAAAGTCTTTCACGCTCAGGCCGGTGACCGTTTGGAACAATTCCGGTTCGATCTTGGTGATCACGTCCTGCAGCGTGTTTTCCCGGAAATCGGTGAGATACATGAAGGCCGGAATGCGCGTGGCGAACTTGATGAGCTTTTCCTGCACCAGCTTCCGCTTGGACTTGAATTCCTTCTCCTCGTCCGAAAGCTGCTTCAGTTCCTTCTTCGTCAAATCTTTTTTCTTCGCCTTGTTTTTCAGCCCCTTTACCACGTCGCTCTTGTTGATGATGGTCTCCAAGACATTGTCGCCGAGCGAACGCCAGCCTTCGATGCGTTCCACGGCGGCCATCGCTTCGGGATTGTCGAGAATGCGGCGCAGCGTGTCGTTGTCCACATTCACCAATAGCGCGCTCTCCCACTTGCGGGCGAGCAGCGTGGCCGAAGTGCCCGCCATCGCGATGTCGAGGATGCCGCCCGCGTCAATCTGCGTCATGTTCGCGCCGTCGTAGGCCAGCACCGGCAGGAACGACACCAGGTCCTTGACCGCGTTCTCCGGGTTCGGCTCGTTCGGCGAGAGGCCGATGCCGTACTCCGAGAGCTGCCGCAGCGCGCGCGTAGGCGCGAAGTCGAACACGAAGCAGACCGGCTTGAGGATCTCCTCCTCGTTCGGGTTGTCCCCATTCGGGTTCTTCAGCGACCACGGCGATTGCACGCGAAACGCCGCCTGGAAATAGGTTTCCGGCGATTTCAGATTCCGCAGCATCAGGATGGACGACCATTGCGGCACGGTCACGCCGGTGGTGAGCTTGCCGCAACTCAGCGTGATGGTCTTCGTGTCGAAACCGCCGCCGATGGCCGCGCGCACGGGCGGCAGCGCGGCCAGGCCGATGCCCGCGTCCGCGCCCGCCGCGACCACGACTTGGTAGTCATGCCAGAAGACGTTTTGTTTCTCAGCCAGCAGGTTCGCCATCGCATGGCAGGCGGCCACGTTGGGCAGAAACCAGAACGAGTGCTGGAGATACGGCAGCAGGCGCACGTCCGAATAGGGAAACGGCGGGCGCGTGCCGGTCTTCAAATACTCCGTCACCTTGGGCGTGTAGCTGCCACGGATGATGTCCAGCCACTTCTGCACATCGCTCTTGTGTTTGAACTGCGCCAGCACGCCCTTTCCGCTGGCCTCAAAGAAGGTGTTCAGGTCAAATTCATCAAACTCCCCGGCGCTGGCGATCGCCACCAACTCTTCAGGCATCTGGTAGGTGAGCAGCCGCATCTGCGGCAGCGCGCCGTAGGGATTTGACTGGCCGGGATTCTTTTTCGCGAACGCCTCCTTGGCGCGCTGTTCGTCGGTGTAGGTCCAGTTGAAAATCTGCTCTTCGATGAATTCGCCCGTGGCCAGCGCCTTGAACGGCGTGCCGGAGAGATAGAGATACGCCTTGGTGGTGATGGGCAGGAACTCGGATTCCTTTTCGGACAGGACCGTCAGGTCTTCGTTCACGCCTTCCAGACCAGCGGCGTATTCAAGCTTGGCCTCCTTTTTGGCGACCGCTTCTTCTTCACCCTCGAACAATTCCTTGGCCGTCTCGCGCCAGGCGCCGAAGTGGTATTCGTCGAACACGACCAAATCCCAGTTCACCACATGCAACCATTCATTCTTGGCCTTGATGTTTCCAGCCTCGTCGCGGCCCAGCAAATCCTGGAACGACCCGAAATAAACGAGCGGCTTGCGGGCGGAAATCTTCGTCGGATCGCTCCCGGAATGGCGCGACAGGTATTGCCAGCCGTCGAAATCCACATGGGATTCGAGATCCGTCTGCCACGCATCTTCCACGGCGGGCTTGAAGGTGACCACGAGCACGCGCTTCGCGCCGAGTTTCTTCGCCAGCTGGTAGGTGGTGAAGGTCTTGCCGAAGCGCATCTTGGCGTTCCAGAGGAAGCGCGGCACGGCGTGCATGTCTTCCTTCCAGATGGAATGGAAATAGGCGTGCGTCTTGTTCACAGCGGCGCGCTGCTCGGCGCGCAGGGAAAAATTCTGATCGCGGGCGCCCGCGATTGGCTGTCCCGTGCGGAGCGCAATCAGCACCGCTTCTACGTCCTTGACCGTGCAGCGCACCCATTCCAATTCCGGCTTATCGAACCCCCTGCGAACCAGAGCGGTCCGCACTTCGTGATCGGTGAAGAATGTCCCGTCGTTGCGCGCGGCGGGCTCGTCCAGCACGATGGTGTAGTTCTTGATGTTGGCGGTCTTGAGCTGCTCGGCCACGCGCCGCTTCACGTCGCGCGTGGTCTGCCCGATCTTGAGCAGGCCCGCGTGCGCCTTATCCGCAATCGAGTAGGCGTAGATGCGCGGACGCGCCTGCGGCTTCGGCGCGAGGATTTCTTCAATGGGCTTGCTCATGCGAGCGAATAATGGCGTTTGTCGTTGTGGAGCGCCCCTTCCGGGCTTTGTTATACCCAGGGCGTTGCCTTGGGCTTTCGCGGCACGCCCCTTTGGGACTGGATTTGAGCGCCACCGGCGGAGCTGCCTCGGCCCAGGGCGACGCATTAAAAACAACGCCCCCGAACAAGTTTTGAGCGCCGTTGGCGTGGATTGCGACAGCCTCAACGGGGCGCATCATGCCAGCCCAGGGCAACGCCCTGGGAACAACGCCCCCGAACAATGCCCAGCCCTGAAAGGGCGGCCCAACCCGGCGGTTAATCCCACACATACCGTTCATCGAACGCGATCCGATGGCGTTCAAGGAATTGCCGGTATTCCTCCTGAAACGATTTGACCCGATGATGCTCGCGTTGTCCGGCGATGTAATGACGAACGGTTTCAACGTTGGATTCTGAAACGGCAAATGCCCCGTAACCCGCCTGCCAGGCAAAACCTGCGAACTCTTGTCCCTGCGTCTTGATCCATCTGGAGGAGGACTTTTTGACATCCTCCACCGCCTGGCTGACCGATACGGTGCGGGCAAGTTCAAAGAG
>Ga0255344_1003585_pt1 | contig 16868 bp, 19 predicted proteins | sample wastewater_treat_5_FD_192414 | JGI IMG/M metagenome (GOLD analysis project Ga0255344, IMG submission 192414) | Wastewater microbial communities from Lulu Island WWTP, Vancouver, Canada - plant18 | ecosystem: Engineered > WWTP > Wastewater > Unclassified | place: Canada: Vancouver, British... | reverse complement strand
TCCAGTTCCTCGTGGTGCGCCTTCTCAAGCTCGTCAATGCGCGCCAGCAGTTCGTCAATGCGCGCATCCTTCGCCGCCAGCTTGCGCTCCAGGTCGCCGATGCGCTTATCCCGCGCCGCTATCGCCTTTTCCAACTCCGCCACCTTCGCCGCAAACTCGCAGTGCACGCGCTCCAGTTCCGTTACATGTTCAGCGTCGCGCAGGGCCATGCGCTTCTCGGCGTCATCAAGTTCCTTGCGCATGGCGCGCTTGGCGTCCAGCGCCTCATCTACGCTGTTCTGTAGCGCGATAATCTGCCCGTTCTGGTCGGTGATCGTCCTCATCAACGTGGTAAATGCCCTAGCGTTCTCCTCTAACGCAGCGCCAGCTGTCTGTAGCGCTTTGCCCATAGGCCCGCGCGCTACCAGCCAGTAGCCGAAGCCAACGCCCAGGGCCACGCCCACCACGAACAGCAGCGGTGTGCCCGCCTGCTGGATGATGTGCCACAGGCCGTCAGTGTCTACAATCTCAGTCGCCAGTCCGAACATTCATCCCCCCACCTATATCGGGGCGTGCTACAATTTCAATGCCCGCTCTGCGCGTCGCCCCTCGGCGCGCGGAGCGGGTCTAGCTCACTTCCCGCACCCACATGATGATCGGCGTAGCGCCCGTCGTGGCCCAGGTAAACGCCGTCCCCGTATTCGTTTTCCACACGGGCTGGAAAACATGAGTGCCACTCGCCAGCCCTGTGACCAGTAGTGGCCCGAAGACTGTCGTATTGCCCGTTGGGCTGTACTTCGTTGTGCCGGGCTGCGCACGTCCTGCCCCGAACGCATAGGCCCCATATAAGGCCGTGCCATTGACCAGCCAATCTAGAGAGATATACCGTGTGTCTGCATCGCCTGCCAACTGTAGCTGAATGAATACCATAATGTCCCCGCCATAGGTGCCCAGCGAGGCGCTCAGCGCTGACGAGATGGCCGTGAATTTGGTGGCCGTCGTGCTCAACACCAGCGCGCCACTGGCAAAAGCAGTCAGAAACGACGGCGGGTTTTTCAATGCAGCGACGTTATCGCGGACGTAGGTATTCATGTCCGTTGCACCCAGCAACTCATCAACTGCCCACGTTTTCGGGACTGTGTAAGCCATCGTCTCGCCTCCTACAGGGCCAGGCGGTTCTGGTCAAGCCGGCCCAATACCGGATCGTCCAACGTCAGATAGGTGTTGCCGGTGAGCGGGGCCAGCAGAAATGTAATGCGTGGCGCGGCCTTCTCGTGCAGGCTGTAGGCCATGCCCAGCACGCGATGGCGCTCAGCGCTCAGCGCAGTCTGCGTTTCCGTGACTTCTACTACGCTGCCGACTTCTATCGTGTACAGATTCACTGCGCCAATCGTTTCCACGCCCTCAAAATAGACGGCGGGCACGCGCGCCAGCGGGATAGCCCAGCGCGCCAGCAAGAACCTCCCCACTTGCTCGGCGAAGGCGTCTCCGCCGTCTATCTGCAGCGGAATGCTCACGTCGCGCACGCGCCGCCCGTAGTCCTCTTGGCTCACCGTGTCGTCAATGACCAGGTTTAGCGGGTCGTAGGCAATCACCCCCACGCCGCGCACTTGCAGGTCGTGCACATATAGCGTGCCTGTCGCCGTGTTAGTCATGTGCACTTCGATGCCGCCACCCGTGACCGCCAAACTGAACTTGACGCGCTTGCTGTTGGTGTAGTTGTAGCCCGACTTATCCTGCGTATCATAGACGCTGTAATCCGTGCCGGGCACCAGGGGCAGCACGAGACTGCGCGCGCCGACAATCTGCCCCGTGCTCACGTCCACATAGGGAATGGTGTAGGTGCGCGACCCGAACGCCTGAGTCACATCGTCGGACGGGTTCCAGCGCTGATAGTTGGAACTGGTGCTGCCCACCGTGCCGCGCCCCGGCACCGCCAAGATTTGCTGCGCGCGGGCAATCACGCCGCTGGTTGTGCTACCACGCGGTACATAGGACACGACCGCACGATTGATGATGTCCTCTGCCGACATGACGGTATCCTGGTAGTTGTGTTCTTCATTCAACTCCAGGTCGGCGGCCCGGTTTGCCAAATTAAACGGATACAGATTGTCACGGAAGGTCAGCGTCCCATCGCGCGCGCACCAGAAGTAGCCCCACTCAGACTCGGCAACCTCGGTGATGGCTGTAAGCGCGTTAGTTGTGTCATCACGCCAGGTATCCCCGGCAATGTCAATGGTGCGCTGGCCCGTGTCGAAATCAATCAGCCCCGCCGGTTCATCTACTCCGCCACTCATCGTTGCGCCGCTGACCGCAATGTTCGCCCCGCTCTTGGCTAGCGCGATGCTGTTGCCCCACGCCCCGCGCGCGACGGCGGTAAGGGCAATGGTTGCGTCGGCCACACTATCGGTAGTGATTTCGGTGAATTGGTCATATGAAGGGGTAAGTATCCAGGCATCAGGTGGATGACGGAGCGCACTGATGCCATCAGTATAATTGCTATTGCCCCCGCGCCACGACCAATGAGCGACCCCCGACGGCGGCGTCGTGAGCCGCAAAACGAGCCAGTATGTAGTGGTGGCCTGTATACTAATTCCGCCAGAAACAGTAATGATATTCCACTGATTCGCCAGCGGATCGAATGCGCCAGACTGCAAAACGGCTCCAGGCTGTCCGCTGGTATCCTGGCACACTTCCCAGGTCACGCTTCCCGGTGTTCCTGCGTTGTCAGTGCCAATATAAACCTTAATCTCATCTAACACACCGGCGGCAACTCTGAAGCTCTGTCCGATACGCCGTTCGCCAGCCCCTTCGACGTTGACCTGGCCTTTGTTTCCAATGTAGTCATCATGAACATTGGCAACAGGTGCGATATGTGTAGTGCCGCCCGGCGCATCGTCTAGCGCCTCATAGAACGCCGTAACCTGTGGGTGCTTCTCAGTGCCCGCGCCATATACGTCCGTTACCTGATCTTCGCCCGCCGCATGGATGGCCGCCTCTAGATTGGTTGCAGCCGCCGCCTTGTTGCCACCAATTAGCACTTCATTGGCCGCTGGGGTGAGGCTTGTCTTGAAAGTATACGTCACATCCCCGATTGTCACCGTGTCATTATTGCTGGGCGTGCCTGTTAGAGTGATTTTCCCCGTCGCCCGCGCGCCGCGCAGGGCTGCGCTGGTAATCAGGCGCAGTAGATAGCCGGGACTTTGGCCCTCTTGGAGCGGCAGGCTGATCAGGTGATTTTGCAGCACGCCTAGCAGGTCAACGCATTCGATGGTGCATTGCCGGTTCCCGTACTGTCCCGGCTCCGGGCGGATGCTCTGCACAACGCCCGTAAACAGCGTGATCGCGCCCTCAGTGACCACGACCGGGCGATAGGGTAGCAGCGATGAATAGATGGGGCTACTGGTATTGCTCGGCGAGAAGCGCCTATCCTCATTGTTGACCACCAGATAGCAGGTGCCCACATCGGCGACGTGTTGCAACGGGTCGCTGAACCCCGTGACGATTTCGCAACTGCGCACGTAGGCGGTGATGTCCGTGCCATCTAGGATGATTGCGGTCACGACATTGCCTCCACAAGACGCGTGTTCTTACGCGCCGCCTCGCGCTTCAGTTCGCCCAGCAGTTGCGCGGCATTCTGAACGCCGTGTACATGGATTGGCCCGGTGATAGTCACGCCCCCACCCCCGCCGCCTATCATCGGCCCCATGCGCGGGAAGTCCGGCGCGCGCTGCCCCTGGCGCATCTTGCGCAGCATATCCTGTGACAGCACATACTCACCCCGGTGTACCACGCCCGCAATCTGTCCGTGTGGCCCGTCTCCGGTGTAGCCGCCGTGCTGAAACTCCGGGATAGCGCGCCCGCCCAATGTCCGCCCGCCGCTTGTCGTCGTGCCCGCGCTGCCTTCTGTGAACGATGACGTGATGGTCACAGACCAGCTAGTTCCAGTCAGCGACTTCATTTTCAACTCTACGTCGTCAATTTCCTTAACGATCTTCTGTTTCCAGCCTGCCCACTGCGGTACCGACAGATCAATGAAGTTCACCATAGCAGCATCCATCGCTGCGGTTGTCTCCTGGGATTTCTCGTCCACCTCGTCGTAAGCGTCGAGAACGGCCTGCATTGGATTGACCGCTTCCTTCTTGCCGAAGAGCGTCTCGTAGAGCGTCCCCACCTTCTCAACAATCGGGTCCATCACCGCGTCTAGTTTCTGTTTGCCGCCACCCGCCAGCCACTCTAGCGTCCGAACATACTGACGCAACCCCTCTTCATCCATCGGCACTTTGAGTATCTTATCTACAAAGTCCCAGTCACCGCGCTCGATTTCGCGCGCTAGCAGTCCGACCTGAATGGCATAGCCCGCCGCGCTCAGTTCGCCCTTTTCAAGCGCCTCTGCCGCGCCCAGCATCCGCAAGCGGAATATCTCACTCTCAGCGTTGGCTTGCCCCGTCGTCAGGGCCAGATAGCGCATGGCTTCTTTCGCCTTGTCACTGTCTACCCCGTACTCGCGCAGCGCCTCGCCAGCCTTCTGGTACAGCGACGAGTCAAAGGCCGTCGGCGCAATGCCCCAGATTTCGTCTAGCGACTTGCCCGAGATTTCGTCTAGCGACTTGCCCGCCCGCTGTGCCTCAGCACTCAGCTTGCTTGCCGCCTCGGTGATGCGCTCCAGGCTGCGCGCGGTCTTTTCTGCGCGCTCCTCAGCGCGCTCCTCAGCAAGGCGCACCGCCCGGCCCCATATACCGCCGGACTCGGCAGTGGGACGACGCCAGCCCCTGATGTTTTCCATTTGCATACCCAAGCGCTCGCCGAAGGGCAGCGCGCTATAGGTCATCCATTCGCGGCTTGCCCGATCTATTTGAAAGCGGCGCAATTCCTCGGCCTGCTCCGCTTCAAGCTGGCGCTGCTGGCGGTAATAACCCACAGCGCCGATTTTGTTGATAGCGCCAGTCACGGTATAGGGATTAATGTCTGGAAAGGAATACGGAATGGGAGTGTGCAGTTCTATATATCTCTGTCGTTCCATTTCGGCTTGGCGAGTGACAACGCGCATGTAGTAGTAATGAATATCTTCAGGCGTCATGCGCTGGAAAGGTCCGCCACGTGCCGGAAAGTCTACCGCCCACCCGCGCAATCCGGGCTGTGTCATGAACTGGTTACGACTATCCTCAACAACTTTGGGGAGTGTTAACTCGTCAAGTGTGGCCTGAGCTATATTGACCACCACCGTCCACGGTTCACTAGTCAGCAGTACCAGCGCATCGTATAGGTCGAGCGCCGCGCCCGCCCCTGTCTCCAGTGCCTCATTCACGGTTTTGCCAAACCGCTCTTTGAACTCGCGCGACCGGGCATTTAGCTGGTCTTGCTTCAGCGTAACGTTTGCCATGCCATCGCCCAGCTTATCCGCCTGTTCTTTCAATCCTTCCATGACGGCCTGCTGGAACGCGGCCTCGCGCGATAGTCCCGGCATGGCCCGCTGCAACTCTTCCATGCGCCGCTTGACCTGATCCACGCTGAGGCCCAGCTGGTCAAGGCGCATGAATGACATATTGGCGAGCGTCAATTGAATCTGACTAAGCGCATTTTCAGTGCCGCCCAGCTGCGGGTTCGCCGCCGCCACAACTGACAGCATTCTGGCAAACTCGCCCGCCTCCTCTGCGCTGTCAGCCAAGCCGAACTTCATGAGCATATAGGCTTGCGCAGCCGCTTCGCCTTCGGTAACTGTGCCGCGCATGGCCGTCTGAATGGCCCGCGTCCACTTCTCGGCTTCTTCGGCGCTGCCCGCATAGACGCGCAGGGCATAGGCGGAGCGTTCGGTCTGCGCACCCATGCGCGCCCACTCTTGGGCAGTGCCGAGCACCTGCTGAAAAGCGCCATAGACTATCTTGGCGCTGTTGCCGAGATAAAATAGGTTCTGCGCCATGTCGAGCACGCTGCGAGAGCCACGACTGCCCAGCTGCTCGGTGGCCTGATTCGCGCTATCCATGCCGCGCGCATATTCCCTCAGTTGTCTACTGAAGTCGTCTTTCACGCTGAGCGTGATGGTTCGCCGTCTATCCATTCAGTCTCTACCCGTAGCGCAGTTGCGCCAGCAGCGCGTAGGCGGACACGACCGTCGCGTCCACCTTGCCGCTCTCGCCCTGCTCATAGGCCCGGTTAATCAGGTCGCTCATACTTCTCTGCCGCTGGTACTCATAGGCCAGCCAGTCCATGCGCTCATCGGGCGGCAGCGCCTTGAACTCGCTCAGGCTCCACTTCATGCGGTCGCAGATGCGATAGATCAGCCATCTAAGCCCGTCGAAAGGGCCGATGACGGATGTCTTCCTCCGCCGTCTCGATAAGCTGGTTGGTGATCTTCCACAGCGCCGACACTGCCCAGTTGTCCAGCCCGGCGATGTACGCCAGCTTTTCGTCCGTCGTCTCGCCCGGCACATCTATCGCCCAGCACGCCAGAATCTGCGCGTGCATCTGGCGCATCCGGTAGCGTTGCAGCGCGTGTAGATAGCCATCGTCCCGAAAGTCGCGCTTGCGCGTGACCTTGCCATCCGGGTCGGTAAAGAACTCGTCTGTGTACGGCGCTTCCGGCGGCTCGCCCACAATGCGCAGTGCATCCAACGCCTCATCGGGCGTCAGCGCGCGCATCTCAAACAGCAGTCGCTCACCGGATGGTGTCGTCACCTCATACTCATGCAATGCGCCGTCAGAACGCAGGTCGTCCAGCGTCGCCTTGCGCGTTTCCTTCGCCATGCTGAGCCTTTCTAGCGCGCCTAGTACGCGCTCCATGCGTTCGCCTGATAGGAGAACGTAAGCCGATAGACATCCCCTTCACGCCCCGCCAGCCCCACCGAGTTAATCGCCCCGCTGTACAGAAAATACCCGGCACTTCCCTGGTATCCGCTGTGCTTCAGGTGCAGAAACACGCCCGTTTGTGCATCAGCGAACTTGCGCAGGGCGAGCAGGTCTGTCGTATACATCGCGCCAATGTATACGTCGGCACGCTGGCCTGTCCACAGATTGTGGTAGGCACCATCCAAAGTGCGGAAGTTGTCCACACCATAGGCCAGCGTGCCGAAGACGCTCTCGGCATAGGCGACAACAGCCGAGGCCGTCGCGCTGCCCGTCCAGAGGTACATCGTACCTTCGGGCCAGGCGAAGGTCTCGGCCATTTAGCCGATGTACCCGCTCGCCGTCGGGCCGTTCATCGCCAGCGCCACAAACTGAAAGCTCAGGGCGTTCTCCTGATCGCCCTCGGTGAACTGACGCTGCGTGAGGGCAGCCCCATGGAACTGGTAGAAGAAAGCAGCCCCCGCTTCTGGCGCGGTCATCTTCAGTTCCAGATGCACCATCGGCACCGATGCCCCCGCCCCCGCCGACGGGTTGGGAAACTGGGCCGTAGCAGCCCAGGCCACGTCAAACGAGCCGTTGATGGCCTCTTTGCTAACCAGCTTGTGATGGTTCGGAATACCCCGGTCTGAGATGGTAGCGATGGTATTGGCGCTCGTCCAGGTGAAGTTGCGGACGAAGCCCATCAGCGCCGTCGGCGCACCACTCGCCGTGACCCATCCCGACCCGCTGCCACTGGCCTGTACCCAGCGCAGCGCACCCTCGTAACGATTCCTGACTTCTGGCATGATCTGACTCCTTGTCGCCTATGCTCGCTCTATCCAACTGAAGTAAAGTAACATCCGCCGCCGCTCGATGTCCGGGTTTGGGTCATAGGGCGGCGTCCGCGCCTCTACCCTGTCAATAACGATGCGGTAGCTGACATTGCTTGGAGCCGCCGCATTGGTGTAAAAGTCTTTTATGATTAGCGCGCTGCCCGTGCTGCGCAGACTGATCACCGCCTTCGTCAGCGCATCCTGCATCTGCGCCAGTTGCGCCCGCCAGTTGGCGTCGCGCCGCGTGGCCCAAGCGTTTACTTCCACAATGCCGAACTTCTGCTCGCCTGATCCATCGTCCACGCGCCCGCCCTGGTACGGAGACGGCCCGGTATCCGCGCCCAGGTAGTGCACCGAGTAGCAGGGCAGCGTCGCGTTGCCCATCGGGTCTTGCGGGTTCTCCACGACCAGCGTGACGCTGCTCAGCAGGGGCGGCTTGTTGCCAGTCAGCGCACCTTGCAGCCAGGCATAGAGTGTGCCCAGAACGTTGTACTGCCCGGTCGTGTGCGAGAACGTCACCGCTAGAACTCCCCCATGATTTCATTGATGTACTTATCGAGCAACCGCATAGCGTGTTCCTCAGCGCGGTCAAGGAAACCGGCGGGCGCTTGCTCGCTATGCCCCGCGTTCAGGTCCTCGATGTAGGGCACATTCGACCCCTGCACAATGGTCAGACCGTTGTCCTTCTCTTCCCACACAGCATCGCCGGGGCCGGCGTCCTTCGCGTGTACCCTCAGCATTCCCGGTGCCCAGTGCCCCCACGAGGCGGCGGCCCGCCCCGTGTCGCGCGGCATTGAGAACATCTCGCCGTGCTGCTTAATGCTGCGCTCTGTCGCCAGCGATGTCTCGCGCAACCGCCGCTTGCAAGACACGACGATCTTTTTAGCCTGCTGCTCACTGTAGCGGCGCTCCTCGTGAAGCTGCTTGGCGTCAACCTGAATGCGCATCTTTCACCGCCACCATCTTCAGGCACAGCTCGACAATCGCGTTAATCCGCCCGATTGAACTCCGGTACACGGCCTGTTGGAACAGTGCATCGTCCAGCTTCGTGTCCGGGTCATACATGATCTGCGTCTGCGCCTCGACAACCCGCACCGCGTCCTCGTGCGGCGAATACCAGATGTCGCGTTCGATGTCGAAATCCCAGTGCCCGTTCTGCCGGTAGACGAACGATGACCCGTCCCCTTCCGGGGGCTTCAGGTAGCCGAACGTGGCGAACGTGATGTACCGCGTATGCGTCGGGTCGCTGATCCCGCTGTTAGACCAGGCGAACGGGGCCAATATCCACGCCGTTCCGCCCGGCTTCATGATGCGATGCAGTTCCGAAAACCACGCAAACCAACCATCCTGCCACTCCGGATGTCGTGTCACAAACTGCCCGTTACACACAATGTGGTGCGGAATGTGCTCCACAATGTGCGAGGCGATGGCATAGTCATAGGTATTATCGGGCAGCACCGCGCCATCGCTCTCGCGCCACGGGTAATCGAACAGGTCTACAACCTTGTTGACGCCCTCCAGCCCGTTCCAGTCCGCGTTATCCCAGGCGATCTCCGGGTCAGTGTAGAGCCAGTCAGGGATTAGCCCATGATGATTTGGCCGTTCGCAGGGCAGAATGACCTTCCCGCAACCCAGGTTAATCCCGCGTTTCGTCGTCACTTGTCTCCGCCGCTTTCTGCTGCGCTTGCAGCCAGTCCACAATCACCTGTGCTCGTGCGTCCCATGTGCCGAGCTTCGCCCATTTCTGCCCGGCCCTTGCGATGCGCTCGGCATCCGTCGGGTGCTCCAGCGCCCAGCGCACCTGCTCGACCGCGCCCGCTGTGTCATGATACAGCAGGCAGTTCTGCCCATTGACCAGCCCCAGCGCCTCGCAGTCAGAGCACTCATCCATAACGACCAGGCAGCCCATCGCCGCCGTCTCCCAAACGCGCTGGGCCACGTCACCCGCCGCGCTGCGCACGAGGCTGATCTTGCTGTCCTGGTAGACCGCCGCGTACTGGTCATACACCGCGCCCGTGCCATAGGCCAGTCGCGCATCCGGCACGCCCTCGCGCAACGCATACAGCAGTTCCGCCCGTGTGTCATAGATGACGCCCAGTAGCGCCGCGTCGTACTGGCGTTTTCCCCAGGCTGGGCCAGGCGTAAAGACTGCCGGGTCGTAGCCGCAGGGGAGCCAGGTCACATCCGGTTCCCCGATGCGCGCCCCGTGCCCGTGCGCCAGAAACAGATGGTCGGCGATGCCATCGAACTGCTTGTAATCTCGCACATGGTTATCCACGCCGTACACGACCCAGGCACAGAGCGTGTCTGTCGCCCGATCTACACCCATATTGGAGTCCGCCAGAATTACTGCATCTGGCTCCCAGTCTTCCTCAGGCAGCGCAGGCGTCCAGATGTATCGCTCATCCACCTGCCCGCCCCAGATGGCATTGGGCGGCTCCGGCACTGGCCCGGCAGTGCGAACATCGTGCCCCATGCGGCGCAGTGCATCGGCGATGTAGCGGCCCGATGCGACGGGCCAATGGATAGCGAGAATGAGCAGTTTCATGCCCAGAACCTCACTTTGATTGCCGGCACGTCAGGCTCCACAACCTTCGTGTCTACCCAACGCGCTTTGAATGTCCGTGCGTTCATGGCAAATGATGGATTGCCGCCCGTGCTGCCCACTTCGTGCACCAGCCGGACGCGCGGCTCGTGCCAGACCTCGTAGCCTTCCAGTTGGGCGCGCACACAGAAATCGGCATCCTCAAAGTACCCGCGCCCGTAGGCCGTATCGAACCCGCCCAGCATGTTCCACAGCCCGCGCCGGACGGCCAGCGCCGCACCCGTAACCCAAGACACCTTGCGCGCCTTGCTGATCGGCTCCCAATCGGGATTGCCATAGCCCAGCGCCTCGTGGAACGGCTGCCCAGCGCCGTCAAATAGCCCGCCCACTGACTGGACTTTGCCGTCAGGAAACAACAGCGTAGGCCCGACAACGCCTACCTTGCCATGACTGTCAAAGAGCGCCAGAAGGGTCGCATCCCAGCCCGCCGCAGTCGGGTAGCAGTCCTGGTTAAGGAAGAACAGCACCTCGCCCTTTGCCCGCTTCGCCGCCTGGTTGCAGTTGCCCGCAAAGCCGAGATTGTAGTTTGTCCGCTCGCAGCACGGCCCCAGCGACAGCGGCCCGTTGTACTCGGTGCTGCTATCATCCTGCACCAACACCTCAGTTAGCTCCGGGTCGGTCGTCTCGCGCACCAACCGCAGGCAGCGTGTGACCTTCTCCAGATGGTTATAGGCCGGGATGATGACGCTAAGCCTCGGCGTGCTCACGCTTCCCCTCCAGTAACTCGACCTGCTGCCCGACGGCCTTGCCAATGCCTGCTGCCACGCCCGCCGGGTCGTTCGCCATCACATAGACCGGCGCGTGCAGATGGATGGATTGCCCGGCCACGCCCGCCGGGATGCTTGGTTGCGCCGTCGGCGTTGGTGCAGGCTTCTGGCGCTTGCGCTCCAGGTCAGCGGCCCGCCGAGTCACAACCGCGCCCAGCACGTCCGCCACGGCACTCGCCGCCTTCTCCCAGGTGCGCCTCTTTGCCCACTCCAGCGCCCGCGCGCCTTTTGCCAACCGCTCAGCGGGCTGATCATACAGCGCCCGTAGCCCCTCGACCAGATGCGCCATGTCGGGGCTGTAGTCACGCGCGCCGCCCCAGGTGCCTAGCTCGTCTGGCCTGGCGCGCACCAGTAGCCCGCGCTCCTGGTCGCCGATGATCTCACGCCCGCTGCAGTAGTCGAGCGCAACTGTTGGGATGCCCGTCGCCATCGCCTCGACATGCGGCAGGCCAAACCCCTCACGATGAGCGATGACCATGTGCACGTCCAACAGGTTGTAGCGTTCGTTCAAACTCTGCACGCCCGCCCGTAGTGCATCCTCGCGGTAACGCACACGTGCCGGGTCAAGCCCGCACTCGGCGACCAGCTGCTTTGGGATGTCCCAACCCGCCGGACTCGTGCGCTCGCAGTCCAGGAACAGGTAGGCGGTGGGCACGTCAGGGAACGCCTCAGCGAAGCCCTGCACCATGCTCGGAAACGCCTTGCGGCCCTGGTTCATGGCCATAACACCGACGATAAAGGCATCCGCCGGCAAACCCATCTTCTGGCGCAGCGCGGCCCGCGTCGCGTCGTCCAGGCGGTGAAACTCGCCCACATCCACGCCCGGCGCGCACAGCCCCGCCGTAACGCCCGCCTTGCGAAACGCCTCTACTCCGAACTCGCTGATTGTTAAGAGTGCATCGAACTGCTTGGCGTTGTCCAGCCAATCCCGATAGATTGGCACCCCGTCCACGGGCGTGATGACTATCTGTGCCGTCGTGCTCCAGTCAATGCCCGTCGCGTGGCGGGCCATGATATGGTACGGGAAATCCTGCACGCTAAGCACCACGTCCGGCTGATAGGCCGTCCAGATACCCGTCAGCGCTGCCCCGTGATCCCGCCCGTTCAGCGCCGCCACATGGAAGGGCAAGCCCAGGGGCAGCAGCCCGTCATACTGGATGCACGCACCCATAATCTCGTGCCCCTGCCGTCCCAGGTGCAGCGCGACGGCCCGACAGATGCGCCCGAAACCGGTCGGGATAAAGTCGCCAAAGATGAGAACCTTCGTCACTACTCCTCTCGCGCTTTCTGGCGCTTGTGCGCCTTAGCCGGTTGTGTCGCCCCGGCGCAGAACTGTCCGGTACCAGACCTGCCCGTCCATGTGAGTGGGCGTGCTGTCGCCTTCCACGCGGTAAGCCACCCCATTCCAGATAAGCTCATCGAGCGGCCCCAGCGCAACCAGCGTGCTCACCACGGCGTCCCCGGCCATCATCTGACCGGCGGGCAGTTGCACCTCGCGGAAGCGGCTCTCATTGCCCTGCGGGGCGGCCCATAGCGCCGTGATGACGCGCTCGGCATAGGTGCGTGATTCGCCGCCCCCCGCCCAGTACGCGCTTCCTGTGCCCGTCGTGGTGCTCAGGTAGTGCCGCCAGATGGCCGTCGCGCCCGCGTAGGACTGCACGCCGACGAACTGGCCGCTAATGCGGCTGCTGTTTGGCCCCCGGTAGCTCACCAGCCCTCCTGTCCTAGCGACCAGGACGCATACGCGCCAGCATCCACCGCGCCCTCATTAACCTCTTCGTCCAGTTGCTCGTACAGCTTCTGCAACTGCTGTTGCGCGGCAGTGTCGTCATACTCCGTCCCATCCGGCGCGGCCCACTTCGCCCGCTTCAGGCTATCGAACATCAGCGTCTTGACCGCCTCCAGCGCGGCCCCGGCCACCGTCCCGCCCACTGCGGTAAAGTGGCCGATCTCATCATTGCTGAAGATTGTGTGCACGCCGCGCACTCGGAACGCGCTGTTAGCAGAGATGGCCCCGCTGAACGCCACGAAACCGGTCGCATCTATCGTCGCGCCCGTCGCCGTCCAGCCGCCCACGCCCGGCACGAACGCCGTGCCGCTGACCACGTTCGTCACGCCCAGCCCAAAGATGGTCGCAGACCCGTCCCCGGCCAGCGTCGAATCAAAGATGGTGGGCTTATCCTGAATGCGCAGACGCACCTGCTCAGCGGTCGTCAGGGCCATCGCTTAGCTCTCCGCTTCTGGCTCCTCCGCCTGGTCAGCGGAAGCCTCCGGCTCTTCTTGCCCCTGTTCGGCGTCATCTTCGTCCGGTTCTTCCTCAGCGACCGCCTCAGCCTCGGCAACCTTGCGTGGACGGCCCCGCTTCTTGGGTGCAGGCTTTTCTGCGGGCGTCTGTGCTTCGAGTAGCACCTTCAACTGCTCGGTCAGTTCGTTCATCTTGGCTTCCAGCGTGCCCACGCGCTCCGCCGCCGCCACGACTTCCTGCTCACGCTGGTAGACCTCATATAGCGCCACAACCTCGCGCAAGTGCTGCGGGTGCCAGTGCAGCCATTGGGCAAAGGTGGCCTCGCTGCGCCCGTGCACGTTGTTGACGTAATATTGCATACTGGGATAGAAGCCCAGTTTGTTCAGCAGTGTCGTATCCCCGTTCTGCGCCTCAGCGAATGCCTGCCCGACGACCTCACGCATCCAGTCAAGCGCCTTCTGTGTCTGTTCGTTCATGGTATCCCTTTCTCAGTGTGGGGGGCAGGTTGCCCCACCCCCCTACTCCGTGCTAGTTAACCGTCGGCGCGGTCGTGCTGGACGAGTAGTACCAGAACCGATCATCCACGATGCCGAAACCAAACCACGTCCGCGCATAGTACCGCCACACGTCATTGACGGGGAAGTACTCAGGCGGCAGGACGCGGGCCGGATCGACGCGCTGGAACTTCAGGCCGCGTCCGCGCTGTCCCAACAGCCATGCATAGCTACTGCTGAAGCGCGGCGTCATGATGATCGTGTCCACCAGACCGTAGAACGGGTTGGTCACGCCGGTGCCGTACCGCTCCACCGTGATGACCGTCGAGTCATCATCGGCGTGGGCGCGCATCACCTGCTGCGAGCGCAGCAACTGCAACGCCGCGAAGTAAACCAGCGGCCCGCAGACGAGCGTATCCGGGCGCACGCCCAGGAAGTTGCCCGTGCGGTCGCGCTGCGTCACCAGGACGTTGTAGGCTGTGATCAGCCCACCAGCCGAGAACGTGGTACCCGCCGTGTTGCTGTGCGTATAGTTGCCCGCCGTAGTCAACGCATCGAGCACCACGTCTTCTTCAGTCACGCGCAGCGAACGGCCAGCGGCCTCGGCGATCTGCTCCACCTTGCCAAGCTGGTCAAAGCGGCGCATTTCCTCGGTCACGGGCACAATGTACCCGCGCTTATAGTTCTTGACGATCTTCCCGGCTTCCAGAGCCAGCGCCGCCTCAGGATAGTCCTGGCCCTCCTCCACAACGGGCGCAGTGCCCATCGCGGCGTCGAGCAGGTACTCCTCCTGATGCTTGCTGGACGCAACTTCCGGCCCCACCAACTGCGGGTAGACGACCGGCTCCATCGCATAGGACTGCATCGAGATGAAGTTCAGCCCCTGCCGCAGCAGGTCAGGGAAGTTCGCCGTATGTGCCGGGCCAAGTGCTACGGCCTCGGACAGTTCGACCTTGTCAGGGTCAACAGTACGCCGCCCATGACGGTCACGCGGGAACGGGATCATGTCCTCGGTGATGGTCAGCGGCCTGGATTCGAGCACGCGCTCTTCAACGCGGCCCCCTTCGAGAATCTTGGTCACGAGTGCGCGGTCAAGTGTCATCTCAGCACCCCCTAATAGTAGTCCGCATTACGCGGCCAGAGCCAGATGCCGAGTTGACCCGTACCGGCAGGGCCAGTATCCGCCCATTCAAACACCGTCGCCACTGCCGGAACCGGCGCAGCCGCCGTGCCGCCCGAAACCGAGACTGGTACAGCCGTATTCCAGGTCGAGCCGAGGCCCGTCACGCCTGACGCGGCCATAACGCCAGAGCCAGTCATGACCGGCCCGGCCAGCACGCCAAAAAGCGGCTTGCCAGAGAACGCCGCCGACACAGCGAACGTGCCGCGCGTCGCCACGATAACCGCCGAGTTGATGACAAGCCGGCCCGCCCAGTCCCTTGCAGGATTGCGCGTGCAGGCGATGCCCACACCCGACGCCTTCCAGGACGCAACGCCCGTGTGCGTGGCAATGATATAGTTGCCCGACCACGAGACATAATCGCCCGGATTGATCTCATGCGCAGTACCCGACGCAGGAAGGGACAGATACATGCCCTCCTGAGCCGGAGTGCTGGCAAAGATAGCTGAAGCTGCTACCGCCATGCTAACCTCCTTGCTGGCGCTTGCGGATAGCGTCCAGGAAATCGTCTACCGAGCGTACCTCGTCAATGTTGATCGGCCCCGGCGTCGTGGGCAGGGCAACCGTGGCCGCTTCCTGCACCAGCCGGGGCGCGCCCTTCACTGCCGGGCCGGACTTCGCTCCGCCGAGCGCCACCATGCGCGCCCCGCGTTGCACAATGTCCAGCCAGCGGGCTGGGTCGCTCGCCGCGATTTCCTCACGCAATTCGTTTTCGATAGGGACGGGAAGCGCCACTTTGCGAAACGCCCGCTCTAGCTCGACCTCTAGCCCCTTACGCGCCAGTTCGCCGCGCAGCTTGGCAAGTTCGGCCTCTAGTGCAGTCACCTTGTCCGCCTGTGCCTTCATCTGTCCTTCGGCTTCGACCAGGGCAACGCGCGCCTGATCCCTCTCATTCAACGCGGTAGCCACCGCTTCCGTCTGCCGAACGGCCTTATACTCCCGCTTCAGCCGCTCCACAAACTCCGGCCTTGCCGCGATAAACTCATCGTAAGTCAGCGCGCTCAGTAGCTGCGCCGTCAGGTCGTCCGCGCCCGCCACAAGCGGCAGGAACCCGCCGCCCGCCGCCGGCGTGGTCACGTCATCCACGCTATGCACGGCCTCGATACTTTCGACAATCAAGTCGCCGTCTTCGCCCTTGCTGGCCCGCCCCACGGCGTTGATGCTGCCACCGAGCAGCGTGGCCGGCGCGCGCCCTTCCACGATGTCGCGCACCAGCGCCCACATGTCCTGCCCGGCATGGTTGCGCGTGAAATGGCGCACCGCATAGATACCGTCTTCGCGGTACTCAACGCCATCCAGCCAGCCGGTAATCTGGCGTACGCTGCGCTCCGGGCGGTCGCGCCTCTCGCCCGCCGACGGGTGATCCGCAAACGTCTTGACGCCCTCAAAGAGCGCCGTCGCCCGCTGCAACACGTCCGCGCCGTACACACGCCCGTTGGCGCTGCGCCCTGGGCGGATGATGCGCTGGCGTACCGTCTGCGCGTCGTTGTCAATGACCGCTTCGGCCAAGTCGAGCGTTTCCACAAAGACCAGCGTCTTGCTGTCTACCTTCCCCATCGTGCCCCCGCTTTCGCCCTCTTTGAGCAGGGCGTTTGCCACCCGGAATGCATACGTCTCGCATTTCTCCTGCTCGCCGCCCTTCGCCCGGCACTGGTCATACGCGCCGTTCCATGCGCCCACCCACTTCTTCGCCTGCGCGGGCGGAACGTGCTTCGGTACTGTGTCGGTCGTGTAGGGCATGGCGTCACTCCTTCTTGGCTTTCGGCGGCGCTGCGCCCCGCTGTTCGTCTAGCCCGCCATCGGTGATCATGCCGTTGCGCGCCGCCCACTCGCTGTAAGTCTCTCGTATTCCAGCAACCTCATTCATCAGACGCTCATCTTTTAGCACCGGGACGATGGTGCAACGGCATCCCGGATGGCTGCCCGACGGCGGTTGTAGCTGC
>Ga0255344_1003579_pt1 | contig 16880 bp, 12 predicted proteins | sample wastewater_treat_5_FD_192414 | JGI IMG/M metagenome (GOLD analysis project Ga0255344, IMG submission 192414) | Wastewater microbial communities from Lulu Island WWTP, Vancouver, Canada - plant18 | ecosystem: Engineered > WWTP > Wastewater > Unclassified | place: Canada: Vancouver, British... | reverse complement strand
TGTTGGGATTTTATATTTCGAAAAAAATGTTTTAGGCATACAATCTGTGGTAAAACTATGTTGCAAAAGTAATCATAAAAACTAAAAGAGACTGATTAAATAACGATTTATTTCTTACCTCGAACTAATAACTCCTATAATAACATGCTAGCAAACTGCAACTTAAATATGTTTTTTAAAGCAATTATACAGATTATTACCTCAACTGCATTTCCAAATTGCCATTGGATGATCGTTAATTCTACCCACAATGTCAAGTTCGTCAAAAAGTAATTCTGGCTGATATATTTTCTGATTGAATCTTTCAAGAAATAGCTTCTCATTATCAGTAAGCACCATTAAAGTTGTTAGATAAGTTTTCACCTCCGATTTTGCCACCTCAAATTCAAACTTATCACTTTTCTTTAACACTGGTATTAATTTACGCTTTATCTGACTAAAATTCAGATTATCAATAGCCTTAAAGTTAAAGTCGGTTTTAGGAGGTGTATTGCCACCAATTGCCAAATATAAAATCACTATTTTACGAAGTAATGATTGTTCTGAAACTGAGAAAACAGGAAGCATAAGCATATTATATACATCATATAAATCTCTTGCAGCTGTTCGCTCAATAAGTGCTTTTATTTTACTGCCAAATAACTCTAAATTAGTCAACGTTCTTACGTGAAGATGTAAAGATAAGGATTCCATATACACCTCTTTTTCAATGGGTTCAAAAACATGGTTTCGCATTGAATAGTTAATCTCAATTTTGATATTATCTTTGTTTCCACTAGAATTTAGGTAGTAAAAAACCCATGAATCCAGCGAATGCGGATTCTTAGAAGATGGATTTAGTTGATACCCTTGCGATGTCATGTATTTTAAAATATCACTGTTAATTTGTTTACGTAACACAAACATTTCGTCACGTAAACAATGCTTTGTAAAATCCAGATCAATATCGACCGACAACCTTGGAAGATTAAAAACCACTAGATTAATGGCTGTACCTCCTTTTAATGCCAGATGACTGAATAGCAAAGGATTGGCATTCATGTATTGCAAGATATCACTCAATCGAAGCACCTTCTCTAAATTATCGCGGAGAAAATCAGTATTGACAGCAAGCAAATCTAAATCATTTTTGTTGTATTTATACATAGTTTTCACCTCCTTGTTCTAAAACGGAAAGAATATTAGTTGGAGCACACAATTTCCATTCTTTGAAATATTGAATAGATTCAATACGATCTGTCAAATAGCGTGTGCTTTTGCCTGACTTATGCTTGCAAATGCTAAAAAAGTTATCACTAAGCTTCATTTCTTGCTTAAAATACTCCAAAATAAATCCTACCTTCTGATATAAAAACTGCTTGTTGAATTCTTGCAAGTAATTGAGCAGTAATTCCTGATCCAAATATGGAATAAGTGAAATAGACTGAATTAATTCTTCCAATCCCCCACATCGCTCTATTTTATCAATACAATCAATCACAGTACGTTCTAAATTAGTAACTCGAATAAATGGACTGGAGTTAGCATTCATTACACCCGACAAACTTTTCGATTCGCAATACTGAAATCGAATACCTTCAAACTCGAACGAATTAAATCGCTTACTACTCGAAACCCACAAATCATAAAATACCTGATGTGCCAGTCCATGAAACTCCAATGCCGATTGGTATGAAAGATACGATGTTGGGGATATTTTGCCTGCAATCTCAAACTTATTTGCCAAGCTAACTTTACTTGCCAAATCAGTTACAACATACAAGTCTCGTCGTACCTGACAAATCAATCGTTGCTTTTTGTAGTTTTGCAATAAATCTTTGGCTGAATTCAAATTCCCCACAAGAGTTTCAACATCTTTCAAGCGGAATATCCGTAGTTTATGTAGCTCCTCTAAATACTGTTTCATCGGCATTTACTTTATAATAAACGCAAAGATACTGAAAAAACCACACTATTACAACGGATATAAAGATTTTTTGATTTTTTCTCTGCCTTGGTCGTTTCACAAAAAAGGAGGCTTTTGCCTTCTGCAAATCAAGAGCTTTGCTTTTAGCAATGAGGTAGTTTGTAAACATCGCTAAACCAACAAACTGTTTTTACCACACTAGGCTCAACTGGGGAGGATTTAGAAGCACCTACTTTCAATTTAGCACTAATGTCTATTTGAAAACCAAGTGTTCAATTTAGCACTGAACCCGCCATTTTGCCAAACTGCTGTTGTATGCTGTGCTTACTACTATATTGTTGTTATTCAGTTAGTTGTATATCCAATTCGCTTTTATATTTCCCGTCTAAAAGTCTTTCGTCACGCAAATATGTAAAGTAATCGCTGTAATTTGCAGGACTCAAAAAATTAAAAATATATTTTTGCTTTATTTCTTTCTCTTTAAGTTGATTATTAAGTTCGTTAAAATGTTCAATTGCGTATTTATTTTTTGCTTTGTTTTCATCGCTGTTGTCATTATCTGATTTAATTTCAACAACTGAAATATATTGAAAATCATCTTTTTCTATTAAAATGAAAAAGTCAGGATTAAACCAATGGCTACTTGTGTGTGAACCTTTTGTAAATGAATACTCTAAAGAATAAAAACTTTGATTTTTAGACTTTAACCAACTTGTTAATTTTTGAGCATTTTCTTTTTTAATTAATTCACTTACAAATTTTCTTTCAGGTTCACGAGATGTAAAAACTAAATCAATTGGAGTTTTGAAAAGAAACTTATTTATACTGTCTTGAAAAGCAGAACGAGGCAAAGACATATCTTCTTTGATTTCATTAAATGCTGTTAAAGTGTCTGCAATTACAATTTCGTTTTCATAATCATCAGAATAAAAAACGGTTGAATCACTTCTTAAACCTAAAACTGAAACGCTTTCGTGTTCTCTATTTTCAGTTTTAATTGCTGTTATTGAGTTAGGTATTCTTGTTAAAATAATACTTTTCGGTTTTTTACGAAGCAAAGTATTAAAGGCAGAAAAAACAGCTTGTCTGTTTTTTTTACCTAAAAAATCTCCTGTCATTCCAACTTTTTCCATAGAGTTTTTAATGACTTGTTCAATTACATCTTTACTAGGTAAATTCTCGCTTGTATATTCTGTTTCGTTTAGTTTTAAAATTATACCTTCTAATTTTCTAATTTGAAACTCATCATAAATTTTATTAACTATGTCTGAAACTAAAAATTTTTCTTTCTCAATTTCATAAGTCATTTTATATTCCTTTTCTCCGATTTTTACAAACTTTGTATCCGTTTTATGTTCAAATGTTTCAGCTACAAAAGTGATATAATCTTTGTAATTGAAAACTTCTGTTTCTTTTTCAATTTCAACTTCTTTTTTCTCTTTTGTATAATCCAAATTATGAAGTGTAAAATGAAATTCAGCTCTATCTCCATCAAAAATTGGACTGTTTTTTATTTTGGTTTCCATTTCCAAAATTTCTTCAACCAAATCTTTTATTCTTTCACTCCATTTATCGTGATTAAAAACAGTTACTTCTGCATTTGGATAGCCGTTTGGAATACGCAAACCTCTACCCAAAACTTGTGCGATTAAAAGTTTAGAGTTAAATGCTTTTTCCTCCATTGGAACTATCTGAAACACATTTTTCACGTCCCAACCTTCGGTAAGCATTGCAACAGAAATAATCCACTCAACAGGTTCTTCTTGATTATCTACATATGGTAATTTTAAAACATTTGCTTTATGGTCGTTATCAGAAGTAACAAGTAAAACTTTTTCATTACTCAAAAATTCTTCTGAACCTTCGCCTTTTTCGTGCAAGAACTCTACTAATCTTGTCTTTAATTGTTTTGCAATTTTAATGTCTTTTGTTATTAAAATTGTTAATGGTTTTAAAGTTGAATATTTTGCTTTGTTGAGTTTATGATTTTGTAAGATTTTTTGAAATTTCTCATTTTCATTACTATCCTCATTTTCTACAACATAATTAACGCTTTTTACAAAACGATTTTCAATTGCAGAACGTAAGGAATACCTATAAATAACATCATTGAAATAATCATTATCAATATAGGAAGTTCCTGTAAAACCTAAAATATATTTGAATTGATAAGTAGTATCTAACAAAAATTCTTTCCATTTTTTAATGCTTTTACTTTCGTTTGATGTTCCCTCCACTTTATTATAGGCGTGATGCACTTCATCATTTAGAACCAAACATCTTTCGCCTTTTCCAAACGCTAAACTATCAAAAATTGACGAACCAGTTTTTGAATAAACAGCGTTGATATTTTCAATAGCAATACAACTATCTTTTATGGTTTGGTCTGCATTTATGATGGTAGGATTACCAACTTTTGCACTTGATGGAATTGAATTTTTTAAACTTGGATTTGTAGAAAGTTCTTCAAATTTTTTTGTTAATTCTCTTTCTATAGTTAAACTTGGTGGACCTAAAACCAAAACTTTATCCACTATGCCTAATCCTAATGCTATTTGTGCAATACCGTACATTACAAAACTTTTTCCTGTTCCTGTTGCTAAATCTACACAAGCAGAAAGCTTATTTGGTAACTGAATTTTACTTAAATACTCTTTATCAGTTTTGTATCTTAATTGTAATTGGTCATTCGTTTTATAATTTTCTTTTACCAAATCTTCAATAGTATTGTATTTGGTTGAAATCAAATAATGAACGGCAGTTTTAATTGCTTCTTTTTGATATTCTCTGTTTTGGCAAAGAACATCTAAAAAGCGTTCCCATTCATCTAAAGGATATTTTATTGGGTCAAAATTTTTGTCGTTTACTTTTAAAACTAAATCTTTTGTATTAAAAATTTTCTTTCCTGCCATTGCTTATTTAGTTTTAATCACTTGCTTAAATTCATTCCCATAAATATCAATAAAAATGACACAGATATAATCTCCAGTATTTTGAAGTGAAATTTGAAGTGTGCTTTGCACACTTTCAATATCTTCACTAAAAATACAATCACTCATAATAAAACCGTCTTTTTCATTGTAATTATTGTCAATAACAACCATACTCAAACTTTCAAAGTTTTCTAAATCTTTATTAGTCTCTTCCTCTCTGAAGTTTGAAATGAACTTTTTTATTATCAATTTATTATCTTCAAAAGTTGCTTCAACTTCTGGCTGTAAACTAAAATGAAAACCAATAGCATTATCTAAATCATTGACATTCTTTTTGCTTTTCGGTTGTCTAATTTTCGCAAAATCTTTTGGGTGTAATTCTTTTATTATTTGGTAAGGAATTTTTAGAAAATAATAGCGAACATCATCTAACTCGTGAAAATCACTAATGAAATCTACTGCGTTTGCTGGTGCAATGATGTACACTCTTTTTGAAACACTTTTACCTAAAGTTTGGTGTAAATTTTCTAAAAAGAAAATATCTAAATTACTTTCTTTATTATTCCAATAATCCCACACTAGTACAGGATAACCGTCTTTTCTTTCTCCGTGAAATGCAAATCCTTTTTTAGTTTGCTTCTTTGGTGTAACTTCAAATAATTGCAATACAAACTCAATATATTTGTCTTGATTGAGTTCTTGCATTTTTTTTAAGTCGTAGATACCTGTATTAACAGTTACAAAAGTTTTAGCAAGTTTGCCATATTTTTGTTTTGGATTTTCTAAACTTTTACTTTCTTGTATGGTTAGAAGTCTTTTTTGTATTGTGTAAAAACTATACTTGCCAATATCACAGGTTATCCATTTTCTACCCAATTTTTCGGCAACAGCACAAGTAGTCCCACTTCCAGCAAAAAAATCAAGTACCAAATCATTCTTATTCGTTGTAGCATTTAGTACTCTTTCAATAAGTTCTTCTGGTTTTTGGGTAGGATAATTTTGATTTTCAAGACTAATTGGGTTTAACATACTTACATACCAAACATCTCCAATTCTTCGTCCTTTGAATTCGGCTATTATATCTTCATTTTTTGGATTTCTCTTATTTTCCTTGATAAATTTATTTAAATATGGCTGAAATTTTCCATCTTCATATGGTGCATATTTCCCATAAATTTTACCATCATCAATGTATTTCGCCCACCTTTTTATTACTCCTTGTTCTGTTTTTTCTTTTTCAAATGTTTGATTAAATAAATAACGGTCTCCGTTTGCATAGAAAAGTAATTGTTGTGATCTTTTAGGAAAATTATTTTTGGGTTCTACCCAAGAGCCTTGATATTCCCAAGTTATTTGATTTTTAAAATAATTTTTACCAAATACTTCATCTAGAACAATTTTTATGTAGTGTGACATTTTTATATCTAAATGAACAAATATAACTCCATCTTCTGCAAGTAATTCTTTAGCAACAACTAATCTTCTTCTAATAAACTCAATAAATTCAGAACCTTTTGCCTTGTCGGTATATGCTTTTTGTCCATTTTGAGTATTAAAATCGCCTTCTGTAGCAAAAGGTGGGTCAATATAAATAAGTTTTACTTTTCCCTTCACTTTGTCTTTTATAAGTGGGTCTTCGTTTTTGTAGAGGGTTTTTAGAAATTGCAAATTATCTCCAAAAACAAGCATATTTCTCCAATCGTCTTTAAACTTTTCTCTTTCTCCGTTGTAAATTTTCTCAACTTGTAAAGGCACAGCAAAAGTTCCGTCTTGGTCAGCTAAAATATCTTCTTTACGCATTTTACCTGCATAGCGAAGTTCATATTCCTTATGTGTTGTCGGAAAGAGTTTTTCTCTAAAATCTTCGGGAATCGTTGAGCCATTGGCTAAACATTCCATTAAAAATTCTCGTTCCTGTATACTTAAATTTTTCATTTACTCAAAATATTCAATTTTGCAAAAATATAACTTTAATATTTGGTTTTTGTCTGTCAGATTTTAGTTTTTTTCAGAAAGTTTGTTTTTAGCACGGTCGTCTTTTAGCATAGCATACAACTTCTGTGTAGGTATAACAAAGTTGCATCTATTTCGACTATAGCTATTTACATATATTCTTTTAAATGCGTGATATTCATCTTTGTATAGTTTTACTCATCTGCTATCAGAGTTGCACCTATCCATTTGTTAATTTATCTATCTAAACGATCTACTAGATTATTTATTTGATTGAATCCTCATCGCTGTAGCAAGTCTGCAAGCTGTATCTGTAATTGTCTTTATAATCAACTTCGATATAAAGCATTAACCACCCTCAAACAATCCCCTTTTTTACCTACTAATCCAGTTTTCGGGGTTTTGGATATCGCGTTCTTTCCATACTTGAAAATAGAGTACGGACTTGTTGTCGTCTTCGTTGTCGACAAATATACGCCCAATGGCTTGACGAGCCTTGATATTATCGCCTACCTTTACGTATATATCAGTTAAGTTAGAATATACAGTACGGTAGTTACCGTGGCGTACAATCACCGTATAATTGCTTCCTGGAATGGAGAAACGTTGGGTTACTTCCCCTTCATATACAGCACGTGCATCCGAATTTGGAGCAGTTTGAATATAAATACCTTTATTATCAGTTGTTACATACTTTAGCACAGCATGAGCTTGCACGCCAAAACGCCCTACAATTACGCCTCGTTCAACGGGCCATGGTAGGCGACCTTGGTTCTTTTCAAAGCCTCCAGAAAGCAGTTTCTGTTCTTTCGTTAAAGCAAATTCTTGTGTACCTGCGGCTTGTGCTTTTTGTGATTTGCGGGCTTCTTCTGCAATAATCTGATCTATACGACGATTAATGGCATTGGCTTGATCTTGTTGTTTTTTAAGTTCTCTACGCAAATCTTTTTCTTTTCTACTTAATTGCGAAACAAAATTGCTTTGCTTACGTTGTTCGGTTTGCAATTTAGCATTCTCCTTTCGTCTATCATTTAATACAGCCACACGCTCTAAACGGGCTTTTTCTATTTCTGCTAATTTGTTTTCTAAATCTGCTTTTACTTTCTCTATTTCTTGGGCTTTATTTTGAGCAAATTCAGCATACTGTTGTACATAGCGGTATCTGCGATACGATTCGGCAAAACTTTTAGCTGACAAAATAAACATCAGAGATTCATATTTGGTTTTTTTGTAATACGAATGGTACATTAATTTAGCATACTCGCCTTTTAACTTGTCCATTTCTGCTTGTTTTTCTTGTGCCTCTTTGCGTAACTGACCAATATTTCTATCTATATTACGAAGTTCTTGGTTCATCACATTAATTAAACTCTGACGGGCATTAATTTCTACACGCAAAATATTAATTTGAGACAAAGAGGTCTTTTTCTGTTCAGCAGTTTTACTAATCAACGAACTAGTAATTTCCAATTCTTTAAGGGCTTTTTTACGACGCTCTTCAAGCTCTGCTACAGTTTGAGAAAGAGCAGGTAATACCACACTGGCAAAAATAAATAGAATAGAAAGTATTTTTTTCATAATTATTAGTTAAAATATTCTTTGGCAATATCAGCCAGCAAAATTTGTTTGTATCTAGGAGGAATAACAATTGATAAATCTATTTGTTGATTAAACTCAACTTTTTCGATACTATAATCTATAGCATATTGTTGCTGAGAAAAGAGCATCACAATAGCGTTTTTCTTTGGATATACTATCGTATTGTATGTGTCAAACTGCTGGTATTCTGCCATCATATAGTGCCTTTTTTCCGCATCCCTTACTGTTGTTCGTAGCAAATGAAGAGCATCATTTACAAGGTATTGAATCGCAAAATTACTATTTTCGTACGATACTATGTGTAGATTTTCGTCTTTTTGGTATAAAAAATCTGAAAAATCATCTTTTGTCGTTACATCTACTAATCTATTAAGGATAATTGCTTGCAACATACGAAAAGAAACTGGAAACGTTGACCCAAACGACGAAAAAGATTCAGCAACATATTGCTGATTTATTCTGTCAAGTAAAATAAGACTATCTTGCGTAAGGTGTATGCGAGCAACTTCTATTCCAAACAAGGCTTGTATGGAAATTTGCATACAACTATCAATCCTTGCTTTGATAGAGCCTCGTAGTGGGGTTTGTTGGTTTTGCATTGGAATAGAAAAGCTTACTTTCGAAGCATTTATCGTCTGTATTTGCTGTTGGTTTGCCACAATTTTCTTCAACGGTACTTGTATAGGCACCACAGACTGAGCAGTGTCTATTTTTGTTGTTTTACACGCCACCAAAATGAGCAACATACATGCTAACAACAATCTGATTCCTGATTTATTCGACATACTTTTTGGTGTTAACTTTTTGTTTTATTGTATCCGTAGCATCTTGGGTTAATTCAAGGGCTTTTTGCCACATTTCGAGTGCTTTGGTTTGTTGTCCTAAAAAATATAAGATATCGCCATAGCGTTCGTAAACCACTGCATTCTTCTCTCCATCTTTGGTATATTCCATGGCTTTTTCGATAAAAAATAGAGCCGTTTCGTAGCGTTTCTGCTTAAATAAAATGTATGCATACGTATCTAAATAGGACACATTCATAGGCTCTGCCTCTAAAGATTGAGCACTTAATTTCTCGGCTCTTTCAAGTTGCTCATTTTGCAATGCGAGTGTGTAGGCACAATTATTCATTACCACATGATTTGATGGGTTTAATTTTAGAGCAAGGTCGCACTGCTCTAAAGCTTTTGGGTAATCTTTTTTATATATCAGATACAAATCGACTAACATCGCATGTGCCGCTGCATTCATTTCAGCATAATTAGGCTCGTTATAATCGGTAAATTTAATCATTTCAAGTAACTGAACCAGAGCATCCTCTTTCTGGTCATTCATCAAGGCAAGCATGCCTGAATAAAACAATAGCACAGGATGGTTGGGTACGGCTTCTATCGCCTCTTTCGCTATTTGATAGGCTTTTTCATTTTCATTTTTTTCTGTATAATATTGAAGTAAATATACCCAACATTCGAGACACGAAGGATGGAGTAAAGCTGCTGTATAGAAATGATCTATCGCCTCAGGGACTAATTTTTGTTGAAGTAAAAATTCAGCATACGCAGTATGAGCTACATACTCCATGGGGTGCGACTGCAATAAAGAAGCATATAAATTATGCATTTTTTCTATTCCATCCATTCTTTTGCTGTAATAGCTGGTTAGTATTTCTAAATAATGCATTTTATCTTGAAACGAAATATCTTTCGCTCCAAAAAGTTTATATAAGTACTCTTCTGAAGTGCTAAAATCCTTTATCGCTTCGTAATATCGAGCCCAAGAGATGTATACATAGCCACTTTCTGGTTGAATATCAGTAGCCTTTTGAAAATATTTTTTTGCATTAGCATATTTTTTTCTTTCGTATTCTATATCCCCTTTCAGTATCCATAAAGTATGATCATTGGGCGTTTTTTTAAGCATTGCATCAATTTCTTTGTGTGCTTGCTTTATATTTTTCAACAATACGTATTGTACCGCTTTATCGTACGTTATTGCTTTGTTTAACCCTATACGTTTTTCCAACAAATCAAGTTTTTGTATTGATTTTTTGTGTTGTCCATTTTGTGTATACAATTGAGATAACTCATATAAAACCTCATCTTTATCTGGGAATAACCGCTGAATACGCTCTAACACTTCTATGGCTTTAGAAAAATCGCCATTGCTACGGTAGAGCAACGCAAGTTTTTCTTGATAGAAATAGTTTTGAGGAGCTAACTCTGCTGCATTTTTGATATACCCAAACCCCATATCATCGGCTTTTTGTTGCAAAAACAAATTGCCTAATTCAAAAGAAACAATCGCGCTAGTAGGATTGATATCATAACTTTTGAGAAACAAATCAATACTTTCGGCAGTATTTCCCAAATGCTTTTGTCGCAAAGCTTCTGCAAAATAATAATCGAAATCGGGCTGTTGAGCTGACCTATCAACCACTTGTGTGGATAGTTTTTCCTGATTGTTGGTAGCTATTGCTACAGGCACAACAAGCGTAATGAATAAAAGAGTTAGTGAAAAAAATCTCATTCGTATCATCTATTTTTTACCAGTATGACCAAAACCGCCAGTACCACGTTGTGTTTCATCAAGCTGTTCTACTTGTTGCCAACGAACAGTTGCGTGCTCTGCCACTACCATTTGGCATATACGCTCGCCATCATTTACAACAAACGGTTCGTCCGAAATATTAACCAAAATAACACCGATTTCACCGCGATAATCGGCATCAATCGTGCCAGGAGTATTGAGCACTGTAATGCCTTTTTTGAGAGCAAGTCCGCTTCGTGGTCGAATTTGAGCTTCGTACCCCTTGGGTAGCTCTATATACAAACCCGTAGGAATTAATTTACGTTGCAAAGGTAGCAAAGTAATGGGCTCAGAAAGGTTAGCACGTATATCCATTCCAGCAGATAAGGGCGTAGCATACTCGGGTAAATCGTGTTTTGACTTGTTTACAATGTTAATCTGTATCATTTCTTTATATATTCAAAATAGTTACATAATACTTATGCTAATACAAAATCTAGCTGTTTCTTTTCTAAATTGGCTTTGGCTACCAGCACAGCCACTTCATCGCCTAACTGGTAACGCTTGTGTAAGCGTGTGCCTATAAGGCAATAATTTTTTTCGTCATACGTGTAATAATCATCGTCTAAATCGCGAATAGGAATCATACCCTCACACTTATTAGAGATAATTTCCACATAAATGCCCCATTCGGTAATACCTGAAATAACCCCATCAAATACCTGCCCTACCTTATCTTTCATAAACTCTACTTGCTTGTACTTGATAGAAGCCCTTTCTGCCGAAGCAGCAAGTTGTTCGCGATCTGAACAATGTTCGCAATACTCTTCGTACTTATCAGCAGGAGCTGATTTTCCACCTTCCAAATAGTCTGTTAGCAAACGGTGCACCATCACATCGGGATAACGACGGATGGGCGAGGTGAAATGAGAATAATGGTCAAAAGCTAAACCGTAATGACCTATGTTTTTAGTCGAATAAATCGCTTTTGCCATAGAACGCACAGCCAATGTTTCGATTAAATTTTGCTCTTTTTTTCCTGTTACTTCATCTAATAAGTGATTGAGCGAATTGGCAATGTCTTTTTTCTTACCCGTTGTTTTGAGTTTATAACCAAAACGCTTGATGAAAAGGGAGAAATTTGCCAGTTTTTCTTGATTTGGCTCGTCGTGAATACGATACACAAATGTTTTAGCTTTTTTTCCTTTGGGTACATTTCCGATATGCTCGGCTACCGTTTTGTTGGCAAGCAACATAAATTCTTCTATCAATTTATTGGCATCTTTTTGCTCTTTAAAATACACACTTAATGGTTTTCCTTTTTCATCTATTTCGAACCTCACCTCGTATCTATCAAAAGCAATGGCACCAAGATCAAAACGTTTTTGTCGAAGTTTTTTAGCAAGCGTATCCAAAGCCAACAATTCTGACACAAACTCCCCTTGTTTCTTTTCTATTATTTCTTGAGCCTCTTCGTATGTAAAACGTTTGTCGGAACAAATAACTGTTTTTGCAATCTTGTATCGCACAATATCTGCACTATCATTCAACTCAAATATCACCGAATAACACAGTTTGTCTTCGTTGGCACGTAACGAACATACTTCGTTCGACAGTTTTTCGGGCAACATAGGTATGGTTCTATCTACTAAATAGACAGAAGTAGCTCGAGCAAACCCCTCCTTGTCAATAGGCGTATGTGGTTTAACATAATGAGTTACGTCGGCAATGTGTACGCCCACTTCTATATTTCCATTGTCTAAAATGCGATATGAAAGAGCATCATCAAAATCTTTGGCATCGCGCGGGTCGATGGTAAAGGTGGTAATAGAACGCATATCAATGCGTTTGGCGACTTCTTCGGGCGTAATGCCTGCGTCAATATTTTTTGCCATACGCTCTAATTCTTCTGGATAAGAATAAGGTAACCCAAATTCAGCTAATATGGCGTGCATTTCTGTATTATTCTCGCCTACTTCGCCAAGCACATCGCTTATTTCACCAAACGGACTTTTGGCATTGGGTGTCCAATCGGTCATTTTTACCAATACTTTTTGACCATCTTTAGCCCCATTGAGCTTGTCCATTGGTATATAAATATCCGCATTTAATATCCGATTGTCAATAATCACAAAGGCAACATTATTTTTGATAGACAACACGCCAACAAAAGTTTCTCTCGACCGTTTAATTATTTCAACAACTTCGCCTTCTGGTTGACGGTTTTTACGAGCGGCATAAAGCAATACTTTGACCGTATCATTTTTCATTGCACGATTTATATTTCTATCAGCAATAAATATTTTTTCTCCGCCATCTTCTGGAATTAAATGTGTTTTTCCGTTACTATTTTTATCAATTATTCCTATTACAAATTTACTTTTAGAGCTAAAACGGAACTTCCCCCTATCCATCTCTTCTATCGAACCAAGAGCTACTAATTCGTTAAGCACTTGTTGTACATTCCGTTTATCCGTTTGGGATTTAACATTGATAGCAGAAGCTAACTGTTTGTAATTAAATAACTTATATGGAGACTCTTTAAAAACCTCCATCATATTTATTGCTATGTCTTTTTTCTTCATACGTATTGTTATTATCGTTTGCCTTTATCAAGCAAAACCTTTTTCTTTTTTTATCAGTTCGTAAGCATTTTTTACGGCTTTAAACTTTTCGGTTGCAATTTCTTTAAACTCATCGCCCAAAGTACTTACCTTATCGGGATGATACTTCATAGCCATGCGACGATAGGCTTTTTTTATTTCTTCGTCCGAAGCATTTTTATCTATTTCTAAGATTTGATACGCTAAATCAAGCTCTTTTCGTGTGTCTTTTACTTGTCCATGGAAATGTTGATGCTGAGAGTATATCGCTTGAATAGATTGAAAATCGCCCATTGAAATACCCATTAGTGTAGCCATTGTTTGTAAAAGGCGTAATTCGGACGATTCAATTGTATCAGCAGAAGATATTTTAAATAAAATTTGAAGCAATTGCAATTTGGATGAATAATTTAACCCTTGATTTATTTGCAAACAAATTGATTTATAATCATAATCTTGTTCTAAAATATTTTTCAACATTTGCAGAGCTTCTAGTGCTTCTTCTTCACCAAAATTTGCTCTTAAAAAAGCTTTTGTTTCTTGTAATTCTGATTTCGTTACCTTTCCGTCAGCCTTCAATACAGTGGCTATCAAAATAAGAAGAGATAATTTAAAATCATTTTGAGAGGTGTTTTTTTTCTTTTTTTCACCATAATTAGAACTAATAGCCGAGCCAAGAAATACACCAATAATGGCACCGATAGGTCCACCAACCGTAAACCCCAATGCTCCACCTAAAAAACTACCCAAAAATCCCATTTATCGCTCTATTTTTGTTAATTTACAAAGGTATTGATTTTTTGTCAACTTATGATTTAAAATTAATTAAAAACATGGAAGTTTTATGTTTATCCGCAAAAAGAGAAATACTATTCAGTTAAATTTTACATATAAAAAAGCAGGAAAGGAGAAGATTTGAAAAAATTGCTAAAAAATACGAAAGCATGCGATATTTTTGTAACTTTGTGGGTTAAATAATTCTTAATATGGTATTGAATTACATTTGGATAGGATTTTTTCTAATTGCATTTGTAGTGGCATTGTTCAAATTACTAGTGTTCGGAGATATGACAATCTTTCCAAACATTATGAATTCGACGTTTGAATATGCCAAAATGGGTTTTGAATTATCACTTGGACTAACCGGAGTAATGACCCTTTGGTTGGGAGTGATGAAAATAGGCGAAAACGGTGGTGCTATCAAGCTATTATCCAAAGGCATTAGTCCGCTATTTAACAAGCTATTTCCAGAAATTCCGAAAAATCACCCTGTGCATGGCTCTATGGTAATGAATATTGCTGCCAACATGTTGGGGCTAGACAATGCCGCTACCCCACTTGGTTTAAAAGCAATGAACGAATTGCAAGAGTTAAATAAAACGAAGGATACCGCATCCAATCCGATGATTATGTTTTTGGTTTTGAACACATCTGGATTAACGATTATTCCCATTTCTATTATGGTATACCGAGCACAAATGGGAGCAGCAGATCCGTCGGATATTTTTATACCCATACTTCTTTCTACTTTTGTGAGCACATTGGCGGGTATTATAGCCGTATCCATTGCTCAAAAAATAAACCTATTTACCAAAACAATTTTACTTTATTTAGGAAGTATCACACTTTTGCTAACAGGAGTGATTTGGGGTTTTACTGTATTGAGTTCTGAAAAACTAAACATGGTATCTTCTGTAGCCGCAAACATTATTTTGTTTAGCATTATTATTGGATTTATTTTATTGGCAATACGCAAAAAAATAAATGTGTACGATTCCTTTATTGAAGGAGCTAAAGATGGGTTTTCAATTGCCGTTAAAATTATTCCGTTTTTAGTAGCTATCTTGGTAGGTATAGGCGTGTTTAGGGCTTCAGGAGCTATGGACAGTTTAATGTCGGGCATTGCTTGGCTATTTACATCAATCGGATTAAATGCAAATTTTGTAGAAGCTTTACCTGTTGCCTTTATGAAACCCTTGAGTGGAGCAGGAGCTCGTGGGCTAATGATAGATGCAATGAACCAGCATGGTGTAGATTCATTCGTTGGTCGTTTGGCATGTACTTTTCAAGGGGCAACGGATACTACGTTTTATATAATTGCAGTGTATTTTGGGTCAGTAGGTATACGAAAAGTTCGTCATGCTGTAACATGCGGATTAATTGCTGATTTAGCTGGATTAATTGCTGCTATTTTTATTGCATATTTATTCTTTCATACCTAATTATCACTATGGCAGTACATTTTATATTTGATGATACTAAAACGCTTCGTTTAAAAAAAAGAATGATAGCTGAATGGATAAAGAATGTAGCCTCTGGATATGGAAAATCTATTGGTGAAATCAGCTATATTTTTTGTTCAGACAACAAAATTCTTGCTATCAATAACGAGTACCTACAACATGATTACTATACAGATATCATAACCTTTGATTACACTGAAGAACAAAAAATAGCAGGAGATATATTTATCAGTGTAGATACAGTAAGCAGCAATGCACACATTTACACCAACACATTTAGCGATGAAATGGCACGCATTTTAATACATGGCATTTTGCATTTGTGTGGCATAAAAGATAAGACACAACAAGAAGAACAAAACATGCGAAAGGCTGAAGATAAAGCCTTAGCCTTATTGAAAGAAAAGATACTACGATGAAATTTACATATGATATAATAGTGATTGGTGCTGGTCATGCAGGATGTGAAGCTGCATGTGCGGCTGCAAACCTTGGTTCGCAGACCTTGCTCATAACAATGGATATGAACAAAATTGCACAAATGAGTTGCAATCCCGCCATCGGAGGAATAGCTAAAGGACAGATAGTGAGGGAAATAGATGCACTTGGAGGCTTTACAGGCATTGTTACAGACAAAACATCCATCCAATTTAGGATGCTTAATCGCTCCAAAGGACCTGCTATGTGGAGTCCTCGTTCGCAATGCGACAGAGCTAAATTTATAGAAACATGGCGATCGGTTATCGAGAATACTGCCAATTTGTATGTATGGCAAGATTCTGCGGTGTCGTTAGTAATAGAAAATGGTGCAATAGCTGGAGTAAAAACAGCTATGGGAGTTACTTTTTCGTGCAAAGCTGTTGTTCTAACAAATGGTACATTTTTAAATGGGCTTTTACATATTGGCAAAGTACAACTAAACGGAGGAAGAGTTTCAGAACCAGCAAGCTATGGTATAACAGAACAATTGGTAGCAATGGGTTTTTCACAAGGAAGGATGAAAACGGGTACACCAGTACGGATAGACGCACGAAGCGTTGATTTTAGCCAAACAACTATTCAACCTGGCGAAACAGATTACCACAAATTTTCCTATCTAGATACGCCGACTCATAGC